>ERZ773008.1438-NODE-1438-length-16807-cov-2.786294_pt1 | contig 16807 bp, 16 predicted proteins | sample MGYA00580664_ERZ773008 | MGnify/ENA primary metagenome ERZ773008 (study PRJEB29015, sample SAMEA2738016) | human oral metagenome | biome: human oral; feature: human-associated habitat; material: dental | place: China | collected 2048 ... | reverse complement strand
CGGCACAAAAATGATGGAGACTCTGTCCCGATCAAGGCAGCTTCCATCCACCACCTCATTCAGGGTTCCGTCTCCTCCCACAACCACGATCGTTCGCTCCTCCTGGCAGCGCTCCGTGAGCTGCCGGGAAATATTTCTCGCGTCCCCGGTCTTTTCCGTCAGAAAGAGCTCATAGCTCTCCCGATTTTCCGGCCTCTGAAGCGCCTTCTGCATCCTGCGCCAGACTCTCATGCCCCTCCCGCCGCCGGCACGGGGATTCACTATGATGTAATACATCCTCTGCTCCAGATCCAATCACCGAAAACCCGGTCCGAATCCAAAAGACTGCATGCCGCGCCAAAACAAAGCTCTTGGCCCCGGCTTATCCTCCTTTGGACCACTTTTTCAGAAAGTATAGCATGCCCCGGCATTTTCATGTATTAAAAGACTATAAACGATGACTTCCCCTCTTAAGAGCCCCGCCTTCTGAGCTCTGCGGCGGCGCTTTCGATCTGACTGTCCCCGTCAGAAGCCTCTGCCCTGCTCTCTTCGGGGAGCCCGATATCCGCTTCGATCCCCGTCTTATGAATGTTCCGCCCCGAGGGCGTATAGTAAAAATGTGTCGTGAACTCGATCGCGGAGCCATCCGTGAATTTCCGTATCGTCTGAACGATGCCCTTTCCATAGGAACGGCTCCCCATGATGAGAGCTCTCTGATAGTCCTGCAGGGCTCCGGCGAAAAGCTCCGAGGCGGAGGCGGAATTCTGATTTTGCAAAATCACAATGGGAAGCTCGACGGAATGCCCGTCCTTCGCATACCACTCCTTCCCCTTATCGTGCTTGTCTCTCGTATAGACAAGGAGCGTCCTGCCCTCCTGAAAGCCCGCCTTCCCATCGGTGAAGCTCCCGAGATCATCCGGGAGAATGTAGTCGAGAAGCCTCGCCGCGACCTCTACATCGCCCCCGGGATTCCCCCGAAGATCGATGATCAGTCCCTTGACAGGCTTCTCGCAGAGAGAATCCAGTGCGGCGAGAAAGTCCTTCTCTCCTTCAAGATAAGCAGAAATCTCCTTTTTGCACTCGCTGTCCTCGTAAAACGTCCCCGCCTTCTTATCAGGACTTTTGCGGCTCTTCTCGATATGCGCGAGAAGATACTCCGAAGCCTCGCCCGCAAGCGGCAGCTGTGCTGCTGAAAGGAGCGAAGAGCCCGCCGCCGCGTCGAGGATATGAAGCGCCGCCTTGTCGATCGTGGTCATATTGCACCGCCTGGTTCATAGAAATGGCGTCAAATATTGACGTCAAACGTCGTTTATCCTAAAATATACGGAAAGATACTCTGCAAGCAGTATACCATGTTTCAATCATGTTTAGAAAGGTTCAAAATGCGTATTGTCGATTTATTTGCAGGATGCGGCGGTCTGTCCAAAGGCTTTCAAGATGCAGGATTCCAGATTGTCGCCGCCTTTGAATTCTGGAACAAGGCTGCCGAGTGCTATGCGCTGAATTTTTCCCATCCTGTTTTTACGACGGATCTCTCGAACATAGAGGAAGCTGTGGGAAAGCGCGTCGAAGGGCCTCGCGCCGTTGCGCTTTACGGCGAGTATCTGTGTGCGACGGCCTACGACCGAGCCGAAGCTTCGCCGCGATACGGCTCGCATTGCTCGTGAGATGGACGTCTTGAGCCCGGAGAGCCGCCGCAAGGCGATGCAGAGCGTCAAGAGCTCTGACACGAAGCCTGAGATCCTGCTCAGAAAGACGCTTTGGCACAAGGGGCTTCGCTATCGGAAGAACTGGCGGGCGCTTCCCGGCACGCCGGACATTGCCTTGACGCGACAGAAAATCGCCGTTTTCGTGGACGGCGATTTTTGGCATGCGCGAGGGCACGAGGAAAATCCCGGCGAGCAGATCGCATCGCGGCAGGAATACTGGAGGAAGAAGCTCTCCCGCAACGTCGAGCGCGACAAGGAGGTTGCTGACGCCCTGACGCAGCTCGGCTGGCTCGTGCTCCGTTTCTGGGAGTCCGACATCAAGGCCGACGTCGAGGCCTGTGCGAATGTCATTTTGCAATATTGCTGACGGCTCCTATGCCGTTCAATGCAGACTGCACGTACGGAAGGCGGATTTTTGAGACGACTGCGCCATGCATGGCAGAAACTTAAAAATTTTTGAGGATTTTTTGCTTTGCAGAAAGGATTTCCAACCTTCGACGGGGAATTATAGCAAAAGGGTTTTCTCTGCAAGGCGGAGAGCGAGCGGGCATGGATTCATCTCGCACCATACAGCGATTCCAGGGAACGGGAGAGATTTTGCCATGGAGAAGGAGCATGTGACAACGGGAAGGAAAGTCTACCTGGGCAATCATTCCATTGAATATGAAGCGTTCAGCGCTGAGCCTCGCCTGATCGAGGTCGATCCGATGGAGTGGCAGAAGTATATGTCGGAGCAGGCGAAGCGGCGCCTGAAGAAGGCCGAGGCGAAGGCGCGCAGGAAGACCGAGGCCGAAGAGGCGACGCGGCGAGCGGAAGAAGAGGAGCGAAAGCGCGAGGAAGAGGCGAAAGCGCGGGCGGCGGCAGAAGAAACTGTCTCTGCCGAGAAATCGTCCGAGGAATCGCCCGAGGAGGTCGCCGCACGCATCGCGGGCGCGAGGACGCAGGCGCAGGCGGACATCCTGGACATCGCCAAGCATACGGTCGAGGAAGCGCCGCAGGCGGAAGACGTCGCATCTCGCATCGAGCGCGAGCGGCGCGAGCGTCAAGCGGCTCTCCTCGACCTAGCGAAGCAGCAGCAGCAGCTGGCGGCAAAGCGGGACCGATGAGCGGCAGCGTCTCGCTTTCCTGCCGCCCTTTTCGCTTTCTCGCGAGAAATCGTCAGAAAATCTTGACAAGTCGAAGCATTCATTGTATAATGAAGCCAAGCAAAGGGGAAAAAGAGGCCGGCGGACGAAGTGACCGGCGCCTGCGTAAGGGAGGCGGCAGAAGAAAGCCTCTGAGGACTCGGAAAGGAGGAGAATCCGATGGGACTCTGAGTCTCGGAAAAGAGTCGGATGAAAACTGAATGATGAAAGAATCGTGTCTGAACGAATGACCGCCGCGCGAAAGCGCGGCGGTCATTCGTTCTTTGCGCCTGCGACGGCAAATCACAGCAAGCTGTACGGGCGCACGGCGACGACGGCAAGCTTTTTGCATGCCGGCAATGCCCGGGGGAGCCGCTGTCCCGCGCTTTCGCTAGTCGAGCAATTCGCCGAGGTTTTTCATGATTTTTACATGCGGCAGCGCCTCGAAGACGGATCTTTCCGTCGTTCCTGTGAGCACGGCGGCGAAGTCGACGCCTGCGGCGCGTGCCGCCTCGGCGTCGACCAAGTTGTCTCCCGTGTAGATGACCTCGGGCTTCGCCGCGCCGAAGCGGCGGCAGGCGGCGAGAATTCCTTCAGGCGATGGCTTGAACGTCTCGACGTCCTCGCAGCCGATGACGAAGTCGAGGAGATGCGTGACATTTTCGGCGAGGAACTTCTCCATGATGCGATGGCGCGTCTTCGTCGAGATGATGGCGGTCTTCGCGCCTGCCGCACGCAGTTTTTTGAGGAGCGGCAGCGTCTCGGGATAGAAATGCGTGTTCGGCGTCATCTCCTTGTCGGCCTCCTTGCGGTAGCTGACGAGGAAGCGCTCGCATTCCGCCGCCTCCTCGATGCCCGCGATGCGGCGGATCGCCTCGTCCATCGGCAGGCCGATTGTGCGGCGGATCGCCTCGTCAGGCACATCGCCGTAGCCGAGCCGCTGGAGCGTCGTATGGAAGCAGCCCACTATGCCCTTCTCCGAGTTTGCAAGCGTATAGTCGAAATCAAACAGGTAGCAGCGGTATTTCATTCTTTCCCATCCCTTTAAACAAGCGTCTTCAGCAAGTGCGCGATCCACAATCCGAGCGGCGTGCCGATGAAATGGCCGATGATCGCCAGGAATATGCCGACGGGGATCAGAGCGCCCGAATACAGGCTCGCGAGGATCGGCGCCGACGCTGCACCGCCGATGTTCGCCATCGAGGATATGCACAGCGTGAACATGTCGAGCTTAAAAATGCGTGCGATCAGAGTCATGAGAAGAAGGTGCACGCCGAGGATGATGAAGCCCGCGAGCACCCAAGCGGGCGCATCGCCGAACTGCAGCAAGGAGGTGCGCGAGGCGGTAAGCGCGATGAGCGAGTAGAGCATCACGTTCGCAATTTCCATGGAACCGGCGATGCGCCCGAGCGGAGAGAAGGCGGCGATGAGGCCGAAGATCAAGATGAAGAGGATCGTCCATATAGACTTTGTGAAAAAAGGCATGGCGATGTAAAGCAAGGGACCGATATTCGCACCGACGGCAGCGACCAAGAGCGCCGTGCCGAGGATCAGGAATACGCCTTGGAAGGAAATGCTTCCCGTCCTTCGAGCATCATCGTGCTCGATCGCCTGCGTTACGGCGTCCAGCTTCGTCGTGTCGGCTCCGATCCGGCGGTTGAAGCGCGGGGCGAGCGTAACGAGCCAGAAGAGGAACATGACCCAGACCGTGTAGTCGATGGAATCAACGATGAATGCGCCCTCCATGTCGATCAGCGGAATGTGCAGCGCAGTCTGGATCTCCGCGATATTGTCGTAGCCGCCGATCCATGAGCCGGAAAGCGCCCCGAGCGGCATCCAGGCATTGGCGCCGAGATATTCCTTCATGACGAGGAAGGAGACGACGAAACCGGCTGTGATCGTGACGGTCGCAGCGCAGAAGCCGAGGAGCATGCGCGGCCCGAGGCAGAAAATCTTGCGGACGTCCGAGCGCAGGAGCATCGTGAAGATCATCGCATAGGTCAGGATCGTAGAAAGCTCGCGATAGATCGGCTTCGTCGCTGCCATGCCCCAAAGGCCGAGGGTGGAAAGAAGCATCGAGCCTGCATAGATGAAGACGACGCCGGGAATGACGCGAAAGACCGCCCACCCTGTCGCCCTTTCGGCGGCAAGGATAAAGGATGCAAAAAATATAAGGACGGAGACATAGGTAAAGCCGTCGGCGATCATGGAATACCTCCTTTTTTGAAAAAGCGTCGGTCGTACAAATCTATACAGAACTCCCTGCCAGTATACCATAAGGAAAGCGCCCGGACTACTCGCCTTTCGTACAAATCCCAAAAAAGCGCCGTACAGGCGCCTCTTTGGGTCAAGTGTTGAGAATTCATGCACACCCCGCACATGCAGGAGGCGTGCCAGACAGCATCAAGAAAGTACGGAAAGCTTCAACATCGCCGAGCAGCGCTTCCTTGAGAGTTTCACTGCAGCTTGATTCCGTGAATCTCTTCGGCGAGACGCTTCAATGCTTCGACCGTGCGCACGCCCGGCGTGATCTCCGAGAGTTTCACTTTGAGAAAATGGTTTTCCTTGACGGCCTTGACATTCGCAAGCTGCGGATTTTCCTTGATGGCGGCGACCTTCTTCTGGAAGTCGTCATCGTTCCGAATGCCGTTGCTGTAATCGGCAATGATGATGTACTCGGGATCTGCAGCGACCACGCTTTCCCATGTCGTCGCCGCCCATGTCTTGTCAACGCCGGCATCCGCCATGACATTTTCCGCTCCGATGAGCTTCAGGATGTTCGTCGTGTAGCCCTTGTAAGCGGTGAACGGCTTGCCGTCGGAGGCATCGTAGATGAACACGCGCTTTTTCGGCAGAGCTTTGATCTTTTCCTGCACGCCTGCGAGGATCTTCTTCTGCCCGTCGACCCATTCCTGCGCCTTCGGCTCGACGCCGAAAATCGCGCCAAGCTTCATCATGTCGTCAAACACGGTATCGAGGTCAGCGTCGAGCTTCTGCATCGAGGACGGGACATAGATGGGCACGCCCTGTGCCGTAATCGAATCTGCAGGAATGCCGCGCTTCGTGAAAGGCACTTCCCAGCCCGTTGCGAAATCGGGCTTTTCCGCCATGAAGGTTTCATAGGACGGCCACTTTTCCGCGAGCACCTTGACCTTGTCATAGGATGCCTGCAAGGGCGGGTAAATGTCTTCCTCCTTCATCGCCGTGCCGACCATCTTGTCCTCAAGACCGAGCGCGAGCATCATTTCCGTCGTCGCCTGCGACATGGAGATGGCGCGGCTCGGCGCCTTTTCCACCGAAGCCGTCACTTCCTTCCCGTCGAGCGTTTCCGTCCATGTGACGGGATAGCCCGCCGCCTTCCCGTCCTCCGCCTTCTTGGTGTCATTGCTGCAGCCGGCGAGCGATGCGAGGAGCAGGGCGGCGAGTCCCGCCGCAGCCGCCTTCTTCAGCCATTTCTTCATAAAGATCCTCCTTTACTATATACCCTTGACGCAGCGTTTGCCGCGACCATACGACTCATGCAAGGAAACGCTGAATGTATCCGCGATTCTTCAGTAATTCAAATAGACGCGCCCGTTCTTCTCAAATCGCACGAAGGGCACGCCGAAGATCTCTTCCAAAAGCTCCGTGCGCATGACGACGCCCGTCTCCCCTTCTTCTCGTATGCGACCGTCCTTCATGACGACGGCGTACTGGGCGGCGAGCGACAGGTCGTGCAGCACGAGGACGATCGTGCCGCCGTAGGCGCGCAGCGTGTTCATGAGCGCGACCTTGTAACGGACGTCGAGGTGGTTCGTCGGCTCGTCCATAAGGATGAGTTCGGGTTTCTGCGCGAGAACCTTGGCGATCATGACGCGCTGGATCTCACCGCCCGACATGCTGCCGATACGGCGCTTCGCCATCGCCTCGATGCCGACCTCGCGCATGGCAGTGCGCGCGATCTCGTAGTCGTCTCGCGTGTAGTTGCGAAACTGCCGCTTGTAGGGGAAGCGCCCCATGACGACGACGTCCTCGACAGCGAAGTCCGCGATGGTTTCGCGCTGCTGCGGCAGCATTGCCGCCTTCAAGGCGTAAGCGTGCGGCGAAATCTCGCTGATGTCTTCGCCGCAGAAGAAAACGTGACCGGGCGCAGCACGATTCTTCCCGAGGAAGGACATCAAGGTGCTTTTTCCCGAGCCGTTTGCACCGAGAATCGCCGTGATCTTCCCCGCAGCGAAGTCGACGGACACATCGTCGAGAATCGTTTTTGCGCCGACCGCGAACGACAAGTTCCTGACCGAGAGCATGTCAATAGCCTCCGTACTTGCGGCTGATGATCCACAGGAACACGGGCGCGCCAAGTCCCGCCGTCAAGATGCCGATGGGAAGCTCTTCGGGGCGGAAGGCGCTTCTCGCGAGCACATCGGCCCAGACGAGGACGATGCCGCCGAAAAGCGCCGTGAACCACAGCAGCACGCCGTGCTTCGGCTCGCCGAAGAAGCGCGCCGCATGGGGGATGATGAGTCCGATGAAGCCGATGATGCCCGAGAGCGCCACGACGACCGCCACGACGGCGGACGAAAAGAGCACGATGAGCCGCTGCAGGCGCATAACGGACATGCCGAGATGACGCGCTTCCTCCTTGCCGAGCAGGAGGATGTCAAGCTCATGGCGCAAGAGGTAGATGAAGAGCATGAGCGCCGCGAGCGACGCCGCCATGACGGGCACCGCCTTCCACTGGATGCCCGTGAGGCTGCCCATGAGCCAGAACATGGCGCTTCGCACCTGTGCCTCGTCCTTCGCCCCGTAAATCGCGAGCATCGTCAGGGCGGAAAAGAGCGCCGAGATGCCCATTCCCATGAGAACGAGGCGCACGGGACTGCCGCTCCTCCCCGTCAGAAAGATCACGAGCGCCGTCGAAAGCGCCGCGCCGAAAAAGGCGCCGACGTAAATGCCATAGCCGAAAAGCTGCTGCGCCAGTCCCGAGACGATGCAGACGACGGCGCCCGTGCTCGCTCCCGCCGAAACACCGAGGATATAGGGATCGGCAAGATAATTCTGCGAGACCGTCTGCATCAAAAGCCCCGTGAGTCCCAAAGCGGCTCCGGCAAGCGCCGCAAAAAGGATGCGCGGCAGGCGGATGTCGAAGAGGATCATCGCATTCTTCGATGATTCTCCCGAAAGAGCCGCAGAGATCTCGGCGAAGAGCGTATCCGTCGGCAGCGTCACCGAGCCGAACCCCAAAGCGAGCACAATGCTGCAAATGAGCACAAGCAACAAGAAAGCCGCACGCAGTTTCAATGATTTCATCGGTATCCTTTCGTGTTGCCAAGCATCGAAGCCCTGCCGCTTGGCAAAACGCTCCGCTTTCTTCAACGGCGGAAGCGTATACGTTTCATTTCGCTAAGCCTAATCATACTTAAGAAGAACAGTCTTGTCAATGCGAATGTGTTGACAGCACATACTTGCGCCCGCGCTTCTGACCGACAGCTCGCAGCCTGCCGTCCTCTGTCAGTCGCTTGAGCAACACATAGGCATAATTGTCACTGACGCGCAGGAGATCAGCAGCTTCTCCTCGTGTAATGCTGCCCTGTGCCTGAACGTACCGCAGGATGAGTTCGGGCTGACGCACTTCTTCGATGCCGGCCTGGCGAACATAGGCAGCGGTTTCATTCGCTGCCGCATACATTTGAGCACTGAGCATGTAGCTGCGATTTTTCCCGCTTCCCTTCGCTTCTATCACTCCATGCTCGACCATACGTTCAAGGTTCGCACGGATGCGATGTTCGCTCAGATGTGTCATTTTCCCGAGATCGGCAAACGTCAAGCGGCGTTCCATCTGCAAGGCCGAAAGAATCAGCAGGGCATGGATTGATGGCAGATTCCCCGTACGCTGCTGCTCATCTTGGATGAGCTTCATAAAAGCCAGATTCGGCTTGGCACGCGCAATAAAAACCCGTACGTTGTTCTCTGTTGTCTCGGAGTAATCGGGCCACGGACGACCATAGATGATGGAACCCGCAAATATGCGATCAATGCCGCGTCCCGTACGCTCGGCAAGCCCTATGCGTTTCATAGCATCGGCAAGCGCCGGATTCCTACCGCGCGGCGCAGCGGAAATGAGATTGCGCAAAGATATTCCTTCAATAAAACCGCCGGGGTTTTCAATGGTCAGACCTTCTTCGGTAATTTGCACGAGCGTCATGCCGAGCTGTGCATAATCACGATGACAAAAAGCGTTGACAAGCGCTTCGCGAAAAGCGGCGGGAGAAAATTCGGGGATGGCTGTGCGAAACAGCCCCTGCTCGATATCTCGTTCCGGATTCCACGCCTTGAAATATTCCGCATATTTCTCAAAGACGGCAAGCAACGGCAAGCGTGTCTGCTCATCCAAGCGAATGGCAGAACCCTCAAGAACTTGAAATGCGGTCTGTGCCGTAGGGATGAAACGTGCAAGGCTTTCTTCCTTGCCGAGGAGAAGCAGTCCGGCAATGGTCGGCAGCATTCTCCCCTCATGCTCAACGGTCAGACGCAGGGCTTCCAAGAGTTCTTGATCCGACAGCTCTAAAAGCTCCGCCTCTCCATGTCGCTGGGCAATAATATGGCGCAAGTGCAGGATCTGGGCGCTGCTTAAGTCAGCGAAGTCAGCATTCGGTATTATTTGCGCAGAAAAATCGAAAGCGCCTAATTCAGATAACCGTATAGGAATCTCAAATGGATAGAGTGGCACATTTTCCGGAGATCCATCCGCCTTCAAGCGACGGCGCAAAATTTTTCCGCTGCCGGTAGCCACGATGCTGCGGCTTTTTGGCACATCGATGCGCAGGACGGGAATGCCGTCCACCCTGACGATTTCCGTGCGCACGGAAACAGAAGGAACCGTATTATTTGCCACAAAAGCCATGACGGGAAGCACATCCATATGCGACCTATGAAGTCCCGTGATTTCTCCGTCATCTTCTACGCCCAGATATAATGTGCCGCCATCCGTATTGGCCAATCCAACGACGGAATCGAGCAGAACGCTGTTGGATAAGCATTTCTTGTCGCTTTTAAACTCGACGGACAGACTCTCTTTCGCAGGAATCTTGCACATGGAATCACCTCTTTGCAGCTATTATATCAAAAATAACGATACTGTGGTTATTTTTTATCGCAGATAACCACAATATCGTTATTTGCAATAATCGCTTCCTTGACGAGCAAGCCATATCCGCGCTCCCGCAAAGCCAAAGTCTCATCTATAACACAAAAAAGCCGATAAAGGCAGGCGCTGGAGTCTAAAATGGTGGAGACGAAGAGGATTGAACTCTCGACCTCTCGGATGCGAACCGAACGCTCTCCCAGCTGAGCTACGTCCCCATGTCGTACTTTTCTAGTATACTGCATCTCGAAGGAAAATGCAAGCGGGAAAATGGAAAAAGTTGCACCAGCAAGAAAAAATCTTGGTTTCATGGAAGAATCTGCTGGCAGAAGTTGAAAAAAATATGGAACGGTGCTACTATTAAAATTACCGAGTGGTACGATATGTTTCATTTGTTTGAGGGGAAGAAAGGAAGTGGGGTCATGAGCTTGACGAGAAAGCTGCTGCTTTTTCTTTTGGGCGTCATGGGATGTTTTTGGTTGGCAGGCTGCAGCCTTGCAGGCGTCGGAGGATCGGGAAAGGTGATCTACGCGAACCACAACGATGACGACGCCTTCGCCATGCAGCTCAAGAATACGTTCGGGGAGAAGGCGAAGGCTGCGGGACTCGATGTGGAGTTCCTCGACGCCAAGGGCGACAGCAATCTGCAGATTGACCAGCTCAATGAGGCGATCAGCAACAAGGCGGCCGCCATCGTGCTCCTCGCGATGGATGGCACGAGCATCGTGCCTACGGTCGAGAAGGCGCGCGAGGCAGGAATCCCCGTCGTCATCATGAACCGCGAGGTGAACGACCCGAAGGTGATCGGTTCGCTCTCCGACGACCGCGAGGCGGGCAGGATGCAGGGCGAGTTCATGGCAAGCCATCTGCCGCCGAACGCCAAGATCGTCTACCTGATGGGCGAAAGCTCCCTGAGCGTCGCCATCAAGCGCTGGGAGGGATTCAAGGAAGCGTGCCTCGACAAGCGTCCCGACGTCACGCTCCTCGCCTCTGTCGACGGCAGCTGGAGCAAAGCGGAGGGCATGAAGGCCATGACGCTCTGGCTGAGCTTCTTCCCGGAGATCAACGGCGTCGTCGCCGCGAACGATGAGATGGCCTTGGGCGCGATCCAGGCCTTGAAAGCGGCGAACCGCCTTCAAGGCTGCCTCGTGACGGGCGTCGATGCGACGCCGGACGGCCTCGCAGCGGTCGAAGCGGGCGAGCTTTCACAGACGGTCAAGCAGGATGCAGAGGGACAGGCGGCGGGCGCGGTCACGCTCGTGCAGGGCTTCCTAAGCGGCAAAGCGCCGACTGAAAGCCTTGACATTCCGTTCACGTCCATCACGCGCGAAAATGTCGCGCAGTTCGTGAAGTAAGGGGGCTGGGAAACATGAGCAATTTTACTTTGGGCAGCGAGATCCTGAAGGATTACAGCGTAAAGACGAAGGTCACGATCCTTTCCGTCTTCCTCCTCCTTACCGTGGCGCTCGTCGCCGCTGTCGGCATCTATTCGAGCCATTCGGCAAAGCAGGCGCTCGACGAGATGTATCACCATAACCTGATGACGACGCAGTATCTGAACGACGCGAACAATCGACTGCGCAGCATCACCGTCAATGTATCTTACATCGTGCAGCAGAACTTCACGCAGGAGAATCGTCAGATCCTCCTCGATGACATCGCGGGCGACCTCGCAGGCATCCGGCACGACGTCGATGAGATCAAGAAAATGGAGCAGAGTGAGCGCACGCAGACGGCACTCTCCGCGCTCGACAAGGATCTCGATGCGGCGGACGCCGCGGTCAAAGCCGTCGGCACACTCGGCACAGCGCCCGAGGACAAGGCAGAAGCGTACAATCAGCTCTCCTCCCTGACGGCGATCGGCGCCAACATGCAGGTTCTGACGCCGGACAACGTGTTCCAGGGCAAGCAGCTCTTCGAGACGAACAACATCCAGTATGCACGCACGCTGAAGATCTTCGCCGCGATCATTCTCATCAGCCTGATTCTCGGCATCGTCATGTCGCGCATCATCGCGGACAACATCTCGGCGCCGTTGAATACGTCGATCGACCACCTCAATGCTGTCGCGACGGGCGACTTGAACCGCGAGATTCCGGCCGCGCTGTCGAACCGCGCCGATGAGATCGGCGTCGTCGTCAAGGCTCTGATGAAGATGCAGGGCTTCATGAAGCAGGTGCACGAGGAAGCCGAGAAGACAGACGCCGCCGTCGGCGAACTCGAAGCGATGATCAACGCGATGAACAACGAAACGCAGGACATGTCCGCCGTAACAGAGGAGATGTCAGCGGGCATGGAAGAGACGGCAGCCTCGACGGCGAGCATGCAGCAGGTCAGCGGCCACCTGAGCGAAGAGATCCAGCACACCGTGCAGGAAATGAAAAAGAGCGAAGCGTACACGTGCGAGATAGCCGTGCGCGCGACCGAGCTGAAGGCGAAGATGGAGCAGTCACAGGAAGCCTCGAACCGCGTTTACGGCTCAACGAAGACCTCCGTGGAAAACGCCATCGAAGCCGCGAAGGTCGTGCAGGAGATCGAGACGCTCACGCAAGCCATCACGGACATTGCCGAGCAGACGACCCTGCTCGCCCTAAATGCGAGCATCGAGGCGGCGCGTGCCGGCGAGCAGGGTCGCGGCTTCGCCGTCGTCGCTGGCGAGGTCGGCAAGCTCGCCGAGCAGTCGCAGGAAACAGCGGAGAGGATCAAGAGCCTCACGAGCCAAGTCATGGGCGCGATGGAAGCCCTGTCGAAGGGCGCCTTCGACCTGCTGCACTTCATCGACGACGACATCCGCAAGGACTACGCGCAGATGGACGAAACCGCCGTGCAGTACAAGGAAGATGCGGAGTTCTTCCACAAGACGGCCAAGGGCAGCACGAAAACCTCCGAAGAGCTTCTTGTCTCCGTGCGCAACATGAATCAGTCGATGGACGAGATCGGACGCGCGACGCACGAGAGCGCCGACGGCAACACGCACATCGCCGAAAACATCGTCGGCATGGCGGAAAAGTACGCCGACATCCTCGAAAAGGTACAGGGATTCAAGGAAGGCACGGAACGCCTCAAGCATCTCGTGACGGCGTTTTCCAAATAATCTCCGGAGCTTTCGCAAATCTCAGGGCAGAAGCGTTCTCTTTCAAAGCTTCTGCCCTGTTTTTCAAAAAGAACGAAAACAAACAAAAAACTGCCGTGCACCGAAGTGCGCGGCAGTCCTTTTTTCTTGAGAAAACATGGAGAATCGTGTGCGGCAATCCTGCCGCGAAGTGCGCCGATTCAGAGAGCCTTGGCGACGGCCTCGCCGAGCGCTTCGCAGGCCTTGACGCCGTCGTCGTCGGGCGCGTTCTCGACGATCACGCCGTCGGAGACGAGCTTGGCGCCGGCAGCCTTCGTGCGCTCCGCCCAAGCCTCCATCCAAGCGCCCGCGCCCCAGCCGTAAGAGCCGAAGAGACCGACGGGAACGCCCGAGAGCTTCTTCTCCGCTTCCGTGAAGAACGGCTCGAACTCGTCCTCCTCCAAGACTTCGTCGCCCATCGCGGGGCAGCCGAAGAGGAAACCGTTGTAGTCCGCCATCTTGTCCGCGCCGAAATCGCCGACCGTGAAGAGCTCCGCTTCTGCGCCGCCCTTCTTCGCGCCCTCAAGGACGGCTTTCGCCATCTCTTCCGTGTTGCCCGTGCCGCTCCAATACACAACCGCTACTTTTCCCATGTCAAAGACCTCCTGATGTTTTTTTGTAATAGAACTGCCGGATTGCCGTCCGCGTTAGACCGCTTCCAAAAGCTCCGCCATCGGCGTGCCGCGGCCCAGACGCGCACAAAGCCGCTCCGTGCAGTCCGTATATCGCTGGAAAAGGGCGCGCGCCTCCTCCTCGTTCGCGTAGACCTTCCAATAGCCCGCGCAAGCGAAATCGCGCCCCTTGTTCTCGATGAAGCCTTCCACGTCCTCCGCCGGATAGCCGAGGAAGAGTCCGACCTCATGCGGGAAGCTCTTCTGAAGCCGGATGCGCATGGAAAGATACTCCAAATGCGCTTCGAGTGCATCGCTCGCACGGTAGCCGAAACGCGCCAAGAGCGCGATCACCGCCGGCTGCTCCAAGATGCGTTCCAGGAGCTTCCTGCGGTAAAAGAGCATGAGAACATACTCCTCGCCCTCCGTCAAGCGGACGGGCGTGATGCCTTTGCACTCGAAGCATGTCGCATACGATTCGAGAAGCGCATCGAAATCCTCGAAGCGGCTCTTCTGAAAAGAAACAAGGCTCGCAGGCTTGATGCCCGCGAACGTCGGCGCACAGTGGAAGCAGAGCATACGCTCAAAACCATCCTTGCCCAAAATCATCACCTCCAGCAATGTATGTATAGAATAGCATATATGGTAATGATTTTCAATATATAAATAAAAGTTTTTAGGCAGGAAGGGGGGGCTGTGAACAAAATGCTTTCGCATTTTGTTCACAGTCCCCCTTCCTGCCCTCGCTTGAAATACTGCCATGCGTCCATGACGTCGAGGAAGGCGCCATCGAAGTCGGCGGCGATGATGCGGTCGAGGTAGGCGTCTTCCCTGCCGTAGAGGATGTCGTGCCATTCTCTTGACCAATAGCGCGCCTTGTAGCTGCCCGGCCATTCGGGATTCGGCTCGGCGAGCCAGTGCGGACGCTCGCTGTCCCATTCCTTTTTCCAGTAGGGGCGGTAGTGCGCCGCTTCGCCGACGCTCATGTAGGCGAGGACGAGGCGGCGGCCGCCGTTCGCCTTGTGCTTGAGGCGGGCGATTTCTGCGGGTGCGAGCGGGCGGTCGCCATAGTAGAGGTCGACGATCAGGAGGTCGTAGTTCGTCGCGGCGAGCGCGTCAAGATAGGCTTCACGCGTGGGAAAATGCCCGGGGTTCAACAGCGCGAGGAAGTTTTTCACCTGCTTGAGGCGCGTGACGTCCGCCGCATTTTCTTCCTGCGGCGCACGCGCAGGAATCACATCCAAGAGGCGGTCGCCGGCTTCGGAGATGTAGCCGGCCGCATGACCGAGCGCTTCTGCCTCGGCGATTTTCTCGCCCTTCACATAGTCGAGCGTGAAGACGGAGCGTCCCGCGAGCAGCGGTTTTCGCAGCATGGCGGCGAGGTACTCCGCCATCTCGTCGTCACGCCGCTCGGGCTTTTGGCCTTCCTCTTCGTAGCCGTCATAGAAGACCGACTCCATGAGGATGCCGTCGAGCGTTCCGATGAGCCGTGCGACGTTTTCCTCGGGATTGTCTTCCGTCACTTCCAAAAGCCCTGTGGCGCCGTTGCCGACGAGCAGGAAGTCTTCCTTACGGGCGCGTGCATAGCGGCCGAGCGCCTCTGCGAGATCGACCATCGCCGTTTCCGGCACGACGGCGATGCGTGCCGAGGCGTCCTTCGGCGCATCAGCGACAAAGGGCGTCTGCTGCAGCCCAAAGAGTCCCGCCGCTCCCAAGAGAAGCGCGGCAACGCCTTTTTTTATTTTCCCCATACGTCCTCCTTCACGATGCCGGAAGTCAGAATGACTGCTGATACCAGAGCGCAGCGCCCCAGCCGTTGTAGCCTGCGCCGCCCACGTCGTTTCTCACATAGCGCTCGACTTGGAACGTGAGATTTTTGCGCTCGCTCGCCTTCCACGCAAGGCCTGCGATCAGCGAGCGGCGCTGGAAGCCGCCGCCCGTGTTGAGCGCCGTGCGCAAAGGATCGGAGGTCGTGCTCACATCCTGATAGTGCGCCATGATCTGCCACGTCAATTTGTCGGACACGCGGTGGCGCAGGCCGAGGCCGTAGTACTGCCGCGCGACTTCCTGCGAGGCGATGCCCTTGGCCGCCTCGGTCAGCGCATAGATGGCATAGAAGCGCACTTCATCTTTCGCGGAAACAGCTTGGTTGCAGAAGAAGCGAAGCTCCCAGTCGTCGCCGTCGCGGTAGTGCATTTTGCCCGTAATCGTGCGGCTGTCTGTGTCTGCCGCGTCCTGTACGGCGCTCGACGTTGCGTTGTGGTAGAGCTGTACCATATACGAGTTTCTGTCCCCCGCATGGAGGTACTCGATTTCCTGCGCGAAGATGTTGCCCGGCGATACATGCGCATTCGGCACTTCCTTCGAATAGTCGTAGCCGCCGCGCATGGCATAGCTGAACCTCCCCGTCAGGCGGTCGCGCTCGCTGATGCGGTGCGTGACTTCGACGCTCGGGATGAACTGCCAGCCCGCGCCGAAATCGGTGAAGCGTGCGAGTCCTTCGGGTACGGCAGCACGCTGATCAATCTTGCTCTCGCCCGTCGGCAGGTTGACCGAGAGGCCGTAATGGACGCTCGTCCGAGGCTTTTCATTGTGAATCGTAACACTGAGTTGCGTATCCGTCAAGCCTGAGACGCCGCTGTCAAATCCCGTATGGGATTTGACATAGCCCGCAGAGATGCCGTAGTCGAGCTTCGTCTTGCCCGCATGCGTGCGCGAAAAGTAGGAAAGCGGCAGATAGAGCTGATGCCCCGCTCTCTCGCCGCGCCATGTGTAGTACTCGACGCCCGTCTCCGCGCCCGCGCCTTCGCCGAAATAGGCGAGGTCATGCTCGCTCTGGAGGAGCCTGCGCTCGGCAGCCTTCTGCTCGTCTGCCGCCTGCAGCGCCCAGGCTTTCGCCTCCGCGTCGTACGTTTCGGCTTCCGCCTTGTCCTTGCGGCTCTCGGCGAGGTCGGCTTCGCTCGCTTGGGCTTCCTGCGTGTAGTCGGCGACGATTTCGCGCGCATCGCGCTCCGCGTCCTCCGCCTGCTCGCGCAGAGCCGTCAGCGCATCGAGCTGCGCTTCCATCGCATCGAGCGTCGCCTGCGCCGCATCGACCTCGGCGGAGACGGCCGTGAGCTTTGCGCCGGCCGCGTCCGGCGTCGTGCCGC
>ERZ773008.1436-NODE-1436-length-16834-cov-13.197390_pt1 | contig 16834 bp, 11 predicted proteins | sample MGYA00580664_ERZ773008 | MGnify/ENA primary metagenome ERZ773008 (study PRJEB29015, sample SAMEA2738016) | human oral metagenome | biome: human oral; feature: human-associated habitat; material: dental | place: China | collected 2048 ... | reverse complement strand
CTTTGGTACGGGTGCGGACGAGGCTTTGGTCATCAATCTCAAATCTCGCAAGTACTATCTGATTGAAAAACGCATCAAGTACAATGGTACATTTCTCAATTATATGTCAGATAATCTCTTGCAAGTAAACCCAACAATCTCAGCCAAGAAATCAATCAAGACGTTAGAGAAAACAGCTCAGAAAGTTGCCGAAAGTTTTAATACAGATGATTTTCAGTTCCAGTCCAAGGTCAAATCCAGCATTTTCAAAAATCTGGAAGAAAATGACGAACTGTCTCCTGAGAAGTTGGCCGATGATCTTTTTGACAGCAATCTGACAGCCCGACTTACCTTTATCGACCAAGTCAAGGAAGCTATTCCAGAGCCAGTTAAGTTTGATGAGATTGACAGCAGCCGTCAGAAGAAAAAGTTCGAAAATCAGAAACTCTCACTTTCAAACGGAATTGAGCTCATCGTTCCCAATAATGTCTATCAGGACGCAGAGTCGGTAGAATTTATCCAGAACGACAACGGGACTTATTCAATTTTGATCAAAAACATCGAGGATATCCAAAATAAATAATGTTTAAATTTCTAAGAAGACTGATTTTAGTCCTTTTCGTGCTCTTTGCCGGCTACAAGATTTATCAGGTTCATCATGATGTCAAGCAGGTCATGAAGTATCAGACTTTGGTCAGAGAAGTGCTGGACGAGCAGGACACAGCGGCCAATGAAGAATTGGTACTGGCCATGATTTATACAGAAACCAAGGGGAAAGATACTGATGTTATGCAGTCCAGTGAAAGCGCAACTGGTCAGACCAATGCCATCACGGACAACAAAGAAAGTATTCGCCAGGGAGTTCAGACCTTATCTGATAACCTAGAGTTAGCCAGCGAGAAAAAAGTGGATGTTTGGACAGCAGTACAAGCCTATAATTTCGGTCAGGCCTACATCGACTATGTCGCTAAAAACGGTGGTGAAAATACGCTGGAGCTGGCTAAGAGATATTCCAAAGATGTAGTAGCACCAAGCCTAGGAAATGTAACAGGAAAGACCTATGTCTATCTCAGTCCTATTTCTCTCTTTCGTGGCAGTAAATTATACATTAACGGAGGTAATTTTTACTATTCAAGATTGGTCAGACTAAACATGTATATTATGAGAGTTATGAATTGGTTTTAATTTTTTAATACTAGCTTAAAAATTTGATGTTCTAATTTTTAAGCTTTTTATTTATAATTTTCTTGTGCTTAATAACTAGCCGATTATAAATTGTCATGTCAAGCTATATATATAGCCATTTAAAGCAGAATATTATATAATAAGAATGTTATATATAAAAATATTGTAATTAAACGACTATCTAGGAGAATTTTTAAATGGGAAAAGATTTATTTAATCCTCACCTGCGTAAGTTTTCAATAAGAAAATTAAGCATTGGCGTTTGTTCTGTGCTTTTGTCTACTTTGCTTCTTTTAGGAGCAACTTCACAAGTTAATGCTGATGAAACTAGTACAGTTAGTATTCAAAACACATCTAATCAAACAAATTCAACAGAAACATCAGTAAGTTCTAATGAAGCTGTAACTTCAACTTCTGAACAGGCACCAAAAGCAGAAAGTGTAGTCCCTGCTACAGAGACAGAAAAATCTCAAACTGCTGAAAATTCTGTTCAAAAAGCCTCAGAATCAGAGAAAGTTGAGAAAACTACTGATTCCACAGAAACTAAGACTGCTGATGATTCTCAAGCAACGGCTGTTTCAAAAGGGAGTACTAGCCCAGCTGTAGTTGCAGCGAATTCTGTAGCAACCAAAGAATCAGTCCAGCCTAGTCGTTCACGCCGTGTGAGACGAGATGCTACATCAGGTGGACAAACGAATAATGGAATCGGTATTGGTTCTGCAGGGGCTGATGATGCAACTTCTACACCACGTGTACCTAAGCCAAGTTTGGATGAGTCTATTAAGAAAGACAGCGTCCAGTTAGCTCGACAAATTTCTTGGCTGGATTTCTCAGATAGTGCAAGTTGGGAAAACTTAGATCGAAATGGTGGGCTTAAGGTAGGGACTACCTTCAAAAAAGAAATTTCACCGGGCTATAAAGTGACATTGACAGTCACAGAACTTAAACCTTTTAACTCAACTGAAATTTATAAAAAGCGGGTTGAAGGTACGCCATCAGAAAATACCTATAACCCCAATGCAGAGAATGGCTATCTCAAGTCAGCTGCAAAATATGGGAAAACACCTCCTTTAGTAACAGGTGCTGCTCAGAATCAATGGACAACCATCCGTGATCAAGGTTTTAATACTCAGAATCGAAAAACTCAGCTTGTTTACCCAGAAAATTCAACTAACTGGGGAGTGAAATTCAAGATCGAAGCTACCTATCTTGGTAAGCGTGTAGCACCAACTGTAGTCATGGCTGATGGTGAAGATGCAAACCCAGGTGAATTTGCCATGTTTACCACAAATGGAACAGGCTGGGAATACCTTGGTGAATGGAAAAAAAATAGTGCTGCCAAAGAAGCCTATACCGTTATCACTAAAAAGATGCTGGATGAGGAGAATAAAAAAACTCCCGGTGGTCTTGTTATTTTAAGAGATAAAAGTGTCGATTGGGAAAAGTATCTGAGTCCAGATACAGTAACAGGTGGTCTAGGTAGTCAAGTCTTTGGACCTAACCTGTCTCACTTACGTACAGTGCCTGTAGTAATGACGCGTGGAGCTTCTGAAGTCGGTTTCTATGTAGCATCATCAGGTCAACAAGCAATGATGATGGGATTTTTGGTAGTAGATGGTAGTGATGCACCTGAAAGTTATGGTAAAGCTTTCCATACTATCTCTGCTCGTGATTCAGTGACCAATGCAACTATCAAACAACCTTATTTAGGGACTACTCCAGCGGATATTGATGTTGAATCAGCAAATGATTGGGTAACCGATGATCGCAAAGAAATCGCAGATGAAGGTGCGACTCAATTATTGGCTGATGACCAATTAACTAACTCCAACGATCTTTTGAACTTGGATAAGGCTAAGGACGGAAGCTATACGATCAAAGTTAAGGCTAGTCCAAACGGGAATTCGAAAGCACATATTAAGGCTTGGGTTGATTTCAACCAGAATGGTATTTTCGAAGAGAACGAAGCTAGTGATGTCAAGACCATTACTGCTGCAGGCGACCATACCCTGACTTTTAAGGCAAACCCGACGATTAGTGGAGGTCAGGTTGATAAGTTGGGCATGCGTTTTCGTATTGCTACAAATGAAGGAGATATTGAGAAACCGACAGGAATAGCCTTTAGTGGTGAAGTAGAAGATATGCGTTTGCTACGCATTCATCCTCCAAAAGGAGAAAAGAAAACCACAGATGGTTTTACTGGAGAGACTCAAACTGCTAATCTTCACTTCACACCGAAGGGAACTGACCGATCTGATCATGCCTCTAATACAAGCATGAGCTCCCAAGCTCCTCAAGTTCTGGATAATCAAGGAAATGTTCTTCCATCAGCCGATGGAACAAGCTATATTCGTCCTGAAGGTGTCTATGTGGTGACAACTAATGGTAATGATGTCAAAGTTTCCTTTACACCCAATACCGCTTTTTCTGGAACTGCAGAGGGAATTAACATCCGCTGGAAGGATAGCAATGGAAGCTCTACTAATTGGCAATCAACTAATGCTCAAGATCCAAATAAGAATGATATTTTGAGCAATATGGATGGCCGTTATATTCCAACTGTTCGTAAGATACCTAGCTATGATTCAAATGGTCTTCAAGGACTGGAACAAAGCAAAAATCTTATTTTCAACGATGATGATTCAAATGTGACTCCGGTATCTCCAGATGCAACTCGTCCAGCAACCTTTGTGGATGCAAGCGGTCAACCAGTAACAAATAACACAGTTCCTGCTCTTTCCAATGGTCAGCAAGTCGGAACTTATGAATTAGAACCTAATACTGGGAAAGTAATCTTCAAACCTAACAAAAACTTCTATGGGACACCAGATCCAATTGTAGTTCAAGTTAGTGATACTGATGGAAAAGCACACCGTGCTCGTTACCAACCAACAGTAACAAAAGTCACTCCAACCAGCACAAGCGCTGAGTCAACAGGTCTTCAAGGACAGCCACAAAGTGGTAAACCAACCTTCACCCCAGGTGATCAGGCTGTTCCAATTGATTTGGACGAACCAATGACCTTTGAAAATGGACAAGCTACGAAGTCAGTCCAAGGAGTAGGAGAATACAAAATCAATTCTGATGGAACTATTATCTTCACGCCTGAGAAACAGTTCGTAGGTACACCAGATCCAGTAACAGTAAAACGTGTTGATAAGAACGGTACAGAAGTAACAGCGACTTATAAACCTACGGTAACCAAGGTAACACCGACAGGAACAGGAAACAAAACATCAGGCCTTCAAGGTCAAGTCCAAACAGGTAAAGTAAGCTTTACTCCAGGACATGCATCTGTTCCATTCCCAGCAGGTTCGACTCCATTGTTCGATAATGGTACTACTGTTAAAGAAGTACCAAATGTTGGTAAATTTGAAGTGGATGTCGATGGCAATGTAACTTTCACACCAAACAAACAGTTCAAAGGCGAAACACCAGAACTTGAATTAACTCGTGTAGATGCCAACGGTACACCAGTTACAGTTAAGTACCAAGCAGTCGTTAGAGAAGTCGTTCCAACAGGAACAGATACATCGACAACAGGTAAGCAAGGTCAAGTCCAAACAGGAACTCCAACCTTTACAGAGGGCCATTCAGCAGTACCAATGGATAATGATACTCCAGCTACTTTTGATGATGGTACAAGAAGAAAAGTAGTTCCTCAAGTAGGAACCTTTGAAGTGGCATCAGACGGCACAGTGACCTTCACCCCTGAGAAACAGTTTGTAGGTACACCAGATGCAGTCACAGTCAAACGCTACGATAAGAATGGAACCCCAGTTACAGCGAAGTACACAGTAACAGTTGAAAAAGTTACTCCGACCAGCACAAACGCTGAGTCGACAGGTCTTCAAGGACAGCCACAGAGTGGTAAACCAACCTTCACCCCAGGTGATCAGGCTGTTCCAATTGATTTGGATTCACCAATGACCTTTGAAAATGGACAAGCTACGAAGACAGTCCAAGGAGTAGGGGAATACAAGATCAATTCTGATGGAACTATTACCTTCACACCTGAGAAGCAATTTGTAGGCACACCAGATCCAGTAACGGTGAAACGTGTTGATAAGAACGGTACAGAAGTAACAGCGACTTATAAACCAACAGTAACTAAGGTAATACCGACAGGAACAGGTGCGACAAGTACTGGTCCACAAGGTGTTGCACAAACAGGAAAACCAAGCTTTGAGGGTGGAGATGCTCTTGTGCCAATCGATGAAAGTATTGATCCGGTCTTTGATGATGGTACTAAAGCGAAGATTATACCAAATCAAGGTACATATACGATTGCTTCAGATGGTACAGTAACCTTCACGCCTGAGAAACAGTTCGTAGGTACACCAGATCCAGTAACAGTAAAACGTGTTGATAAGAACGGTACAGAAGTAACAGCGACTTATAAACCTACGGTAACCAAGGTAACACCGACAGGAACAGATGTAACTTCTACAAACATTAAAGGTAAAGTTCAAATAGCTAAACCGATTTTTGAGGCTGGCAATCCACTCGTTCCGATTGATAGTTCTGTAAGACCGGTATTTGAAGACGGTACAACAGAAAAGACCATCCCAGGTGAAGGAACATATACTTTATCTGAAGATGGTACGGTAACCTTTACTCCGGATGCTAATTTTGTTGGTCAAGCTACAAGTGTAACTGTTATTCGTAAAGATACTAATGGAACATCTGTTTCTGCAACATATACACCAACTGTTGTTGATACTTCAATTAGCCATGATCAATCATCAAGTGGTCGCAAAGGTGAAGCGCAAAATGGCAAACCAACCTTTGAAGGTTCAATTGATGAAACAGTTCCGCCGACTTTTGAAGATGGTACAACGACTAAAACTGTCCCTGGTCAAGGTACTTACACTATTGCACCTGATGGAACTGTCGCTTTTACACCAGATACTAACTTTGTTGGTACTGCTACAGGTGTCATTATTAAACGTTTAGATATTTACGGCAATGAAGTTAAAGCGACTTATACACCGACTGTTCTTGGAGAAACAACGACAGAAAATGTTATCTCACAAGGAACAAGAGGTGAGCAACAAAGTGGAAAGCCAGTGTTTAATGGTGATGTAGACACTTCAGTGATTCCAACATTTGATGATGGCACAACAGAAAAAATTGTGGACGGAGAAGGGAAATATACAATTGCTATAGATGGCACTGTAACCTTTACTCCAGAAGCTCATTTTGTTGGAGAAGCTAGTGGCGTAACTGTAATCCGTAAAGATCGTAACGGCAATACCATTTCTGCGACTTATAAACCGAAAGTTGTAGATAGACTTGCTCCGGTTGTTCCTGTTGTTCCTGTTGAGCCAGCAACACCAAGCAAGCCTAAAAAACCGACAAAACCACTTGATTATAATGAATCAATCAAGCCAACAATTACGGATAAGACCAGAGAACATAAAGAAGAAATTTCATTTATCAATCCAAAAGATAAAAACGCAAAACTTCCAAATACAGGAAGCAAAAATAATGATTTACTAGGAGGACAACTCCTTGCAACCCTTGGAAGCTTACTTCTTTTATCTCTAGTTAAGAAAGATAAAAAAGAAGAATAGAAAATATCTTTCTACAAAAAGAGTGCGCATACACTCTTTTTGTGTTTCACAAACTTTTTAGTCTCTTGTATCCATGTAAAATAGATGATATAATTTACTGCAGTATCATAGATAGAAAGAGAGTATGTATGAAAAAGAAATACTATATTTTGATAATCATGTTTCTAGTAATCATAGTAGGATTTGTATACAGTATATCTAAAAATGAAACACACCTGAATAGTGAAAAATATACTCAATCTACTATTCCGACTTTATTTTTTCATGGTTATGGTTCAAGTGCTAGAGCAGAAAAGCATATGACTGAAGCAGCTCGAAAAGCAGGAGTAACAAAAACAATTATTCAAGCCACAGTTAATAGGAATGGGCAGGTAGATTTGATTGGAAAAATTCCTAAAAATGCTATAAATCCAATTATAAAAGTACAATATGAAGACAATCGTAATCCAGACTATCAGCAAGATGCAGAATATGCTAAAAAGGTAGTAACAAAACTCCAGCAAATGTATGGTTTTCAAAAAATGAATATGGTAGGCCACTCTATGGGGAATATGTCAATTCTTTTTTATCTATTAGAGTACGGAAAAGATGATACCCTGCCTCAAATTCAGAAGCAAGTTCATATCGCAAATCATGTAAATGGGATTGAAGGAATGGATATGCCTGATGGTATGATAATAATGAATCTTGAAACCGGTCAACCAAATAAAATGAGCCAATCATATACAAAATTACTAGGCTTGCGTGAAATATTTCCAAAAAATCAAGTAGATGTTTTAAATATATATGGAGATTACAAAAATCAGTCAGACGGCAGCGTTCTAAATAGCTCTTCCAAGGCCTTGAAGTATTTATTGTTTGAAAATGCCAAATCATACCAAGAAAAGCAATTTACAGGAAAATTGGCTAAACATAGCTTGTTACACGAAAATCCTGAAGTTGATAAAGCATTGATAAATTTTCTTTGGGCAAAATAAAAAAGCAAAAAATCTTATCTACATCCTTTATAAGAAAAGCTTTAGCTTTATATACTATTTTTATATGGCTGTTCTCTGGAGAATTTTATGGTAAAACTTAATGCAAGAAAGCAATATTGACGGTGGTTATAATTTAAACTACTTGTTCATATTATTTAATAGATTTGCAGATACAAGCGTTTAAAAGGGCATTGAGTAATCTTATATTCAACCAGAATACGTTTTGGGGTATTTGCTAGATGATAGTCAAAAATCACAAACTTTAGATCTATTAGGTTTATCATAAAATATCGATACTAAGTCTATCAAAACAATGGCAACAGGCATTTTTAAAAAAGCTCATTTGGTAATCAAATCTTTCGATATTTTTATTGATAGCTTGATGTATAAAGTTGAATAGAGTATTTTTAGATTTATTTGTCTATAACCAAAAAACTCAGAAATTAGTAATTTCTGAGTTTTTTTAAATTAAATCATTTTATTCCCACTCAACAGTTGCAGGTGGTTTACTAGTGATATCGTAGACAATGCGATTAACATGATCAACTTCATTAACGATACGGACAGAGATTTTTTGTAAGACCTCCCAAGGAATTTTGGCAAAGTCAGCTGTCATACCATCAATGGAAGTAATAGCACGTATAGCGATTGTATAATCATAAGTTCGGCCATCTCCCATAACTCCGACCGAGCGAACGCCAGTGTTTACAGTAAAATATTGCCATATATCTCGATCAAGTCCGGCTTTAGCAATTTCCTCACGAAGAATGGCGTCTGATTCACGGACAGTTTCTAATTTTTCCTCTGTGATTTCGCCCATGACGCGAATGGCAAGTCCTGGACCAGGAAATGGTTGTCGCCATACAATATGGTCTGGCATACCAAGCTCAGTACCTAAAGCACGAACTTCATCTTTATAGAGAGTGTTGAGTGGCTCAATTAGCTCAAATTGCATATCCTCAGGTAGACCACCGACATTGTGGTGAGATTTGATTGTTTGAGCTGTATCAGTTCCGGACTCGATAACATCAGTATAAAGTGTTCCTTGTGCTAGGAATTTAACATCTTTAAGCTTACTTGCTTCATCGTCAAATACATAAACAAACTCATTCCCAATAATTTTACGTTTTTGCTCGGGATCTGATACTCCAGCAAGTTTATCAAGAAAACGCTTGGCTGCATCTGCCTTGACGATATTGAGGCCAAACTTGCCACCTAGCATATCCATTACTTGATCGGCTTCTCCCTTACGTAAAAGCCCGTGGTCAACAAAAATACAGATCAATTGATCGCCAATCGCTTTTTGTAAAAGAACTCCAACAACAGAAGAATCCACACCTCCAGATAAGCCTAGAAGAACTCGCTTGTCTCCAACTGTTTCGCGGATTTTCTTGATTTGCATGTCAATAAAGTTGTCCATTGACCAATCGCCTTTTGCACCACAAATATTTAGAGCAAAATTGCGTAAAATTTCATACCCAAACTCGGAATGACGTACTTCAGGATGGAATTGGATACCATAAATTCTTTTTTCTGAATGTTCAATCGCAGCAAAAGGACAGTCAGCAGAAGTGCCGGTGCGGATAAAGTCTGCAGGGATTTCAGTTACTGCATCTCCATGACTCATCAAAACAAGCTGTTTCTCAGGTGTACCCTCAAAAAGAGGAGACGAAGTGCGATTCAATGTTGATTGGCCATACTCACGGTTTCCTGCATCACCAGCTGGTACAACTTTTCCTCCCAGTTTATGGGTCAACAACTGCATACCATAGCAAATTCCCAAAATAGGAATACCTAGCTCAAAAATATCAGGATCAATATCAAAAGAACCTTCTTCATAAACAGAATTTGGACCACCTGATAGAATAATTCCGACAGGATTTATCTCACGAACTTCTGAGGCAGTGATTTTATTGCTTTTTAGTTCTGAATAAACACCAATCTCACGAATTCGACGAGAGATAAGCTGATTATACTGGCTACCGTAATCTAATACGATAATTTTTTCGACATCTTGCAATTCAGATTTAGTCATCTTGTCCCTTCCCAAAAAGAATATATTTTTACTTATTTTAACATAAATGAATGGCTTTTTCCATCGCTATGAAGTAAATGTTGACTTTTATTTAGATTGATAATACAATTATCTTAAAAAGGAAATCAAAAAGGAGATGACTATGCTCCCCGCTTATTTACAAATCCATGATCAATTAAAAAAAGAAATTGATGATGAAGTTTGGCAAATCGGTCAGCGGTTACCAAGCGAACGTGATTTAGCTGAATTGTTTAAAGTTAGTCGTATGACACTTCGACAAGCTATTACTCTTCTGGTAGAAGAAGGAGTATTGGAGAGACGCGTTGGAAGTGGTACATTTGTGGCAAGCACACGTGTTCAAGAGAAGATGCGCGGTACTACCAGTTTTACCGAGATTATGAAATCTCAAGGGAAAACACCATCCAGTCAGCTTATTTCTTACCGTAGGACTCTTCCAAGTAAGCAAGAAGTGGAAAAATTAGGAATCGATAAGACGGAAAATATTATCCGAATGGAACGGGTTCGCTATGCTGATAAGTTACCGGTAGTCTACGAAGTTGCCTCTATTCCAGAGAAATTCATCAAGAATTTTAATAAAGAAGAAGTGACTAGCCATTTCTTCCAAACTTTACAAGAACATGGTTATAAGATCGGAAAATCACAACAGACAATTTATGCTCGATTAGCTAAAGAAAAAATTGCGCATTATCTCGAAATCCCTCGTGGGCATGCGATTTTAGGTCTAACGCAGATTTCCTATTTTGAAGATGGTACAGCTTTCGAATATGTAAAAAGCCAGTATGTCGGAGAGCGTTTTGAATTTTATCTTGAAAACAATTGATTACATAATTTATTTTATGCAAAAACACCCTTATTATTGTGGTGTTTTTATATACATTAAAAATAAAATAGGAGACGATTAAGCATCATTTCAAGATAATCTATATGATTTTTTGTTGGCTAAAGTAGAGTTTAGTAAGCTTTTTTGGTATAATAATGTCTATGGAAATCGAAAAAACGAATCGAATGAATGCTCTATTTGAGTTTTATGCTGCGCTTCTGACAGACAAGCAAATGAATTATATTGAGCTTTACTATGCGGATGATTATAGTCTAGCTGAAATTGCTGAGGAGTTTGGTGTCAGTCGTCAGGCAGTGTACGATAATATTAAACGAACAGAGAAAATTTTAGAAGACTATGAAATGAAGCTCCATATGTATTCTGACTATGTTGTAAGAAGTCAAATCCTTGAAGAGATTGCCAAGAATTATTCTGATGATGCTTTTCTTCAAGAAAAAATTTCTGTCTTATCTAGTATTGATAATAGAGACTAAAAGATTCTGACACTCGAAACTGATGGAAAGTATTGTTTCCAGCTAAGATTTAAGAAAATAGGAGAAAAATTATATGGCATTTGAAAGCTTAACAGAACGTTTGCAAAACGTCTTTAAAAATCTGCGTAAAAAAGGAAAAATTTCAGAGAGTGATGTTCAGGAAGCAACCAAAGAGATCCGCCTAGCCCTCTTAGAAGCAGACGTTGCTTTGCCAGTTGTCAAAGAATTTATCAAGAAAGTCCGTGAGCGTGCGGTCGGTCATGAGGTTATTGACACCCTCAATCCAGCGCAACAGATTATCAAGATTGTTGATGAAGAGCTGACAACTATCCTGGGCTCTGATACTGCTGAGATTATCAAGTCACCAAAGATTCCGACTATTATCATGATGGTTGGTCTGCAAGGGGCTGGTAAGACCACCTTTGCTGGAAAGCTTGCTAATAAACTCAAGAAAGAAGAAAATGCTCGTCCGCTTATGATTGCGGCGGATATTTACCGTCCGGCGGCTATTGATCAGCTGAAAACACTTGGACAGCAAATTAATGTACCTGTTTTTGCTTTGGGTACAGAAGTTCCAGCTGTTGAGATTGTACGTCAAGGTTTGGAGCAGGCAAAAGCCAACCACAATGATTATGTCCTGATTGATACGGCTGGTCGTCTTCAGATTGATGAAAAGCTCATGCAGGAGCTGTCAGATGTCAAAGCGTTGGCTAATCCGAATGAAATCCTCTTGGTTGTCGATGCCATGATTGGTCAGGAAGCAGCTAATGTCGCTCGTGAATTTAACAGCCAACTGGAAGTGACCGGGGTTATCCTGACTAAGATTGATGGTGATACCCGTGGCGGTGCAGCCTTGTCTGTCCGTCAGATTACTGGTAAGCCCATTAAATTTACTGGTACCGGTGAAAAGATTACTGATATCGAAACCTTCCACCCAGACCGCATGTCCAGCCGGATTTTGGGCATGGGGGACATGCTGACTCTGATCGAAAAAGCCTCTCAAGAATACGATGAGAAAAGATCGCTTGAAATGGCTGAAAAGATGCGAGAGAACACCTTTGATTTCAATGATTTCATTGATCAGCTGGATCAGGTACAAGGCATGGGGCCTATGGAAGATTTGATCAAAATGCTACCAGGTATGACTAGTAACCCTGCCCTTAAAAACTTTAAGGTCGATGAGAAAGAAATCGCCCGCAAACGTGCCATTGTATCTTCAATGACGCCTGAAGAACGTGAAAATCCTGATTTATTGACACCGAGTCGTCGTCGTCGAATTGCTAATGGTTCAGGAAATAGCTTTGTAGATGTGAATAAATTTATCAAAGATTTTAATCAATCAAAACAATTGATGCAGGGTGTTCTATCAGGCGATATGAGCAAGATGATGAAGCAGATGGGACTCAATCCAAACAATATGCCTAAAAACATGCCAGGAGGTGGAACAATGCCTGATATGTCAGCCCTTCAAGATATGATGGGTCAAGGTGGCATGCCTGATATGTCAGCTTTGGGAGGAGCTGGTACGCCTGATATGAGCCAAATGTTTGGCGGTGGCCTCAAAGGAAGAATTGGAGAATTTGCAATGAAGCAATCCATGAAGCGTATGGCAAATAAAATGAAAAAAGCTAAGAAAAAACGGAAATAAGAGGAAAATAACTAGACTAAGAGAATTTCTTTTCATTATTTGAACTCACTTAAGCTAGAGGTAACCCCTTTTTACATAAATTTATTTATGTAAAAAATGGAAAGGCAATAAAGCAATGAAAATGATAGACATTCTTTATAGGTATTATGGTAACTTTGATCTGATAAAAGAAAAATGGAATGAAGACTATGAAAGCATTTTGATTAAACCAAAGAACGATCAAGCATATAAAAGATGCCGTTTAGCAAAGAAAACACCCAAAAAAGAAGGCTACTTTACAGTTTTTTGGAAAAAAGACCAAGATAACAAGAATATCCCTTATAGTGATGAGGACTTGGGTGACGAACTGATTATTGTCGTGATAGACGGCTGTCAATGCGGTTTATTTATCATTCCCCAAGAGGTGGCTATCAGTAAAAAGATTCTCTCTACAAAGGATTGTCAAGGAAAGATGGCCATGCGATTTTATCCACCCTGGTGCACAAATTTAAATAAAACAGCTCAGACAACAAAAAAATGGCAACTGGATTATTTCCAAAAAGTCGAGTTAAAAGAATAAGTTTTAGGTAAAACAAGACAGAATTGAGAAACTAAACTCTGTCTTGTTTTTATATTATCTGTTTGTAGTAAAGTCAGATAATATAGATCCCTCTATTATCTTTCCGAAAAACTATAATTTTCTTGAAAAATATATCTGGATATGCTATACTACTATTATAGAAAAAACGGAGAAATAAGATGAGACGTGAACTGTTGTTAGAAAGAATTGACAAACTTAAGGCCACTATGCCCTGGTACATCCTGGAATATTACCAGTCAAAATTGGCAGTGCCTTATAGTTTTACAACCTTATATGAATATCTCAAAGAATATGATCGCTTTTTTAACTGGGTGCTAGAATCTGGCATCACAGATGCTTCGCATATTGCTGAGATTCCTCTCTCGGTCTTGGAAAATATGAGCAAGAAAGACATGGAGGCTTTCATTCTGTATCTAAGAGAGCGTCCGCTTCTCAATGCTAATACGACTCAAAACGGTGTTTCCCAGACAACCATCAACCGGACACTTTCAGCTTTGTCAAGTCTCTATAAGTATTTGACTGAGGAAGTGGAAAACGAGCAGGGCGAGCCCTACTTCTATCGAAATGTGATGAAAAAGGTTGCTACTAAAAAGAAAAAGGAAACTCTGTCCGCTCGTGCAGAGAATATTAAGCAGAAGCTCTTTTTAGGGGATGAGACGGAAGAATTTCTCCAGTATATTGATACGGAGTACCCTAAGAAGCTCTCTAATCGCGCTTTGTCCTCCTTTAACAAGAATAAGGAACGAGATTTGGCCATCATTGCCTTGCTGCTAGCCTCTGGTGTTCGTCTGTCTGAAGCTGTCAATCTGGACCTAAAAGATATCAATCTCAAAATGATGGTCATTGAAGTGACAAGAAAAGGTGGAAAAAGGGATTCTGTCAATGTTGCTGCTTTTGCTAAGCCCTATTTAGAAGAGTATCTGAGTATTCGAAGCAAACGATACAAGGCAGAAAAGACGGATACAGCCTTCTTTTTGACTGAATACCGTGGTATTCCTAATCGAATCGATGCTTCTAGTGTCGAAAAAATGGTGGCCAAGTATTCCGAGGACTTCAAGGTGCGAGTGACGCCTCACAAACTCCGCCACACACTTGCTACACGTCTATACGATGCAACCAAATCTCAAGTTCTCGTCAGTCACCAGCTAGGTCATGCTAGCACTCAGGTAACTGACCTCTACACCCACATTGTCAATGACGAGCAAAAGAATGCTTTGGATAAATTATAATATTACATAATTTAAATTCTGTAATAAACGGAATGACAATAATAACAAAAGAGCGAAAATCTATTTTAGATGCTTCGCTCTTTTTCTTATAAAAATTCAATCCAATAGTTCCGATGCGGCTCGACAATCAGAGGTTTGCCCCAGAAGTGCTTGAGATGTTCTAGATTTGCTGCTGTGACAGGTCGATTTTTGGCGTTGTACTTTTCAGCGCTTTCTCTAGTTAGGAAGCATTTGACCGCTTCGTAGGAGCCTTCTGCTGTCTCTCTATTCAATCCTTCGAAGCTAATTTCATCGCCAGGCTGAGGATTGTCCATGAAGAGTTTTCCGATAAAATAGACCGTCTTACTCTTCATCAGATCGTAAGCCTTGATATTCTCTATTCGATTATTAGCTGCTGCAAACATGATGCAAAAGCTATCAACAAGGTCCTTTAAGGGCATCAGGTCTTCCTTGGGAACAAAGACATCTACCATGTAGAGTCCGCCAATGACAAGATTTTGGAAAGAAGGTTGCTGAATAACATTATCTAACGCCATGCCAAGCGGCAATTTCACGGCTTGATAGCCTGATTTTTCAAATTCTTCTTTCTTTTTCTCATAATCTTCTGCAGATATACTAACATAAAAATTGTCTGGATTAGGAGATGGTTTTTTCTTCAGAAAAGCTACAACTGTGCGGTCCAACTGCTCAAACAGACCAAGGCTTTCTACTGGGACTTTCTGCATCAAGACACCTCTTTCTCTGATTCCCTATCATTTTATCATATCTAGCAGATAATGCCTAGAGAAAACTAGCTGGTTAAGGAAACGTAAGAATGTTGTTGATTTGAAATATACTGTTTATATGAAAAACCAAACTCTTTGAGAGTTTGGTTTTCTTTATGTCATATTTTAACCAACGATAGCTTCGGCAATCTCTTCTCTGCTGATTCCAGCAAAGTAGCGGCTAATATCAATCGTTTCAAGAGCTTTAAGGACATCTTCGCGTTCGTATTTAACACCGCGCAACACGTCTTCTACTGCTGCTACGTCTTCAATACCAAAGAAATCTCCATAGATTTTGATATCTTGAATCTTGGATTCAACAACATTGGCAAAGATTTCTACCTTACCGCTGGTAAACTTAGTGCCACGACGCACATTGTATTCAGGTGATTTACCATAGTTCCAGTCCCAAGTTCCAAACTTGCTATCTCTGATTTGCTTGATTTCTTCCAGTTCTTTCTCAGAGAAGACATATTCTGTCATTTCTGGATATTCTTTCTTCATGTAGTCCAGGAGTAAGTCGCGGAATTCTTCGACAGTAATCTTTTCTGGCAATTCATCGACAATATTTGTCACACGTGCACGGACGGATTTAACCCCTTTTGATTCGAACTTGTCTTTAGAAACCTTAAGCGCATTGGCCAAGACAGACAAATCAACATCAAAGAGTAGGCAACCGTGGTGCATGATACGGCCATTAATATAAGCTTGCGCATTGCCACAGAACTTCTTGCCATCAATCTCCAGGTCATTACGGCCAGTGAATTCAGCCTTTACCCCAAGTTCTGCCAAGGTGTTGATAACCGGCGTAGAAAAACTCTTAAAGTCAAAGGCTCTATCTTCACTTTCCTTAGAGATAATGGTGTAGTTGAGGTTGTTTAGATCATGATAAACAGCTCCACCTCCGCTGATACGGCGTACGACCTCAATGCCATGCTCACGAACATAATCACGGTTGATCTCTTCAATAGTGTTTTGGTGGCGCCCCACGATGATAGATGGTTTGTTAATCCAAAGCAGGAAAATTTCGTCCTCATCTAAAAGGCGTTTGAAGGCATACTCCTCCAGAGCAATATTAAAAGCTGTATCATTTGAGTAGTTAACAATATATTTCATAAGCTTCCTCTTTATACGATAGAGACTGGAACAATGATTTATGCCCAGTCTAATCAATCTTTTAAATTATTTTTTCTTAGGTGAGTGAACTGCCAATCCCAGCACGTCTGCAAATGCTTCGTACATGACTTCTGAGAAGGTTGGGTGACCGTGAATGGTCTTAAGCATTTCTTCTACGGTGATTTCCATTTCGATGATGGTTGATGCTTCGTTGATCAATTCTGCAGCTGCAGGACCGATGATATGAACACCGAGCACTTCACCATACTTCTTGTCAGCAATGACTTTCACAAAGCCTTGAGCTGCGTCTGAAGCGATAGCACGGCCATTAGCAGCGAAGTTGAACTTACCAATCGCTACATCGTATTTCTCACGAGCTTGCTCTTCTGTCAAACCAACTGCTGCTACTT
>ERZ773008.1434-NODE-1434-length-16846-cov-4.189983_pt1 | contig 16846 bp, 15 predicted proteins | sample MGYA00580664_ERZ773008 | MGnify/ENA primary metagenome ERZ773008 (study PRJEB29015, sample SAMEA2738016) | human oral metagenome | biome: human oral; feature: human-associated habitat; material: dental | place: China | collected 2048 ... | reverse complement strand
AGCTCTCAGCTGATTTTAATAATATGAGAAGGCATATCAAAGAGCTTTTGAAGGATAATCTTAAAAAAAAGCAGAATATGAAGGAAATGATAGTGAATATTTCGCATGACTTAAAAACTCCGCTTACAGTAATTAAAGGTTATACAGAAGGGCTCAGAGAGGGAGTCGCCAATACCCCCGAAAAGCAGGATAAATATTTGAGCATAATTTATTCTAAGGCTGTAGAAATGAACAGTCTTATAGATGAACTTTCAACCTATGCCAAAATTGACATTTGTATTTATTTACTTATTTTTTAACAAACAGGATTAAATAATGTATATATATATATTAATTTTTATAATTGCCTTACTTTATTATTTTTCCTCCAAGAATAACCAGCATTCACAACTCTTTTTAGCTTTTTTCTTTATATATGTAAGTTTGTTTGTGGGACTTGGAGATATGATAGGTGGATATGATCGGTATATTTACGGAGAATCATTTGATTTTATTGCTGATGAAATGCATTCTACATCTCCTAATCTTTCTAAAGTTTATTATTTAGTAGGTGGTACTGAGTATTTGTTTTTCTATTGGGAGGTATTACTAACTTTTGTAACGGGAAATAGGTATATCTTTATATTTATAACAAGTTTATTAATTTATTATTTATTTTATCGTGCTTTTGTGAAGTATCTTGAAGATTATCCTTTATCATGTATAATCTTTTTAGGATTTTTCTTCTATTTTACAATGACCTATTTACGACAAGTTATTGCTGTGGGTATAGTCTGGCAAGGGATAGAATATATATGGAACCGTAAAAAAAATAAATTCTTTTTATTTATAATTTTAGGTTATTTCGTCCATAGCTCAACTCTTGTTTTTGCTTTATTCTATTTTGTTCCATTGAAGAAATTTACTAAGAAAGAAATCATTCTATTCTTGGTTATTTGTTTTCTTATTGGTTTAACACCTCTACCATCTGCTCTTATTGACAATGCTTCTTCGGCAGTTGGAAAAGGAAATTATCAGGATCAAGATCAAGGATTTCGAATAGAATATGTTTTTGAAGTTATTTTCTTTGTTTGGATATATTTTAAAAATTACGCAAAAATAGCTTCAGATAAAAAAACTATAACTTTTCTTAATATGACATTTGTTTTATGTGGTCTATTGCTAATATTTATGCGTTTTGGGCAAGGTGGACGTATGGGCTGGTTTTTCTTAATAGGCGTGTTCTATATGTTACCATATTTATCAAATCAAAAAAATGCTTTTACTTGGATGAAGCCTTTGGTTATTCTTTTGAGTTTTATTTTATTTATGCGTATGACAATAAGCTGGGAGCCTCTAAATGTTCCTTATAAGACTTTCCTCACACCGGGAGAGCCGGCGGGTGATGGGTCTACATTTACAGTGTATGAATATGATTTTGAGTATGTTAAAAACAAATTTTACAGGTAATGTTCACGGTTTTCACTCCTACATATAATAGAGGATATTTGCTTACTCGACTTTATCAAAGTCTTTGTGCGCAGAAGTTTAAGGATTTTGAATGGATTATTGTAGATGATGGTAGCTCTGATGATACAGTATCTATTGTAGAATTGTTACAGAGGAGACATCGAAATAAAGATTTTTCCATTCGCTATTATAGAAAAGAGAATGGAGGTAAACATACAGCAATAAATGTAGGTGTAAAGAAAGCACAAGGAGATTTGTTCTTTATAGCGGATTCTGATGATATTTTACCTTCAAATGCTCTTCAAACAGTTGCAGAAGTTTGGGAGCAAACGAAATATGATAATTCTATTGGAGGTATATGTGGTCTCGATGGAGACATCAATGATGGTAGTATCATAGGTACAGGATTTCCAAAAGAAGTTCATCTTTTGAATATAGAGTTATCTAATCATATTAATATTGGCTATATAGATGCAACAACAAGGGATGTTAGATTTAAATTAAAAGTAGATGGAGATATGAAAGAGGTATTCCGTACTTCTGTCCTACGTGAGTTTCCCTTCCCAGAGATAAGGGGGGAAAGATTTTGTCCAGAAGTTTTAATTTGGAATAGAATTGCATCTAAGTATAAGCTACGACATATAAATAAAATCATATATTTAGTGGAATATCAGCAAGAAGGAATAACTTCAGCAATTACAAGAAGTAGAATGGATAGTCCAATAGCCACAACTATGACCTATGCAGAAATGCTAAGATATGATATTCCATTAAAGATTAAAATTAAATCAGCTATAAATTATTGGAGATTTTATTTCTGCCTGTCTATAGAAAAACGTAGACAAGATAAGGTAAAGCTAGCTTTAATCTGGTATATGTTCTTATTTTTAGGCTATATTATACACGTTTTAGATAAAAATAAAGTTTAATGATATTGATGAATAATCCATTAGTTTCCATTATTGTTCCTGTCTATAATGCTATTGCGTATTTAGAAGATTGTATTATGAGTCTTATGAAACAATCATATAAGAATCTTGAGATTCTTTTAATAGATGATGGTAGTACAGATGGTTCCGCAGAACTATGTGACAAGTTGGAGTGTAATAGAGTAAGAGTCTTCCACAAACAAAATGGAGGAGTGACTTCTGCGAGAAAAATTGGAGTAGAACATTGTTTAGGACAATGGATCGCATTTGTGGATGCCGATGATACTTTACCTCAAGAATCAATAATTAATCTTGTTTCTATGGCTAATGAGACAGAATTAGTAATAGGATTTTTTACGGAACCTCCATCTCCATATTCGCTTACTTTGGAAGAAGCACGTCGTGCTGTTTTAAGAGGAGATAAATTAGAACCAAGTCCATGGGGTAAATTGTTTAAGAAAACTATCTTTGAAAATAATATTTTTAGTCTCCCTTCAGAAATAAAATATGGTGAGGATATGCTAATGAATATAAAGATAGTCTTTTCTTTATCTCGCCCTCCACGTTTTGTCTTTAAGAAAGTGTATAACTATATAAGACATGCAGGCAGTGTCTCTCATAGTATAAATAAAAATATAGATTATGAATCGTTGTATGACAGCTGCAGAACTTCTCTTATTGGTGATGAAATGAAAAAGAAATATATAAATGATATTTTGTGGGTCAGATTACAAGGATTATGTAATTTAGCAATAAGTTGTTCGAAGGAAATAGCAGATCATAATCACCCATATATAAAGCAAATAAAATCAGATATTAATGAATATCATTATAAAATGAATCTGAGAGAAAAAGTAATAATGAACTGTAGCTCTCCTTTTATAATACGCTTATTAGGTTATTTTCTTGTTCTTAAATACGGTTTACTTTATAGATTACGTGAATACAATATTTTTCATTGATTTTTAGATAATTTCGATTTTCTGGTATAGATTTATGGAGCTATATCACAAAAAAACATAGCACTTTCTTGCTTTTGTGGTTATTTATTTTACAAAAAAGAATTTGAAAAGAAAATTAGTATAGGGCTAGATGCTACATATTTTGTAAAAAAATCACTTTTAGAATTTGACTTCCTTTCGAATAAAGCAATTAAAAAATCATTAAAAATGGAGATATATATAGATTCTCGCTGTAGATTTAATTATACAAATTATTATATTCTCGGTTTAAAACATCTTTATAAAACGGCTAAGATAGTTTTTGATGTGTCATATTTCCCGCGGCACATGCTCTCTACGCATTTAGAAAATAATAGTAGTATACCTATCATTATAGACGGAAAGAAAATTTTTATTGATGCTGATGATAAGAAAAAAATAGATGAGGAAGCATATAATTGGTGTGATGTTTATGGTAAAATAAATGTCATTTCTTCTCAATTATCTGAACGTCCTAAACTTGTTTCAATTGGTCCGAATTTTGGTATTAGAACAGAAAAATGGATCTCACTTCTCTGGACATGCTTTCATAATTACCTTAATTTAAGGAACGTGTCAGATTTGGATATGCGTACTTTTGTACATGATTATCTTTATACGAATATTCGTCGTCGCCCTATAGAGGCTTATGAATGTGAAACGAAAGTTCGTCATAATTATATTTTTCATGCCTCTACATTATGGTATAATAAGTTTGCTGCAACAGATACCAATATGTATCGTGGCGAATTTTTGAAAGCATGTAAGAAAGCTGGAATTAATATAGAGGGCGGATTATTTTATGTAAATAGTGACTCTGTACTACATGAAATGCCTGATTATCCTAAATATAAGGAGGAATATAAAGACTTTATTTATGAGAGCCGACTCTCCATGGATGATTATATTAGGAAGACAAAGGAGAGTGTTGTCGTTTTCAATACACCAAGTGTATGTGAATGTCATGGATGGAAACTTGCAGAATATCTTTGCATGGGAAAAGCTATTATCTCTACACCTTTAACACGAGAGATGCCTGCCCCTTTGGAACATGGTAAGCATGTGCATTTTGTAAATTCGCCAGAAGAAATATATGATGCTGTGGTAAAGATTAATTCTGATGAACAATACCGAAAGCAGTTAGAAGAAGGGGCAAGAGAATATTATGAGAAGTGGATTGCTCCAGAGATTGTTATTCAAAGATTGTTAGAAAAGGTCGATGAACGGGTCTGATATAGAATAGCTATTTCAATATTGCTGTCATTCTTGTCATCTAAAAAAAATATCGCAACCTATTGGTTATCTAAACTTTATGATGATATGTTAAAAGTGACAGCAAATGATTTTTAAACTTCTTGTTGAATTCTTATTGAGAATACGAGTGAAACAGATTTGTACATTATAGATTAAAAGAAACAGGATAATGAGAATATTACAAGTCATAACATCTTTGGACATGGGCGGAGCTGAAACGTTGGTAGTTAATTTGATACCAAGGTTGCAGGCTTTGGGGAATACTGTGGATTTATGTATCTTTAATGGAAAAGAAACACCATTGACTCAGAGATTAAGGAAAGAGGGTCCACAGACAAAGATATATGCGTTAGGACATGGGGTTTATAATCCGCTCTATATATTAAAGCTAATAAAGATAATGAGGAATTATGACATTGTTCATACGCATAATTCATCACCACAACTATTTGTAGCTATTGCTAACTTATTCTGTTCGAAAGAACTGGTCTCTACAGAGCATACAACCTCTAATCGTAAACGTGAATGGAAATGGTATGCGCCAATTGAAAGCTGGATGTATGGGCAGTATAATCATGTGATTTGTATCAGTCAGATTGCTGAGGAGAAGTTGCGAGAGTATATGGGAGGTGCTTGGTTAGATAAGGTTACTCCAAAATATAAGCAAATCTCAACGATTAATAATGGTGTAGATGTTAAGGCTATCAGTGATACTGCTCCTGATAATGATTTGTCGTCATTGAAGGAACAAAGAAAGGCTGTCTTGATGGTAGCTGGATTTCGTGATGCGAAAGATCAAGATACGATCGTTAAAGCTTTAGGTTTACTAAATAATAATGACTTTGAAGTCTGGTTTGCTGGTGTTGGTATACGTCAAGAAATAGTCAAGCAGTTAGCAGATTCATTTGGTGTTAGTAAAAGAGTTAGATTTTTAGGCTTACGTACTGATATTCCAAATGTTTTGAGGGCTGCAGATATTATCGTAATGTCTTCTCATTGGGAAGGATTGAGTCTTAGCAATGTAGAGGGGATGAGTGCACATAAGCCTTTTATTGCATCTGATGTAAATGGTTTGAAAGAGGTTACTAAGGGATATGGTATACTTTTCCCACATGAGGATGCAAAGGCATTGGCTGAAGAAATCAACCGATTAGCAAGTGATGAAGCTTATTATAGCGAGATTGCAGAACGCTGTTATAATAGAGCTTTAGAGTTTGATATTAGCAATACTGTAAGTGGTTATGCTGATGTCTATAAAAATATCTTTAATTAATATCATCAAGTTTTCTTTTTGATAAATAGATTTTTATAATTTGAAAGATATTCAAAGAAAGAAGTTAATTCGTGTTACAACTGCAGATATATCCTTAAATAGTTTGTTAAAAGGGCAGCTGAAGTTTTTGAACCAATACTTTGAGGTTATTGGTGTTGCAAAAGATACAGGTGTACTGAAGGAGGTTAAGGAACGAGAGGGAATCCGTGTTGTGGATGCTCCGTTAGAACGGCCTATAAGTTTGGTGAAAGATATAAAGGGCTTGTGGTTCTTGTATCGTCTGTTCCGTAAGGAGAAGCCATGGTGTGTACATGCTAATACTCCTAAGGGAAGTTTGTTGGCAATGATAGCTGCTTGGTTTGCATGTGTGCCACATAGAGTTTATACCGTTACAGGTTTACGTTATCAAGGAGCACATGGTCTTTTGAGAACAATTCTTAAGACGATGGAGCGTCTTTCATGCCTTTTTGCTACGAATGTTATTCCAGAAGGGCAAGGAGTTTTGCATGCCTTGCAAAAGGATAGTATTACAAAGAAACCGTTACGAGTGATTTGGAATGGAAATATTAATGGCATCGATACTAAGTTCTTTCAGCCTGCAGAGGATACTGTTGAGAAGTCAGATACTTTTACTTTCGTCTTCATAGGAAGAATAGTAAAAGATAAGGGTATGCATGAACTCACGGAATGTATGAGACAGTTGAACTGTCGGTTAATATTGGTTGGTACATTTGAGGAGGAGGATACCGTCTCTACTTCTGATAAAAAGTTTTTGACAACTTCTGAGAAGGTAAAGTTTGTTGGCTGGCAAAGTGATGTACGTCCTTTCTTGGCTCAGGCTGATGCACTTGTTTTCCCAAGTTATCGTGAAGGATTTCCTAATGTGCCAATGCAGGCAGGTGCTATGGGATTGCCTTGTATTGTTACAAATATCAATGGTTGTAATGAAATCATTAAAGATGGGCTGAATGGCAAAATTATTGTAGCTCCTCTCAAAGAGGGGTCTGAGGTTATGCAGCAGGCTTTGCTCAATACCATGAAATGGTTTATTGAGCATCCAGAAGAGGCTAAGCGTATGGGACGTAATGCTCGTCCAATGATACAGGAAAGGTATGAACAGAAGGATATTTGGAAGGCTTTAAAAGAGTTTTATGATGCTTTATAAAATAGCACATATCTTACGTGACAAGCTACCTTGGATTTGGGATATCATAGGTATCATCAATTCTTTCCTTTTTGGACTAAGGTATGGTGGTAAAATGAAGAATATTCAGAATATTCTTTCTCATTTTACTAAGGTAACAGAAGAAGAGGGTAATGTGCTTTCCTATAAGATAGAGGTTCTTGATAAGGGTAATCTTTCTTTGTTGGCAAAGATGTTTGTAGAACAGCCTGCATCAGCATTCCACTTCTTTAAGCCTCATGGTTTTGACGAACAGTCATTGAAAAAGTTGGTAAAGGATAAAAGTTTTCTGGCTTATATAGTTGTTGCAGAAGAAACTAATCTGCCAAAAATATGTGTTGGATATTTCTTCCAACGTAGCTTCTTTTGGGGTAAATCCTTTCGAGGATATATGACAGATTATCGTTGGCAACTTCGTGGAATCAATAAGATGATGAATCTATGTGCAACCGAGATTTCTTCTCTGTTAGGTCTTCGGGTATTTGGAACAATCGCACCTGATAATATTGCTTCTATGAAATCTGCTCAGGCAGCTAATGATATTCAGATTGTAAAAACTCTATCTAATGGAGATTACTATGTAGAGTATAGACCTAAAAGGGTTGAACAATAAGATTGTTTTTTTGAGATAAGGAAAATCCATTCTTAAATATTGTTGTATAATTATGTTTTTTAAGTGGTTGTTTGATAAACTTGCATCTTTGTTTGGATTGCTATTCCTTAGTCCTATATTATTGGTTGTAGCAATTTTAATCAAGGTGAAAATGCCTGGTTCTATTTTGTTTTGTCAGAAGCGAGTAGGGCTATATGGTAAACTGTTTACTGTTTATAAGTTCAGATCGATGACTGTTAAGGCAGAGGCTTCTGTGGCAAGTCGGGATTCAGAAGCAACTTCTATTGCCTCAACGGAACAGTGCCGTATTACACCACTTGGTGAGAAACTTAGACGTTATAAGTTAGATGAGTTGCCCGAACTTTGGAATGTCCTTAAGGGTGACATGAGCTTTGTTGGTCCACGCCCAGATGTTCCTGGTTATGCTGATCAATTGCAAGGTGAAGAAAGAGATATTTTGAAGTTAAAGCCTGGAATAACAGGACCAGCCAGTTTGAAGTATAGAAATGAGGAAGAACTCTTAGCTTCTGTTGAGAATCCTGCTCAATATAATGACGAGGTTATCTTTCCAGACAAGGTTAAGTTAAACCTCTATTATCTAAAGCACTATTCATTTATAAAAGATATTCAAATGATTGTCTGTACAGTTCTTGGTAAGAATATGGACTATGCAGGTGAAAAAATATAGTTAGTAAAATGGAAAGAAATCGTATTTTACTTTGTCTCGCTCACATGAGTGGTAACGAGATGAAATACATCCAAGAGGCGTTTGATACCAATTGGGTAGTGCCATTGGGACCAAATGTCAATGGTTTTGAAGATGATCTGAAGAGATTTGTTACCTCTGTGGTTAATTCTAAAGAGAAAGAATCATCTTTTAGAGATGAAGGCTATCCACAATCAATTCTTCCACATGAAGATAATCCCGATAACTTATGGAAAGATTCATTACCAAACTTAGAAGATAAGCGTGTTGTTGCATTGTGTTCTGGAACTGCAGCTGTTCATCTTTCTTTGATAGCATTAGGTGTTAAGGCTGGCGATGAGGTTATTTGCCAATCATTTACTTTCTGTGCAAGTTCACATCCTGTTACTTATCTGGGTGCAACTCCTGTTTTTGTTGATTCAGAGAAGGAAACATGGAATATGGATCCATCATTATTGGAAGAAGCTATTAAAGATAGAATCTCAAAGACTGGTAAAAAGCCAAAGGCAATTATTGTTGTTTACCTTTATGGAATGCCTGCTAAGATAAAAGAGATACTTGCTGTTGCTGATAAGTATAATATTCCTGTCGTTGAAGATGCAGCCGAAGGCTTAGGCTCACGCTATAATGGACAAGTTTGTGGAACGTTTGGCGAGTATAGTGTGTTGTCTTTCAATGGTAATAAGATGATAACAACCTCTGGTGGTGGTGCTCTTATTTGTCCAAATGAAGCAGCTCGCACAAACGTAATGTTCTATGCTACGCAAGCTCGTGAAGGATATCCTTATTATCAGCATGAGAAGATTGGTTATAACTATCGTTTGAGCAATGTCTGTGCTGGTATTGGTCGTGGTCAGATGACAGTACTTGATGAGCACATAGCCCACCATCGTCATATAGCCCATTTATATGAAGAAGCCTTTAGCAAGATTGATGGTATAACCTTCCATGCCAATCCTTCTCCTATGTTCGATTCTAATTATTGGTTGAACACAATGACAATTGATCCTTCTGTGGGGGTGAAAGGTCAGAAGAATGCTTATCAATCGACAGTCAAAGGTGCTGTAGGCGGTGCTGCTGGTGTCATTCACGCTGTTGCAAATGCACATACCGATTGTGAGCCGAATGCAAATATTGAGGCTATGCGCGTTTATCTTGATAAGGCAAATATAGAGAGTCGTCCTTTGTGGAAGCCAATGCATAAGCAACCTTGTTATCAAAACTGTCCAGCTTATATAACTGGGGTGAGTGAGAGTCTTTTCAAGATAGGAATGTGTTTGCCTAGTGGTCCATTAGTGACAGATGATGATGTAAACTATATTGTTGAAACTATAAAGAGTGCAATAGAATAACTAGATGCATCTCTTCAAAGTAATTTAAGGGCTGACACCGTAGATCATAGTCTTCGTTGCCAGCCCTTGTTGTGTTTTTAATCATAAATACCAGATTATATCAATATCTATTAGTCCTAACTAAGTTAACCCCCAATAACCCTGTGAATAATTGAATTGTAATACTTTATAATTCCTATTATGTGTAAGTTTGTTTGTAGGTCGCTTAGAGTAGGTTCTTATTTCTTTATTGATACGTTTAAATGTTGAACGCAACAAAAGTACGAAAAAAAAATTAATAGACGAAGAAATTATAGAAAAAGTAAGAATTGTTTTGGTGTTTTTTTTCAGTACATTTTTTATGCTTTAATCAAACATTTATATATTGTAAATACTTGATTCTTAATAAGTATCACGTTTCTGCTTGTTGTCGATATATTGACGGTAAATATAGATAGAATTACAAAAGTTTTACCTAATTGTTATTGTTTGTCAGGGAATCCTTGGGTAAACTCTGTACATAATTGTTCCAGCATGCTTTTGCCATTCTTTTTGTTTGAGCAATCCTTACTTTTACGATTTCTTCTTCTTTATAAGGATTATATGCTTCTTCTGCTTTCATATAATTGTCATAAGCCAATTTCCATTGTTGTAAGAACATGTGGCACATCGCTATGCGATAATATGCGTCCGGTTTCTCTCTTTCATAACAAAGCGTGATAGTTTTCTCATAATATGGTATTGCCTTTTCATATTGTTTCATATTAAAATGGCTTTCTCCTGCTGTATAATAATACACCGAACGTTCATGAGGAGCAAAGGCATCAAGTCTTGGAATGGCATTATCTAGGTATTTTGCGGCCATTTCATAATCCCATTCATTAAAATAGCACAATCCAATATATGCTTTAAACCGAGGATTTAGCTGATAAGCCTTATCTAATCTCTGAAAAATGAGTAATGCTTCATGATATTTTTGCGAAGTGAAATAATCTAAAGCCTTACCTAAATCCTCTGAATCTTTACTTTTCTGTGCCGACAAGGATAGGACAGACATACAAAGCATGCCACAAGTTATTATGATTTTGTCCATAAATCTCATAACCAAATAACCTCCCTTATAGTTTTATTGCCGTATTTAATTAAGTCAAGGTCTATGAGCACCAGCCCCTTTTTATGGTTCTCGTGTGAATCTCCAAATTCTGTTTCAATTTGTTTGAGATAATGTTCTATTACATTTTGGGGATAAAATGTCTCAAAAGTACCGATACAATTTAAGAATTTATCAGAAACAATTCCGATAGCATCAGTCCATTTCGGTTCAGAGAATAGGATATTTCCGAAGATTTCCCTTAGTCGTTTTTGAGCTTTACTAATATTCTCTTCTTGATTCTGGTTTGATCCTAATGTAATAATAACTTTCATAGAACGCAAAGTTAATGATTAGTTTTGTAATGTTTGAGAGAATTTAAGATAATTCATTTTGGATTGTATCAAAATTCGTGTATTTTTGCATTCATATAATCCAAAAGAACTTCTTATGAAACGATATATCCTTCTTTTAATCACCCTTTTTAGCTTTTTATCCACGATGGTAGGTGCCCCTATTAAGTGGAATCAAGTCTATCAAAACTATATTAATCAATACAAAGATGTAGCTATTGAGGGGATGTTGAAGTATGGCATTCCTGCCAGTATCACACTTGCCCAAGGCTTGTTAGAGAGCAGTGCTGGGCGTAGCGACCTTGTCATTCAGGGCAATAACCACTTTGGAATTAAGTGTCACGGTTGGACTGGTCGCACAATTTATCATGACGATGATGCGCGCGGAGAATGTTTCCGTGCCTATAAGAATGCTTTGGAAAGCTATGAAGACCATTGCAAATTCCTTCGCGAGCGCCCTCGTTATCGTAGTTTGTTCGATTTAGATCGGACAGATTATCGTAGTTGGGCGTATGGTTTGAAGCGTGCCGGCTATGCGACGAACCCTTCTTATGCGCAAATGCTCATTAACATTATTGAACTTTATAAGTTATATGAGTTCGATAAGGCAAAGCATTACGATCGATTCATGGTTAAACACAGCGGAGAAGAGCCACCAGTCCTCACTCCCGATAATGGACTTCCTGCTTATACTCCTATAGCGGGACCACACCCGATACATAAATATAATGAAAACTATTATATCATTGTAAGACAGGGAGATACCTTTAAGTCATTAAGTAAGGAGTTAGACATTAGTGTGCATAAGCTCGCTAGATATAATGAGCGTAATAAGAAGGATAGACTAATTCCTGGTGAGTTTATTTGGTTAAAGAAGAAGCGTAAAAAGGCACCAAAGAATTTTAAGAATCGCCCTTATTATGTGCGAAAGTCAGAGAGCATGTATGATATTGCACAGAAGTATGGCATCCGTTTGAAGAGTCTTATTAAGAAAAACAAAACGATTGCTGAGCGTGGACTCCGTTTCGGAGATGAAGTTCAGTTATACTAATACATAAATTTCCTATCGCAAAATACCCTCGCCCGTCCTTAAGAAATTATCAAAAGGATAGGCGAGGGCATTTGTTTTTATCTATCGAATCATCAGAATTATCATCTCACTTTTGTAATAGAATATTGCTAATTTCGATACTTGTATTTGCGTTATTTTCATCCGAGCTTAGGTTCGTGTCCAAATACGCGAGTTTTACGGCTGTTTTGTTCTGATTTGTAATATCTTGATTAATAGATAGTTGTGATTAATCATACAACTTTAGTGCGATAAAGTATATACTTTCTGCTCCTAATAATGGTACTTTTCGCTCAAAATGATAGTATTTTTCGCCTAAAATGATAGTACTTTTTATCCAAAACGATAGTACTTTTCATTAAAAACGATAGTACTTTTTTTCAAAAAGGTATATACCTTTTGCTTAAAACCTATATACATTCCTAAAAGAAGCTATTTTTGATTCTATTTTATGCTATAATTAAAAAAATAAATGTAAATAATATTTTGCGTTTAACGGGATATAATTATGATATAAAACGGATATTATTCCTTCTTATTTCACCCTTTGTTCAACGTAGAATGTAATGGGATTGATTGTGAATAAATAGGAATTTTCGAGAGGGCGATAGGGAAAGGGGAGGCGAAAAAGACTAAAAACTTCAGATATTCCAGTACTATCTCTAATCTTTTGATTAACTTTGTGGCATGAAAAGGTTAGTCAATTGGAAAGAATTTATAGTGCTCTTTATTGTGATCGGAGGCTTGTATTATATAACAAAGTCATTGTGGATAACGAGCGGCATACTTGTTATTTTGTTATTAATTGATGGTCTCTTGCGGCAATATGACAATAAAAAGAAAGGGGAGAAGCAGGCGGAGGAGATAAGAAAGAAGCTGGAAGAATAGTTTCCGCTAACGAATTGAAGGGCATGAAAGAATTATTAGAACTATACAAGACGTGGAGAGGTGCAGAACCAGCGAATGTTGAGAAACTTACTGGTGCTGGTAGTAATCGGGAGTACTATCGATTGATGGATGAAGAGGGGACGACCGTTATCGGTGTGATTGGTACGAGTCGTGACGAGAACCATGCTTTCGTTTATCTGGCGAAACATTTTGAGAAACGCCAGTTGCCCGTGCCACATGTATTGGCAGTTGCGACTGATGAAACCTGCTATCTCCAGTCTGATTTGGGTTCAATCTCTCTCTTTGATGCTATACGAGGTGGTCGTGAAGCGGGCGGACGATATAATCTTGCAGAACAGGAATTGCTTCGAAGGACTATTCGGGAGTTGCCTAATATACAGCTTCGTGGTGCGCGCGGATTAGATTTCAGTCAGTGTTATCCGCAAGCGGAGTTTGATCAAGAGAGCGTTCTTTTCGATTTGAATTACTTTAAATACTGCTTTCTCAAAGCGACAGAACTTGATTTTCATGAGTTGAAACTTGAGGCGAACTTCCGAATGTTTGCTAAAGATCTAACATTTGAGAAGATGGATTCGTTCCTTTATCGTGACTTTCAGGCTCGGAATGTCATGTTAGATGCTGCTGGTAATCCTTATTTTATAGACTTTCAAGGTGGGCGTAAGGGACCATTTTATTACGATTTAGCTTCATTCTTGTGGCAAGCAAGTGCGAAGTATTCCTTCAAGTTGCGTCGTGAACTTGTGTTTGAATACTATCAAAGTTTGAAGAATTATACTGAAGTACCCTCAAAACGTCACTTTGTCAATCGCCTTTCTCTCTTCGTTTTGTTCCGAACGTTGCAGGTGCTTGGGGCTTATGGATTCCGTGGTTACTTCGAACGTAAGAAGCATTTTATTGATTCTATTCCTCCAGCAATACAGAATCTGCGTGACATATTGGCTTTAGGCGAAGAGGTTTTCCCTTATCCTTATATGCTTGATATGCTGAAACGACTCACACAATTACCGCAATTTGCACACATTGAGAAGTCGGCGGCTAATAGAACCGATGGATTTAAAACGGCAGAGAAGGATGTTTATCAGGCGAATCCTTTGGATGGTCCTGCTACATTCTCTAAATATGATGGGAAGGGTCCATTGGTGGTTCGCGTGTTTAGTTTCTCGTTTAAGAAAGGTATTCCCGAGGATACTACTGGTAATGGGGGCGGTTATGTGTTCGATTGTCGGAGCACGCATAATCCCGGTCGGTATGAACCCTATAAGAAGATCACTGGTTTGGATGAACCTGTTATTCGTTTCTTAGAGGATGATGGGGAAATACTTGAGTTCTTGAAACCCGTTTATCAGTTGGCTGATCATCATGTAGAACGTTATATGCAACGTGGTTTTACGGATCTAATGTTCAGTTTTGGCTGTACAGGTGGGCAGCACCGATCCGTCTATAGTGCGCAACATCTTGCTGAACATCTCAATAAGAAATATGGAATTGAGGTGCGGATAACGCATAGAGAACAAGGTATTGAGCAAGTATTGGCGGCAAAGTAAAAGTCTAATCCTCTCCTCCCTGCCAGAGAGGGGAGTGATTACCAGTGATGTTGGCTATTTTAGCATATTTCAGAAGTTGAGGATCCACCTTATATTATTATAGAGATAGGCAAGAACTAATAAGGTATGTGGGAGGACATTAGGCTTGTGTTCCCTTTGTCAACTGAAATAAAAGCTGTAATTTTGCAGATATAAAGAGAAGAAGCTAATGCAATCAATGATTTTCGCAGCCGGTCTCGGCACTCGTTTGAAACCGATTACTGACACAATGCCAAAGGCGTTAGTAAGGGTAGGGGGTGCGCCGCTGCTTGAACATGTAATAAGTCGATTGATAGATGCAGGATGCAAGCGTATGGTTGTTAATGTCCATCACTTCGCCAATCAGATTATTGACTATCTGAATATGCATGATTATGGGGTGGATATTCTTGTGTCTGACGAAACAAAGCAGCTCCTTGATACCGGTGGTGGTATCAAGCGAGCTGCTTCGCTTTTTGATGATAGCTTGCCTGTACTCATTCATAATGTAGACATTCTGAGTAATGTTGATTTGAAGGCGTTCTATCAGCATGCCGTAGATAGTAAAACGGATGCACTTCTGTTGGTAAGCCGTCGTATCACGCAGCGTTATCTTGTCTTTAATTCAGATATGCGCCTTGTTGGTTGGACGAATGTTGCTACAGGAGAGGTGAAATCGCCGTATGAGGATGTGCAACAATTACATTTTGTGCAGCCAACCGATGATACTACTTCTTATCATCAGAATGGTCATTATCTCTATGCTTTCTCGGGTATTCATGTCTTAGCTCCCACTGCTATACAGGCGGTTGAGGCTGTTGATGAGGATAAGTTCCCCATAATGGACTTCTATCTTAGTAATTGTGATAAGTTGAATATCTATGGAGAATTGAAGAGCGACCTGCAACTTCTTGATGTAGGTAAGCTCAATACACTGCAAGCAGCAGAAGACTTTATTGTAAATTTAGGTTATCAAAGCCCCAAAGTGGAGCAATGATACTTTTTAAAACATATCATCACTAACATGCAACAGAAGATAATCATTTTGGATTTCGGTTCGCAGACAACACAGTTGATAGGTCGACGTGTACGCGAGTTGGATACCTTCTGCGAAATCCTACCTTACAACAAGTTCCCAAAAGATGATCCGTTCGTGATAGGTGTAATCCTTTCTGGTTCGCCTTATTCGGTACATGATGCAGAAGCCTTTAAGGTTGATCTTAGCCAATTCATTGGAAAGGTGCCTGTGCTCGGTATTTGCTATGGCGCACAATTCATCTCTTATTCTAATGGAGGTAAGGTAGAACAGACTGGTACGCGTGAGTATGGTCGTGCGAATCTAGAGACAATCAATCTTGATAACCGCCTCTTCGCAGATTTTGAAAAGGGCTCTCAAGTATGGATGAGCCATGGTGACACCATTACGGCTATTCCTTCAGATTACGAAATCATCGCTTCTACAGGCGATGTTAAGTATGCAGCCTTTGCTTCAAAGACACAACCTGTATGGGCTGTTCAGTTCCATCCTGAAGTTTATCACTCGTTACAAGGAAAGCAGCTACTGAAGAACTTTGTTGTAGATATCTGCGGTAGTAAACAGGAGTGGAGTGCAGCCTCATTCGTAGAGAGCGCAGTGCAAGAGATTCGAGAGCAAGTTGGTAATGATCGTGTTATCCTTGGGCTTTCTGGTGGTGTAGATTCATCCGTTTGTGCTACCTTATTGAATAAAGCTATTGGCAAGAATCTTACTTGTATCTTCGTTGATCATGGTATGTTGCGTAAGAATGAGTTCCAAAAGGTGATGGATGCTTATAAGGGACTTGGATTGAATGTTATTGGTGTTGATGCTTCCGAAAAGTTCTTTAAAGATCTTGAGGGAGTAAGTGACCCAGAGGAGAAACGCAAGATAATAGGTCGTGACTTTGTTGAGGTCTTCAATGCGGAGGCGAAGAAGATTACTGATGCCAAATGGCTCGCACAAGGAACAATCTATCCTGATCGCATAGAGAGCTTGAGCATAACGGGTATGGTTATTAAGAGTCACCATAATGTTGGTGGATTGCCAAAGGAGATGCACTTGCAGCTCTGTGAACCACTTCGTTGGTTGTTTAAAGATGAAGTGCGTCGTGTAGGTCATGAGATGGG
>ERZ773008.1431-NODE-1431-length-16856-cov-36.520981_pt1 | contig 16856 bp, 17 predicted proteins | sample MGYA00580664_ERZ773008 | MGnify/ENA primary metagenome ERZ773008 (study PRJEB29015, sample SAMEA2738016) | human oral metagenome | biome: human oral; feature: human-associated habitat; material: dental | place: China | collected 2048 ... | reverse complement strand
GCGGTACCCTCCTGCGGCTCGTTGGCCTCCGTCGAAGAAGGCTCATGCGGAGGCTGCGGGGTACCCATCTTGTCATTCTCCGCCGTCATAATCTTTCATTCCTCTATGCCTGCGGCTATCTCTCATGCGCGCTATCGGCGCCTCAGCTGAGTGGGGCAGGATGCGCGGTGCCAGTCCCCCAAATGTTGCGGTTTCGTGCACCGCGCACCCTGCATAGGCTCGGTGGATGTGTTAAAACACCCGTTGCCGAGCGCTGCGGCTACTTACACTGCGGTTTTGCGGATGCGCTCCCCGAGGCTTCGCCGCTCATATGGTCGTGGTCGCTGTGCTCACCGTGTTCGTGCGTACCATGTTCATGATCGGAATGCTCGCCATCCCCATGATTATGCTCATGATCGGAGTGTTCACCATCCCCGTGACCATGCTCGTGGCCGTCATGGGAGTCACCCGAAGCTGATGCAGATGCGTCCGCCGAAGCTGAGCCGGTGGACTGCGCATCGCCCTGGTATTCTTCCTTAGCGCCAGAGTAGTCGCGTGCCTCAGGCTTGAACTCCAGGGTTGCGCCGTCCTCAGTCTTGAGGGTTACCGTGGTGCTGGCACCCGCCGAGAGCGAGCAGTTCAGACCCATCAGCATAATGTGGTTGCCTCCGGGCTTCAGTTCCAGGGTCTCCCCCGCTTTCACCGTAAATTCCTGCACCTGCTGCATCTTGGTGCTTCCGTTGGAGTCCTTAACCGTGGTGTGCAGCTGCACTTCATCGGTCGCAGTCGAGGTAGCCGAGACGACCTTCACATCGTGATCGCTGGTATTGGTAATCTTGCCGAAAACGCCGGTCATACCACCGTCGGTTGCCTTAGCCCAGGTGTTCTCAATCTTGATCGGGCCTGAAGACGACTGCGCCGAACCGCTTGCCGCTGCGCTGGAAGAGCTCGTTGCGGATGCGCTCGAATCAGAGTTCGTGTTGGTAGAGCCACAAGCGTTCAGGGTGAGAATCCCCGCGAGAGCTACGGAGCTCAAAGCCATCAGCTTGTGGTGAGCCTGAAATTTCTTCATGATCTTTTACTCTTTTCTGGCGGTAAAACCCGCCTGTGTGTGTGAACAATTCTTCGGCAGGCACATGCGACAGTTCGCGGCGTTCGATTATTCTGCGACTTTTAATCACGCGTGCCGAAATCTGCGAGAAGATCCCGATGCGGCGCCTGCCAATGGGCGTGACGTCCGGAAGCTACCCAGTAACGTCACGGGTGTACAAGGTATTATTCGGAACGTTTTTTGAGCAGGGCGAGAATCCCCACAGCCAGCACGACGAAGAAACCTACACCGCCGCCAATCAGCCACCAATTCACCCCGGAATCGGAATCTGACTTTGTGGAGTTCTGAGTATCAGCTGCGACCTGCGAAGATTCGCCGGTGCCCGCATCCTGCGAGGATGCTGCGGCTTTACCTGCGCCAACGCTGAACGTATAGGTTCCCTGAATAGGGTGCCCGTCCGAGGAGACTACGCGCCAGGTGACGGTATAGGTCTCGTCGGCGCTCGCATCCTTGATCTTGAGCGGCTGGGTAACGGTCGTTCCCTTCACCTGTGGCTCGCCTTCAGCTACAGATGCGCCGGTCGAATCGACCACGCGCACGCGGTTTCCGCCCTCAATATTCATGAGGTTCGCGCTGTAGGTCAGGTTCAGCTCGGCAGGTGCCTGCGTCAAAGTTGCGTTCGCGGCGGGGTCGGAAGAGACCAGTTCGTCATGCGCCTGCGCTGCGGCACCGCCGAAAAGCATCAGGCTGGCGAGCAAAACCGCCGTCAGGGTACGCATCATGGTGCGCATATGTGTAAATCCTTTATCTGCATCGAATGCCCATGCCGCACGCGCCTTCACGCTCGGTTTTAGTCGAGGAAGGTGTATAACACTCACACAAGCCAGCCGGTGGGCAGACTCGTAGCACGGGCGATGGTTGGGGTTACGCGGGGTTTCCCAAGACTGCAGGCGGTCCTCGCTCCACGCGGGAGAACGCCAGCATCAGCCGACGAAGATAAACGGATATGACAAAACGTCCGTATATACGGGGGAAGACAGGAAGCGGCGCCAGCACCGGAACGCGCAGAGCGGACTGCAAACGTGTATTCAGATAACAGTGCAGAGCCCACAATGCCTGCGCGAGGGCGCGTTCACCACGGTGCAAAAGTATAAGGCTTAGCAGGGCTGCAAGAGCGTGCACCCCGATCATAGTGCCGGTAGCGTGCTGGGCGACGGCGTGGCTGAGCCCATTCCCGTGTTCAAGGGCGAGGGGTGTTCCGGGCGCATGTGCATGACCGTGCGCGTGGTTTCCCTGCAACACCGCCACACGATGCGCCGCCTGAGCGGATCCGTGGGATAGGTTGAAAACACCGTGGAGCAGGGTTTGTACCGTGAGGGCGCCTGCTGCGGTGCCCAGGTAGATGGCTCGCTGCCGTGAGCGCGCTATACGTTCGAGAAGCGCTAGAAGTCCCAGAGCGGCGAGCGCCCCTAACGCGGTACAAAGCGCAAGAATCATCGGATGCGCGGCGCCGCCTCCGGCGAGAGTATGCCCTGCCGAGCCCAGCAGAACCGCAGATGCCGAGATAAGCCAGGCACGCATCACACGGGCGCCTCGCCTAGTAGCGGTTGCTGACTGTACCTCACGCGGCGATGATTCCCGCTCAGCACAGTCTTTGACGGTGAGAAGGCGGGCATGAGGGCGCGTCTTTGCGCGTGTGTACATGTTCCGCCCCCTCGCTCGTAGTCGTCATATGTGGGTGTACCCGCAACCTGTCAATATCCCACATTCTACCGGTTTGTCAGCTGACCAGGTATTTCACGGCGAAGATGTGACATGTTCGGCTGGTTAACGTTTTGAGCGCCACAATGGCGCGCATCCTCACGTTCAAGGATGCGCGCCATATGCACAGATACGCCGAAACTCGCCTGTTTCGGCGGCAGCATACCGCCGCAGAGGGGCGAATGCCTCAGGTTACTGCTTTTGCTGTTGCTGAGGCTGCTGTTGTCCCTGCTGAGGCTGCTGCTGTTGCTGCCCTTGCTGGGGCTGTTGTTGCTGTTGTTCCTCCGGCGGGTTATCCATACGGGCTCCACCTTCGCTGCCGGGCTTCGTCTGCATCTGACCACCGGTACCGCTCTCACCGGTCTGCATGTTGCCGCCAGCTGAAGGGTCTGAACCAGTGCCGCCGCCGGATCCGCCGCCATTCTCCATCTGTGAGCCGCCGCCAGAATTATTTTCTGCGCCCGAGCCGCCGCCTGAACCGGAGTCGCCTGATGTGCCGCCGTTGTCCGTGGTCACGGATCCCTGCGAGGCTGATGAACTTGACGATGTAGATGCTGAGGATGAGCTTGAGGAGGAGTCACCACCGGAGCTGCCAGAGCCACAGGCGCTCAGCGCCACCACGCCAGCAACAGCCAGGGACACAAAAACAGAAGTCTTCTTAGCGATCATACGCCTATCCTTTCTGCCGGTAATTGTTGGTTCAAAACCCACCCTCTCACACACCTAAAGTATTTTTCAGGGATTTATCCCAGGTGCGGAACGTTTTTATGCTATGAGCCGTAAATACATTGCATTTCCATAAATATTTTCGAAATGGCGTGCATAAAATTATGTAGTTTAATTACATATCCAACGGTTAAATTCCCCCATCATATTTATATCTTCCGTATTTTTACCAGAAATAAGGCGCGCATCCTCAAAAACTAAGGATGCGCGCCAGATTACACAGCCGCTTCACGGCCATCTGCAGGTGCTAGCCCGCAGTGGTCGGGTTGAGAGGCGTTTTAGGAGTTGCCGCTCCCGGAGTGTTGGGAACCACGGGAAGATCCGGCAGGTCGGTGGGTTTTTCGGACGTAGCCTGACCGTTAACCATCACGTTGTAGGCACCGTTGTACTGCACAGCCGTCACCGTATTGCCTTCGTTCTTAACCCAGGAGCCATCGATGCCCACCAGATCGGTGTGACCGTCGGAAGCGTCGGTCCTAGTCCAAGAGCCATCGTAGTAGACCGTAACCGTATCGCCGTCGGGTTCAGTAGCAGTCCAAGAGCCGTCTTCCGAGACCAGAACGTATCCCTCAGATCCGGGAGCGCCATTGGCGCCACCACCCTGTGCGCCGCTACTGTCAGCGCCGGCAGCACCGCCTCCAGAGTTAGGAGCGGTGCCGCCCTGGGCACCGCCGCTACCCTCAGCGCCAGAACCGTTCGCTCCGCCGCCTGATCCGTCACCGCTGCCCGATTGTGCGCCACCCTGAGCGCCACCACCGCCTTCAGCACCTGAGCCTCCACCGGAGCCGCCCTCGCTGCCTGATTGTGAGCCAGAATCAGAACCAGACTTATTATCCGATCCGGCGCCGTCGCTAGATCCGCTACCAGACCCCTTCTCTGAGTCTGCACCGCCGCTAGCATCAGAACCGGCACTGGAGTTTGCCGAAGCATCGCCGCTGGCACCACCGCTAGCGTTCGAGGAGTCTGAGCCGCCGGAAGCGGAAGCTGAAGAGTTTGCCGATGCGGAACCGGACGCCCCGCTTCCTGCGGAAGAACTTGAAGAGGAGCCGCTAGAGTTATCCGAACCGCAGGCACTCAGTGCCACCATGCCAGCAACAGCCAGGGAGACAAAAGCGGAAGTTTTCTTGTTGGCGATCATACGCCCATCCTTTCTGCCGGTGATTATTGATTGGCTTTCAACTCTCTCACACACTAACAGTATTTTTCAGGAATTTTCCCCTCCCTGTGGCTCTTTTTATGCTAAGAGCAATAAATAGACCCTTTAACGCATACTCATTTCTAGCCCAAACAATTAACTGTATTTCCTTGTGTTATTAAAATTAATTAATATTTTAAAATATTTACCCTTCTCTTAGACCTCAGAAAACTTAGATCATACCTTGCACTTATACAAGCGTCTCTTATGGTTTCGGGGTTTTTATTTTGCCGCCCTTTATCCGCACACAATAAAGTGGTGCGCATCCTTATCGTAAGGATGCGCACCGCTTGAATTATCGCGCCGTATACCGTGATGCTACGTCCGGGTGGAGCCTTCTAGACCAGTAGTTACCGTAGCGCGTCAGAGGCAACGCACGGCATATCGACTCTCTATCTAGAATAATCTAGCCAGCAGTGGTTGGCTGAACTGGGGACTTAGGAGTTACAGCTTTAGAGTCGCTTGGTTTATTGGGCAGATCCGGAAGGCTTGGCTTCTTAGTGGACGGCTTGCCATCCTCCTGAACGGTGTAGCTGCCATCAGCGCTTACAGCTGTTACATCACGACCATCTATAACAGTCCATGAGCCATCGGAACTCACAGTGGTAATATCGCCATCAGTCTCGGTGCGAACCCATGAGCCGTCGGAAGCCACAACGACACTATCACCATCAGCTTCAGTGTAAGTCCACGACCCATCAGATACAACAGCATGCGAACCGGCTCCGCCGCCGTTATTGCCAGCTGATGCACTCGACCCCGAGCCGTTATCCGCTTGCATTCCGCCGTTAGTACCAGCAGATACCGTGGAATCGCCGTTCTTCATCTGCATATTACCGTCGGCACCAGCGGTGACAGAGGTATCACCATTATTCACAGTGACCGAACCGTCAGAGGCGGAGACCTTGGGAGTCGCAGATGCAGAAGCGGATGCTGATGAAGAGTTCGAAGCGTTATTGGAGTTATTGGCACCGCATGCGCTGAGGGCTACAACGCCTGCTACAGCCAGAGAAAGAAGGGCGGAAGTTTTCTTGGTGATCATGTGCGTAGTCTTTCTGATGATGAATTACTGTTCAGTACCCGAAAATTTCGCGTCACAAGACTGAAATTACAGGGCTATACCCTGCCCGGGAATACCTTTATTCTACTGGTTCTAGCTATGTTGAGCCTATGTAAACCTGTGTTTAACCTAAGAAACTTAAAAGTTATCTTAAGGTTTTTTATACCTATTTCAGGCCCCCGAATTCCCGCAGGAATAAAGAGGGTGCACCCCGTAACACGGGCTCTTATCGCAGGCAGATGAAAAGCCGAAGAACCGTATCCTAGCCTTGTGGATGCGGCGCTTCGGTTCCTGAAAGTCCTCACGACAGAGGTCGCAGTCACAAACTATTGCAGAGCATACGAGGGCTCAACCGGGGTCTTAGGCGTTACCGCCTGAGGGTTTGCAGGTTTTTCAGGTATCTGAGGAACCGTGGGTTTCGCGGTTCCGGGCTGCCCGCCTTTCTTCACAGTCGTGTAGCCACCATCCGCCTGCACCTTAGCCTGGGAGCCTTGCACTGTTCCCTGCTCTGCAATCTCGGTTCGAGCTTTATGGATCCAGGACCCATCTGCCAACACCGCAGTTTCCTCGCCCATAATCCCGGTTTTAGTCCAAGAACCGTCAGCATTGACTTTCACCTGCAAACCATCATTGGATACATAAGACCATGAACCATCCGAGGAAACCTGTGTGGTTTGTTCCTCCATACTGCGTACCGTTACGGACGGAAAAGGCTTAGGGGTTTTCGACACCGATGGAGAGGCGGCCGAACCGCTGGAGCTATGAGCAACGCAAGCGCTTAGCGTCAGAGCAGAAGCAAATGCCAGAGCAAGACTCGCTATAATTTTTGCAGTTTTCACGTGTTTTCCCATCTCAGGGCAGAAAGTCAGCCGTTTTTATTACCCGCGCCCCTGCCAAACAGCGCGCTTAGGCTGTGCTGGACGAGCCGTCCCCCGTCCAGGATACGTGGGCGCTGGGGGCGTGTAGGACGAGATTCGCCATCCATTAGTGGAGTACCACTCGCCGTTATCGGTGACGCCGAATTCGCTTCCATTCGGATACTTTTGCACCCACGATCCGTCGTCATACACACGAATTCGGGTTCCATCGGCATTCTTGCGTTTCCACGAGCCATCGGAATCAACTTTGATAGTGCTTCCATCCGCAGCGGTCTGAGACCACGAACCATCGCGGTTCACCTTGATACTAGAAGCACCGCCATTTCCCTTGTTGCCGGTAGATCCTTGCGAACCGCCATTTTTATTTGCGGATCCTGCTCCTCCCTGACCTCCAGAATTTCCCTGCTGCCCGGAGTTACTTCCACCAGAGCCGTCAGCCGGCTTCGCCGCTTCATCGACATCCTTATTCGCATCTGCACCACCAGCTGCTGCGCTTTCCTCAGGAGAATTAGCAGCCGGAGATTCGGGGGCTGTTGCCGCATCCGTGAGCGTGGGAGCATTCACGGCTTCACCTGTAGTATTACTCTCGGCGGTTGAAGAGGGAGTAGCATCCGCAGGTTCGGGGGTTGCGGTTTCAGTCGCCGTCGCGGAAGGAGATGAACTCGCCGAGGAACTGGGACTTGGAGACTTAGATTTCGTGGGGGAAGATTTTGAGCTTGAGGAGCTGCTGTTGGGCGATAACGTTACGGAGGAAGACGCCTCATTTGAGGAGCCACAGGCGCTCAGGGCAAGAATACTCGCCACAGCCACCGATACAACGGCGTAGGTTCTCTTCATGCTCATTGCATTTCTTTCTATAAACCGGTGATGACGTCCCGTTGCGACCACCCAGACGTTCAGCATGAGCGCACCACAGCACCGAAGAATATGGTGTTATAGTGATCCCCACTGAAGAGCGTCGTTGCGGGATAAATAGTCCTTCCGGAAGGAGGGATATATCTATTCTAAAGGTGTTCCGCTTCTTGAAGCTATCCATTAACACGTTTCTTGAAAAATATCACGTTAATTTCTGCGGGTACCCTCAAGAATATCTTGGGAAACACTTCAAAATCTCGGAGATGAAACTACGGATTAAAGTTAATCAACCTTTTTATATATATTTTCTTTACACTTACGAGAGTTCTATGTGAAGGTCTTTATCCTCCCGATACACAAACCCCTGCCCCACAAGGCAAAACTTCATTCACGTATCAAGAGGCATACGCTCAACGACAAGAAATGCCAAAACACAAGAAAGCTCAGCTTAGTAGAGTATCACCCGACCAACCGACCGCAGAGATCTTTGTGCAAGGACCGTTTGATTTATAGATATTTTGAGAACAGGGTGAAATACTTATAAAGTTTATATATAAAGTATTTAATAATACTTATACATTTATATCGTTCATAGTTATATGTTGTGTATACCAGTTTTCCGCACAGAACCGCGTTTTAACGCGGAGTTGCAGGGGTTACCGGAGTTGCCGCCTCCGAACTATTGGGTTTTCCAGGAATTGTAGGGGTTTCAGGCCGATCTTCTCCATCCTCAACAATGCCGTTCTCGGAGACTGACCACGAACCGTCGGCGTTAACCGTGATAACCTCGCCGTCATGGTCGGTCTGGGTCCATGCGCCGCTTGCGCTCACTCTAATGACCTCGCCGTCGCTCTTGATAACTTCCCACGCGCCGCTCGTCTCAACGGTGATTTTATCGCCTTCGGAGTTCGTGTGGGTCCAAGAACCATTCACATTCACCTTGGGTTCGGTTGGAGATCCACCATTGTTACGTTGCGCGGGCGTATTGTTCCCGCCGGTTCCGGGCTGATTCTGATTAGTATCACCATTCACCGAGCCGCCAGCGGTATTTCCTCCTCCCCCATTACCCTGGGGCGCGTCGGGGGCATGAGAGGGATCTGACGAGGGGTTAGAGGTTGCCGAAGGTGAAGGTTCCGCAGCCGTACCATGTGTTGAGGGGGATGCAGTCACTGTCACCACGGCGGGAGTCACCGGATCCTGAGGTTCGGAGGATGCACACGCGCTCAACAGACCAAGCCCTGCAAGGGCTAACGGAAGAGCGCTATACTTTCTCGGTACGATGGTCACGGTATGTCTTTCTGAGTGTTTCTGTGTCATAACAGGATATATTTTCAGGCTGCAACATTACTTACTACTATTTTAGCTAACCTGATTGAGACTTTTAGGTGACAAGGTGTTGCCCGCTTTTCTTGGGGCGAAAGGTATTACAGCGTAATGTTGCGATGCGTATGTTCAATGTGAAGTTCTTAGAAGAATAAGATTCCGTCCTCGGTAGTTTATCCCGTCCTGACAACCTTTTCAAACGGAGTTTGGTATCGGGCGTTATCACGAGGCAGAAGCTCTCAGATAGAGAAAACAAACCATAAACATAGGGGCTCCCACCGTGTGGTGGGAGCCCCTATCAGGTCCTAGAAGTCTCAAGAAGTTACTTCTTCTTCTTGGAGGTGGCCTTGGTGGCCTTCTTCTTGGTAGCGACTGCTGCCTTCAGCTTGGAGCCTGCGGTCAGCTTCACACCGTGACCAGCGGGAATCTGGATGGTTTCACCGGTCTGCGGGTTGCGACCGGTACGAGCTGCACGGTCGGTACGCTCGATAGCCAACCAGCCGGGGATGGTGATCTTCTCGCCCTTAGAGACGGAGGTCTCGAAAGCCTGGAACACTGCGTCGAGCACTGCGTTCACGGTTGCCTGGCTCTTGCCAGACTTCTCTGCTACCTCTGCAACAAGTTCGGTACGGTTCTTAGCCATTTGGGGTGCCCCTTCCTGAGACTTATCTTTTTCAGACTAAGTCGAGCTGCTTTTCACGAGGAAAAATAACTCGCCTAGGTACAAAATACCAGAAATTACCAGCTTGACTTAGTAATACCGGGCAATTCGCCACGGTGTGCCATCTCGCGGAAGCGTACGCGGGAGATACCAAACTTCTGGAAGGTACCGCGCGGACGACCGTCGATCTGGTCACGGTTGCGAACGCGGACGGGAGATGCGTTGCGGGGTAGCTTCTGCAAAGCTACACGTGCTGCTTCGCGCTCCTCGGGGGTAGCGTTCTCGTTCACCAGCGTCTTCTTCAGTTCTCGACGCTTCTCGTCGTAGCGAGCTACGATGACCTTGCGCTGCTCGTTACGAGCAATCTTTGACTTCTTAGCCATTCCTAGCGCTCCTCTCGGAAGTCAACGTGCTTGCGAACCACGGGATCGTACTTCTTTAGCACCATACGGTCAGGATTATTGCGGCGATTCTTACGGGTTACATAGGTGTACCCGGTGCCTGCAGTGGACTTGAGTTTGATAATAGGACGCAGGTCCTTAGCCTTGGATGCCATGTACTAGATCTTCTCCCCGCGTGCGATGATTTCTGCGACCACGGCATCAATGCCACGAGCATCGATAACCTTAATGCCCTTAGCGGACACGTTCAGGGTCACCTTACGGCGAAGCGAAGGAACCCAATAGGTCTTCTTCTGAACGTTCGGATCGAATCGACGCTTATTGCGGCGATGCGAGTGCGAAATGCTGTGTCCAAAGCCGGGAACAGCTCCGGTCACCTGGCAGACTGCTGCCATGTTTCACTCCTTATTGATTGACTTTTCTGACGGATGCGCAGTCGATGTTACTCGTACGTCCCGTCACCAATGTAGAAGCACCGGGTTATTCTCCGGGCTAGAGTGTTTGAGACCGGCATCTGGGTGAGATCCAGATGTCAATCCCCGCCGCGGGAAAAACGGTGAAGCATAATTTAGTGTCGAGAGGCGTTTCCACCACTACGAACAGCGTTAAATTCTAGGTAAATCCAGCAACTCACGCAAGCCTGCACGCCAGAAACTCCCCTTAAAAACCAAGGATTTTTTGGATTTTGAGGGGTAACCATTTGATACAGACTTCTTCCGGGCACGCCGAAAGGTCACGATAGAGTTACCCGCTTATTTTACCAGTTCTCGCTGTTTCCTCAAGTCACAAGGGAGTTTAAGGTAGTTCATGACGGAATTTTTGTCCCTTGTCGATATCCATGTGACAAACATCTAATTACATCGGTGAAATTTTAAATGTGAGATTAACATCTTAACTCGTACAGACCCGTATTTTACGGCATACGGCAGGTTATTCTTCGAGTTCTACCGGCTCACCAAGGCCAGCGGCAGGAACCAAATTCGGGTACCTCGCGCTTAGTCCATCCCCCAAACTGCGCCCAGTCAGCTGCCGACCCATCCAAGGCAGAGCATGCGTTCTTACCCAATACGCACTCTCGGCAACTCTCTCACGCAGCGGCGGAGGCTCTTCTTCACCGGCGATAAGGGTCACGTCCTGCGCCAGATGCCCCAGCCCAAGCTGCGTCAGCACATGGTATGCAAAGCGCTGATGCCCCAACTCATTCATATGCAGGCGGTCGTCAGCCCACAGCCGCCAATCCAGAAAATCGTCCATACGCCAGTAATCGATAATGTGCACACCGTATTTATCCGCCACCGTGCGTAGAAGCTCGTTATACAGGGCGGTACGCGGGCGGGTCCGAGCAAAGGGTCCCTCTCCCTTCACGTCTAGGCCCGTAATCGTCAGAACCTCGATTCCTTCCGCGCGCAGAGCCGCAAAGGCTCGCTCTGCGTGCGAGATAATCTCATCTATATTCACGTTTAGGCTAATAATGTCGTTGCCGCCGCCGTAGAAGCTAACAAGGTTCGGTCTCAGTTCTAAGGCTGCCTCCAGTTGCTGATCGACAATCTGGTGCATCAAAAGCCCGCGGATCGCCAAGTTAGCGTACTGCGCCTGAGCATCGACTGAGCCGATAGCTTCCGCAACGCGATCTGCCCAGCCACGCACCTGGTTGGGGCGGTCGGTATCGACATCACCCACGCCTTCGGTAAACGAGTCGCCCATCGCCACATAACGCACAGGTTCGCCGTGCAGTCTGGCATTTTTATCGAGTTTGAGCATGGTAGGTACTTCCTAACTTTTGGTTTTATCTACCCGCCAGTATCCCATGAATAATATGTCTGTCTTAGGTATCGACCGCAGACATCCAGCTGCGTGCGGTTTCAGGCAGGGCAAACCAATCCGTGCAGCAAACTCAAACATACCGTAACCGCGTTTTGTTCGGGTTTCTCGCTCCTCTTATTTCACGGGTTCACGTCGTCCAGTATCTTCTGCGAAGCGTGCGCATACCGATGATGCGGCACCACCACCACGCTCCCGTCACTAAACGGATCAGCAACCTTGGCTTTGAGCCCAAAAATATCGTTAAGATTTCTGGAGGTCAGCACCTCGTGAGCAGATCCGCGACTGACAATTTGCCCGTCCTTCATGGCGATCAGATAGTCTGCAACGCGAGCGGCGAGATTCAGCTCGTGCAGCACCATAATCATGGTGGTGCCGCGTTCTTCGTTCAGGTCCGCCAGTAAATCCAGCAGCTCCACCTGATGCGCCAGGTCAAGGTACGTGGTCGGCTCATCCAACAGCAGAATATCGGTCTCCTGCGCAAGCGCCATCGCAATCCACACACGCTGGCGCTGACCGCCGGAAAGCTCGGTTACTTGGCGTTCGGCGAGCGACATCGTATCGGTGGCCTCTAGGGCCCAGGCTACCGCCTCATCATCTTCGGCGCTATTACGTTTGAAAAGCCCTTGATAGGGGTAGCGCCCCCGCGAAACCAAATCGGCAACAGTAATGCCTTCAGGCGCAATAGGATGCTGCGGCATAAGCCCGACCATGCGTGCGAACCCCTTCATGGAGTACTGATGCGTAGGCTTACCATCGAGCAAAAACTCGCCGTCAAGGGGATGCAAGAGTCGCGAAACACCCCGCAGAAGCGTGGATTTACCGCATCCGTTGGGGCCGATAATGGCGGTGACCTTGCCCTGCGGGAATTCTAAGCTCAGGTCTTTGACGATAGGCTGTGCGCCGTATCCTAGGCTCACGTTGTCTACGCGCAGAGTACGCTCAGTTACGGTTTTCATGATTTACCTTCCTTTCGGTTCTGCACGAGCAACCAGATAAGTATGAGGGTACTGAAGACGCCATAAAAATGCCTACAGAACTTTTATATGCCGGAATAGGTTTGCGGCTGCAGAATCAGCGCATACCACGATCACGGCACCTACTAACACCGGGCCTAAGAGTGTGTATCTTCCTGCGTATGAATGAAAGCTTTTTCATGTCCCGTGTGAAGACCTTAGCCAGAGAGTCCCTTCACCTTCAACGAGCACACATCGTTCCTTCTCCCCTGCATGATCATGATACTTATATGATGTCTGCAAAATATGCACATGAAACTTCATCGCTGCATAGTAAACGTGCGGCGGCCGCCGTTCACCGAGGCTTCAGACGTACCGATGCCGCGCCTTCCGCTAAGAAGACACGGCATCGTATATTCTTGGCACGTGTTTAGAGCGAGAGCATGCCAGTGGGTATCCAGCCGCCCTTGGCGGCGCGTTCAAGCATAGTTTTCGCCATAGTACGCCCGTATGCCTTGCTCACATGGTTCTCGTCTATGTACACGTAGACGTTCCCAACAACCGGTTGGCACATTCCTTCCGGGCAGTACAGGTCAGTCATATCTACCAGCACCGCGCCCTTATCCTTGTATTTGTCAAAGACCTCTTGGGCGGGGTTCTTTTCAGCCAGTTTCTCAGAGACCGGGCGCGCGCAGGATTCCAGGTCGTCTCCTGCCTTCTGTGCGCATTCGTATACGTTGTAGTCGTACCGCGGGTTATCGCGCACACCGACCACCTGTATTCCAGCGTCCGTGAACTTCTTGACCGTTTCCTCCAGGGCCGGGTCGATGCGCTCCTCATTAGACCGCGCCTCCGCGATGGTTGCGATAATCACCACGGTCTGCGGCTTACGCTGCAGAATTTCTTCGGTAACGTCCCGGTTAAACTCGGCGCACTCGTTCGAGGATGATGCATCCTGCTGCGGATACTGGCATCCGCCCAAGAGGATCGACTGCATATTAACTTTGGACTGCTCGGCAACGGGTTTGAACATGGCCATTGCCTGTTCCGCGTGGGAGTTACCGACGACCATCATAAGCGGCGAATCATCTGTTCCGTTCTTCTGCGAAGAGCAGTACTTCTTAAGCGAGTCATGAGAGAGGGCAAAATTGCCTTCGCATTTGCCGTCGCTCAACATCTCGTATTGATTCTTCAAATCACCATTAGGGATAGGGTCGTCGTGCATGAGCGCCTGATCGGTGCCGATGGCGCGAGCACCTAGGTGATTATCGGTTGCAGTCTGGGTCTGCGTTTCTGCCTGAATACTCGCCTGAGTATTGGAGTAGTTCACCCACGCCTGCGCACCGGCAAGAGGTATTCCTGCCAGTAAAAAGGTTGCGGCCAGGAAGGCAAGCTGATCGGCCCATGTTTTGACCGCGAAAACCCTCTTAAACCGCAGTATTTTCATCAGCCAGGGAATGAAAGGGTCTTTACGGTAACGCAGCGGTTTCTCCACGAACTGGATCAGAACCCAAGCTAAGCCAATAGATACCGCAATAATGGCGGTTCCTTCAAGAAAATTCACGTGGGGTTTCTCTACAGCGGTGCTGTACAAGATCAGGATGGGCCAGTGCACCAGGTACAGGGCGTAGGAGATATTGCCGAGACTCTGCAGAGGTTTAGAGACCAACCAGCGGTCTACGCCCCACCGACTGTTAGTACGGCCCGCCATAATGACGAGAGCACCTGAAACTACTGGATACAGCGCTAAGAATCCGGGAAAGGAACGCTGCACGGGCAGGAAAGCGCCACAGGTCACAAGCCCAAAAACGCCGATCCACCCCATGATGACGCGCGCCTTCTCAGGGGCCTTCCATTTGAGGGTTACCATGGCGAGCAGCGTCCCGACAGCAAACTCCCAGAGACGGGTACGAGTATCGAAGTATGCGAACCCCTGGTTTGTCTCGGTTTCAATAATCGAAAACGTCAAAGATGCCACAAAGACCGTATCGAAAACCAAAATGGTTGTCGTGAACAGATTCCAGCGGAAACGATGCACAAGGTATGCGACCAGCGCGAAGAGCAACGGCCACAGAATAAAAATCTGTCCCTGAATAGACAGCGACCAGAAGTGCTGGAACGGGGTTTTCGATGCTGCGTTTTGCGCATAGTAATCTACCGAGTTAAAAGCAAGATGCCAGTTCTGGTAATAGAAGAGGGATCCCTTCGCATCCGCGAGCATATCGGCCCAGCGGCTTGGCGATAGGATAAAAAATGATGCGATGGTCGTTCCCGCGATGGTTACGGTCGCTACCGGAAGCAAGCGTTGGAACACGTGTAGCCAGTATGTGAAGAGGTTAAGCGGCCTGCCCTCGTTGATTTTGCGCATATTCGAGAGTGAGAGCAGGAACGCCGAGATGAATAGAAAGACGTCCACGCCGCCGGATACCCTACCAAACCAGACATGGTATAGCACTACCAGGAGTACTGCGAATGCACGCAGACCCTGAATTTCGGGGCGGAATCCCCGAGTTTCAATAAAGTTTTCGAGGGGGTAAGAGTTTGAGGGTGATGATACAGTCGGGGTTTGCGCCGCTTGCTGATGCATTGCGGGTTGACCTGCTGCCATAATATCGCGTGTCCTGTGCTGCTCTGTAAATCGGTGTGTGTGGTCTCATATAATGCTAACGACCTGTAAGGGGAAAGTCCCGATTCAACGCATCAGCTGCGTAACGCATGAATCAGGACTTTCGTGGAGCCCCCTACCGGATTCGAACCGGTGACCCTCGGTTTACAAGACCGATGCTCTGGCCAGCTGAGCTAAGGAGGCAACGTCTTCTAGTGTACAGCAAACGCACAGGTATGCTAATTCAAAAGTGGATGTTATGAAAGTTTATCGTGTTCACTGTTTTTATATGTGTCTACTTAAACGCTATTTTCCCGTATCACTATACTTTTTGAGTCTTTTAGATTTCGAACTATGTTCATAAAGCTCAGAAAATGTTAGACGGTCGATGAACCTTAACAGAGATGCCCTCTCATGCAGAATCATGCATTGGAATCTTAGACTATTGTGTCAGTATCCTTTGAGGCTAAAGCACGATAGAAAAAGGATTCGCCCGCAGGCTTAGCGCTTGCGGGCAAATCCTTTTATATTACTGCTGCGGGTTATTGTTATTCTTCTTGGCGTCGATCTTCCCCTGCAGGAAGCCAGTGAAGTCATTGCTGGTGTATTGTTCACCGTCCACAAAAACAGTCGGGGTGCCCCCAATGTCGTTCTTCGAAGATTCTGCGGTCACGACATCCACAAGAGAACGCCACTTGTTATCGTTCATATCCGAACCGATATTTGCACCGTATTTAGATGCTATATCGGCGATCTGCTGGTTGTTCAGGTCGCCGGTTCCCTGGTGACTAAACAGTTCTTTCTGGAAGTCCAAGAATTTATCTGCACTCACCTGGTTAGCAACGGCGTATGCGGCATTAGCGGTACGTGCCGAGTACTGGGTGGGTGAATTCTGATCAAGGAAGGTCAGGTTACGGATTTCGAGTTCGATATTACCCTCTTGAACCTGTTTCTTCAGTTCCTCGCCGTACTGATCCTCAAACTCATGGCAGTGCACGCAATTGTAGTCCTGGAAGATCGTTACGCGCACCGGTTTACCGTTCTTAGAGGCTTCATCCGCCGACTGAACGCCGAGCGGCAGTTTCTTGCCCGCCTGCGGGGTACCGTTCACCGAGGGAGTGTAGGAGGCGTTAGAGTCCCCTAGTTCCTTATAGTTACGGGTATCTCGTGTTGAGGAGTTTTGGACGATTCCGTCCTTAGTCAGCACAATTCCGCCGTACTCATTCGAACTCGCAGGCACAGGACCCGATTCGGGTACTTTATTGTTCTGACCGTTGATATAAACAAAACCAATAACAAAAACAATAACAACGACTACGCCGAGTACGGTAAGTTGTATCCATCGACGGTTCATCGCGACATTGCCGCGTTTTGATTGTTTAGCCGCAATTTGGCGGGCCTTCTCGCGGGCGTCCTGGGACATTGCCTGCTCCTTTATCTTGTGATCGACGCGGTGGATGCGCCTACCGCTAACCCGTTCTAGCCTACCGAAGGTTGGTGGTAGCTGCCAGTCATAGCCGGGTTTTCTACACTTTGTGTCGCGTTCTCACGCTCACAGCTTATTTTACGGGGCAACCACAGTCA
>ERZ773008.1430-NODE-1430-length-16860-cov-3.322166_pt1 | contig 16860 bp, 10 predicted proteins | sample MGYA00580664_ERZ773008 | MGnify/ENA primary metagenome ERZ773008 (study PRJEB29015, sample SAMEA2738016) | human oral metagenome | biome: human oral; feature: human-associated habitat; material: dental | place: China | collected 2048 ... | reverse complement strand
TCTTCCTGTACCAGCCGCACTGGCTGACCGCCGCCCGCAAGGGTCTGCAAGGGCTGTGGGAGCAGATGCCCATCTCGGTCAATGACCTGGCGACCCTGCGCTGGCAATGAGCGCGGCCGGGTAGCAGCAAAAACAGGAGCAAATCTGAGGGGGTTGGAAGGCCGCTTTGCGCACGTTCTACTAGGACCTTATGCTATTGATTAAGGAGCGAATTCAATCCGCTTTCCTCTTCTCTCTTCTATTACCTCGCAGGCCGCCTGCATTCCCGGCTTGTCCCGGCTTGCGCGGGCGATGGTTTTTTATCAGCACCTGCCCACGATCTGACCATGAGGGGCAAAAAGGCACATCGGGATGGGCGCAAAGCGCAGGTGGACCTCACGCCTCATTTGAGATTTGCAACAGCCACAAGCGCCCGAGGCCGCCCCAAGTCCGCACTTACTGCACTGGCGAACAGACACTCGCGAACAGATTGTGGGCAAGCTCTCTGACAAGGCTGTAGCGCGGAGTGGCTGGACTGGTTTGTGCGAACTTCCGCCCTGCTCTCTGTCCCCTTTTTCAGGAAAAGAAATAGAGCGGAACCACCTTGCGCCGCCCTTTGCGGCAAGCCATGAGCAAGTCTTGACAAGCGCTCTTGATCATCAGAAACAGGAGCAAATTCAGGGGCATGAAAAAGGCTCTTGCGCCCATTCCACTAGGACCCATTGCTACAGAAAGAGAAGCTAAATAATGGCAAGTGTTCTGCCTCGCTCATCCAGCGCCTAGCATTCCCGTTTTTTTCCCCCATCCAAGGAGCACCCCCATGACGCATCCCCCCCGCCGCGCCCTGCTGCAAAACCTGCTGGCTCTGGCCGCCTGCGCCGCCCTGCCTGGCGCGGCTCTGGCCGCTGAAGCGGCCCCTGTTCAATCCGCTGGCAAGCCCGCGCCCGTGCAGGCGGCCTTCATCGAAGCCCTGTCCGGCCCCTTTGCCAACACGGGCGAATCCGTCTGGCGCAACCTGCTCATGGCCAGCGAGCGCGTCAATGCCCGTGGCGGCGTGCAAATCGAACTGCGCCGCTACGACAACAAAGGCCAGGTGGACGAATCGCTGGCCGCCTTGCGCGCGGCCATCGACCACGGCGCGCGCGTGGTGCTGCAAGGCAACTCTTCAGCCGTGGCCGCCGCGCTGGTAGACGCCATCAACAAACACAACCGCCGCGAGCCAGAGCGGCAAGTGCTGTTTCTCAACTACTCGGCCATTGACCCGGCCCTGACCAACGAGCGTTGCAGCCCCTGGCATTTCCGTTTTGACGCGCATGCCGACATGCGCATGGCCGCGCTCATGCAAGTCATCAAAGAAGACAAAGACCTCAAGCGCATCTACCTCATCGGGCAGGACTACAGCTTTGGCCAGGCCGTGCTGCGCGAAGCGCGCCGCCAGCTCGAAAAAGAGCGGCCCGACGTGCAAATCGTCGGCGACGAACTCCACCCCGTGGGTCGCGTGAAAGACTTCGCCCCCTACGCCGCCAAAATCAAAAACAGCGGCGCACAAGCCGTGCTCACCGGCAACTGGGGCAATGACCTCACCTTGCTTGTCAAGGCCGTGCGCGAAGCAGGCTTTGACGGGCGCTTCTACACCTTCTACGGCAACGCCCTGGGCGCGCCCGCCGCCATTGGCGAAGCGGGCATAGGCAAGGTTTTTGCCGTGGCCGACTGGATGCCCAACGTGCCCGCGCCCGAAAGCGCCGCCTTCTACAAGGCCTTCCGCGAGCGTTTCCCCAAACCCGAAGACGACTACGTGCACCTGCGCCAGCAACTGCTCATTGAGGCGCTGGCGCAAGCCATCGACGCCGCCAGCAAGCGCCCTGGCGGCCCCACCGCCGCCAACATCGCCGCCAGCCTTGAAAACGCCAAAGTGCAACTGGCCGGCCGCAGCGGCCACATGCGCGCGCAAGACCACCAGTTCCAGCAAAACCTCGTTGTCGGCGTGATGGACAAGCAAGGCGCGCCCGGCGTGCCTTTTGACGTGGAAGGCAGCGGCTACGGCTTTCGCATCGTGCGCGACATCCCCGCCAGCGAAGCCGAAATGCCCACCACCTGCGCCATGCAGCGGCCTTGGCAGCCATAAAAACGGCGGATTGCGTGAATTCGTTCGCGCAATCCGCTGCTTGCTTGCGCGCGTGCCATGTGTCTTCATTACTGAATTCGTTTATTCTGTATCCAATCGTCAGAAACAACTCTTGTACAGGGAACAGAAATGCAGTGGTTCAGGGCACAGGGCGGCCAATCCGCACGTCACAGTTTGGTATGCCTGCTCATGCTGCTGTTCATGGCCTGCCAGGCCGTGGCGCAAGGCGGGCCAGACCCCGCGCTACAAAAAGGCCAACAATGGCTGCAAGCCCAGACCAAGCCCGATGGCAGCCTGGCGAGCGAAGCCGCCTCGCCTGCGCTACCCGCGCAATCGCGCCATGAAACGGTTGCCGCGCTCAAGGCGCTGAACGCCAGCGTGCCTGCCACCTTGATTGCAGGCATGGACGGCTTCACAGCCCCCGCCACCCGCTACCTTGCCCAGCGCGCCCTCACGCGCCAGCAGGCAGGCGCGGACGATGCCAGTCTGCTGGACGCACTGGCCGCGCTGCAAAACCCCAATGGCAGCTTTGGCGCTGCACAGGGCCTGCCCGGCAACGCGCTGGACACAGCCTGGGCCTTGCGCGCCCTGGCCGCCAGTCGCGCCAGCGCCCAGGCCACACTCAAGGCGCTGCAATGGCTGGCCAGCGCCCAGCACGCTGACGGCTCCTGGCCCCTCGCGCCAGATGGCGACGCCACCATCACCACCGCCCTTGCCGCCCAGGCCCTGCTGCCTTGGCGGCAACAGCCCGCCGCGCAGGCCGCCCTTGCCAAAGCGCGCGCCTGGCTCACTGCCCAGCGCAATCCGCAACAAGCCTGGAGCAGCGATCTGCATACCGCCCAGGCCCTGCTGGCCGTGCTGCCAGGGCTGGACACGGCAGCAGCCATGCAGCCCGCCCTCACGGCGCTGAAACAGGCCCAGCGGCCTGATGGCAGCTGGGCGGGCGATCCACACCTGACAGCGCTGGCTCTGCGCGCGCTGCGGCTGGCCGCGCAACCCGCCACCAATCCTGATCTGGCCAGCGTGCGAGGGCAGGTTGTGGATGAAGCGGGGCTGCCCCTTGCCAGCGCCACTGCACGCCTGTGTTGCAGGCGGGCCTGCAAACGGCGGCGGACGCGCAGGGGCGCTTCAGCTTTGAGCGCCTGGCCGCTGGCGCCTGGCAGCTGGAAATACAAGCCAGCGGCTTTCGTCCACTGATAACACCCTTGCAACTGCAACCCGGCCAGCAGCTGGATCTGGGCGCCATCCGCATGACAGCAAGCAGCAGCGGCAACGCCAGCGCCGGGGTTACCTTGAAAGGAGTTGCGCGGCAGTTCAATGGCACAAACTACTACGCCGTTTCTTCTGCCGTCATTGAAGTGGCCGGACAAAAAGCGCGCACCAATGGCAACGGCCAGTACCAGCTGAATGACCTGCCGGCAGGCACGCTGGAAATTACGGCGGCTTTTTCCAACTTTCCTGCCGTCACGGCCTCGCTCAACGCCGTGGCTGGGCAGGTAATTGAATTCAACCCGGTTTTCCGCAAGCCGGAATTGCTGGTCACCGTGCTCGATGCCGACTCCGGCCAGCCCTTGCATGACGCCAGCGTTTTCTTCCAGGGGCGTACCGTTTACACCGGCTCAAACGGCCAGGCGACGGCCTTGATGGTGGATGTAGCGGGCGACAACCGCATCACCATCACGCGCACCAATGCTTATGAGCGGCTTGTAGTGCCGCTGGAAATGCCCCCAAAAAGCATGCGCACCGAACTGACCGTTTCCCTGCGCAAGGTCATTGCAGGAAAGGTGGTTTTCAAAGGCGTCGTCACGGATGCCAGCACGCAGCAGCCCCTGGCAGGCGTTTCCGTGCGGCTGGAGCGCAGCACGTGGCAGACCCAGACCAACGCTCAGGGCGAATACGAATTTGCCAGCCACGCCATTACCGGAAACAAAACCGCTGTTTTTGAAAAAGCGGGCTATCAGACCCACAGCCAGGAGGTGCAAATACAAGGTGGCGCCACCACTGTTTTCAACGTGGCGCTCAAGCCCGAATCCGCTTCATCTGGCCCGGCCCGGCTGGAAGTGAGCGTGCAGGCACGCGGCCTGGGCACACCGCTGGCAGGCGCCGAAATCGTCCTCACCGGCGCGAACCAGCGCACCGCGCAAACGGGAGCAGACGGCCGCGCCAGCGTGGAAAACCTCGCGCCCGGCAGCACGCAAATCCAGATTTCGGCGGCGGGGCACGAATCGGCTGTGGCTTCCGTCCATGTTGAGCCGGGACGGCGCTACGAATTGCCCGTGGAGCTGCTGCCGCAAGCCAACCCTCAGCACAGGCTCTACGGGCAGGTGGTCGATGCCGTCAGCCAGCAACCCGTGGCGGGCGCGAAAGTGGCGCTCACGGGCGCAGGCGCCGTCACCACGGCGGCCAACGGCGCTTACGAGTTCGCCAGTGTTCTGCCAGGTGACGCGCAGCTTGAAGTCACGCGCGACGGCTACGCTGCCTACCGCCAAACGCTGCGCCTGACGGGCACAACCGAGGCGCGTATTCCCCTCACGCCCCTCTCGCAGCCCGGAGCCATCCGATGGGACGTTTCCGGCGCCGTCGTGGACGCTGACACCCTGGAGCCACTGGCTGGCGCGCAACTGGTTCTGGAAGAAGTCTCCCTGGGCACTGCTGTACTGCGCCGCCAGACAGGCGCCACCCAAGCCGATGGCCGCTTTGCCTTCAACGGCCTGACGCAAACCAACGCCCGCGTGCTGGTGAGCCTGACTGGCTATGACTCCGCGCTATTGCCTTTTGCCTACCAGGGCGTGGCCTCGCAAGCGCTGGACACCATCAAGCTCAAGCGCAGCTACAACGCGGCCCTGCCTGACCTGATGGTCAGCCGTGCCGACCGCTCGGCGCTGACAATGGATGACCACACCTTCCGCGCCAGCGGCACTCTTTCAGCCACCGTCACCAACAACAGCAATTACGACGCGGGCGGTTTTGACGTCATCGCCTTCATCGACGCCAACGGCAACCAGGCTTGGGACGCAGGCGAAGACACCCTGCTGGGCCGCGAGCGCGTAGCCGCGCTGGTACAGCAGCAATCGCAAAGCGTGACATTCCGGATCCGCAATAAGGAGCTGCCCTTCCGTGATGCGCCCATTTACGTCATGGCCGACAGCGGGCTGGAAGTCATTGAAAACATCGAAGGCAACAACACCCTGCGCGTGGGCGTAACCTGCGCGGGCGGCGGCAGCGTGCAGGACGTGGGCGTGTGCATTGACACCTCCGGCAGCGTCAGCCACCTCTACAACCTGGAGATGGAAGGCGTCATCAAGGCAGTCGAAAACCCCAACATCATTCCGCATGACGGCTCCATCCGCTTCATGCTGGGCACTGATCAGGAGATGTACTACGGCAACGGCATTCCGCTGCATGAGGCGCAAATCATCACGCCTGCCGTGCTGCCGCAGCTCATCAAGAACTTGAAAGACAAGCGCAACTACGGCGGCTACAGCTCCGGATCAGTCTGTGTGCGGCGCATGTCCGAATACATGAAAACACTGCCCCAGATCGCCTCCAGCAGGACCGTTATTACCGTGGGCGACGGATATTGGGAAGGCATTGCAAGAACACAAATCGAACTGCCCAAAACGGTGGCCAATGGCGTAAGCCGCGTGGACGTTATCGGCATTGGCTCCGTCAATCTGCCCGAGCTGGAAGCCAACGCCTGGCCCAAGCCCGCCAACAGCCAGCATGGCGGCAAGGTCACCGTGGCCTACAGCGCGGGCGAAGTGGCTGCCGCCATGGCGCAGGCGCTGGCTACCGCCGCTCAAACGGTGGATCTGACGCTGGGACACCTGCGCCTGATCGACCAGGGCGCGGGCCAGCCCGTGCGGCTGGCGGCGCGCGTGGGCAACGCGGGCAGCCCGGCGCAAGCCAGCGCCGTGCGCTTCTACCAAGGCACGCGCCTGCTGGGTGAAGTGGCCTTGCCAGCGCTCGGAACAGGCGAATGGCTGGATGTGGCGCTGCCCGCTGCAGCCCTGCAAGGCAACGATCCGCTGATAGCCGTGGTGGATGAAGCGCGCGCCAACGCCGAATGCAACGTAGCCAACAACCGTCAGCAAATCACCCCTGACGCAGCCGCCAATGCGCTGGCAGCGCTGCATGTGAGCACCGACCAGCCCGCCTACGGCCCCAATGCCCCCGTGAGCCTGAATGCCGCCGCCACCAATCAGGGCAGCCTGCCCGCTGACTTTGATCAGCAAGGATTTCAATAGATTTTTTAAGTTGGTCTTTAGTATTGTACAGAGAAGAGCTGCGCTCAATTTCATCAATGATTAAATGGCGTCGTTCATAGCAGCTTTTAGCTTGCAAAATCAGGCTATTATAGAGTTTTTGTACGGTATCGGGTTCTATAAAGTCAAAAGGTGTTAGTTTTCTCAAGCTACCCTGCTCTATGTCGTACCATATACGGCTTTTGGTAGAGGGAACAGTTGGCACAGTGTCCAAATTTTGACTTTCCACCATCAATTTAATATCTAAATAGTCTCTAAGTGATTGTATTTCATCGGGATTTGTGAGTTCTTCTTCATAATCTCATAACAGAGATTGTAAAAAGCGATCACTGCTTCATTTCCTCGAGGAATCATTTTGAACTGAACGTGATGTCGTTCATTGAGTGTATAAACCAACTGAGTATCCTCAGATTCTTTTTGGGGTAGGGTATCAGTTCCACATTTTCTGAATAAGGGAAGGATTATTAATAAGATTATGAAGAATGATCCTCCCCAAAAAATATAGCCTTCCCAAAAGATTGGCAGTTTGGTTGAGGAAGTATCTTGGCTTATAGGTTGTATTTCTTGCTGTGGAGAGAGCGGTTGTTCTTGAGTTTTTTCGCCAACGGAAAAAGGTTGTTTTTGCTTGTTTTTCTTTTGGTAGCTCTTTCCGATGTTTTTAGTTGAAGTTGTAGGAGCAGGCGGGATTGCTACCTCACTTTTACGAGCAGGTAGGGAATCTTTGGGGAGATTTTTTTTGATATAGTTTCTCATTGTTAGAGGTCAGGGATCAGGGGGTCAGGTAAAATTAGTAATGGGGATGCCTCCAAAGCGACCCTGCAAATAAGCGGTGGTAAGGGAGGGCATATCGTTGATTTTGAAATCGTTGAGGGAATACATACGGCTGTTGCCTTGTTGTTTCTCGGTGAACCAGACTTCATCGGGACGGAGGAGGTCTTGGGTATCGAGTAAGGAAACGCAGTGTGTAGTGAAAATCAATTGTCCGCCCTCAGGGTTATTGACGTAATAACGAATGAGTTCGGCGAGCAAGGCTGGGTGCAGTTGTGCATCAATAACATCAAAACAAACCACTTTTCCTTGTAATGCTTGATAGAGTGCAAGCAGAAGGCGCAAGAGTTGTATAGTCCCCTCGGATTGGTCGTCATAATAAAAATCAGTGAGTCCTCCTTGATCGTCCTCTTGTGAGAAATATAATTCATCTTCAATTTCTTGTCCTTTAGCTAAAGGGGTCTCAAAAGGGATATCCATTATTTCTACCGTTTCTATTTCCAAACCAGCTTTATTCATCATTGTACTTACAAAATCACAGAGAGGTTCTGTTAGCAAAGGGCTCGCATAGAGGCTACTGAGAGTAGTTTGTTTATTGACTACCAAAAGTTGAGAGTTGAACCATTGGTAGACAGCTTCTAATTCTGGAGTATTTAGTATAGGGAACTTATGATTTAGAGCCAAGAGAGAGGCGTAAGGATTTCGAGAAAGCAATTGAGTAACAGCAGTTTCATTAGTGAGAGGAGTCCCGCTGATTTTTGTGTTTTTTCGTTCAAAAACTAACCTATCAGAAAAACTTCCTAAACCTGAAATATACAGACTTTCATTAAGGCTTTTCGGATAAATTTCTACTCTATAGATATAGCCTTTTTGCTGGTACAAGAATTCTATTTCGAGGGAGATAGGTAGTTTTTTTTCGTTATCTTCTGATTCAACATATCTTCTAAAAGTATAAGAAGAGAAATCATCCTCTTGGAGGAAATCGCTGTTGCACACCAAGTTTTGCAGGAAAGCAATCGCCTTGATAAAGTTAGATTTTCCTGAACTATTGGCGCCATAGATAGCAGCTTGTTTGAGCAGAGGAATGGGCAATTGGGTATAGGTGTGATGAGGTAGTTCCTCACGTTTGGGATTGGGGAACATATCAAAAGAGGTTTCTTTTTGGAAAGAAAGAAAGTTTTGAAGGGTAAAACGTAAGAGCATAATAATTTGCTAATTTATCGGTTTAGTAATTGTAATATTCACGAGCGCGTGCAGCACTGATGATTTGGTAAGGATTGGTGCGCCATTTGGTTTGTTGTCGCATTTCTTGAAATTCTTCAAAACACCTTTGTTTGTCTCGGTAATTCATATCTATAGCTCGGCGAATTACCTTTGTAAAATCAATACCGTGAAGCACTGTCAACTGGTAAAAATTAGTATTGAAACAGCTTTGTGAAAACTGTAGTCGTACTAATGGCAATTCGGTTTTACAATAATTCTCGTACTTTTTATTCAGCAATTCGCGGTTGTTCTTTTTTTGAGTGTACTGTAGGCAAATTTCATCATTAAGTGCTTTTAGGGCGAGTGCATTTTTCTTATAGACTTCAAAATTATCTCTATCGTAGGCATCGGTTACCAAGCGGTAAGCAGCTTTGGAGGTGAGTTTGTTCAGCTGAGAGAACAGTGCTTTTTCGGCAGTGAGAAAGTGTTGCTGCTGCTTTTTATCAGTAGTTTGTAAAAGTTTTTTAGTTTCGGCGACAAGAGTGTTGTAGCGGTTTTGGAGGCTATCGGCATCGAGACCTGTGAAGTGTTGTGGAATTTGTTTATCAAGAGCCCCTGAAGCAAGTGCTTGTTTAAAGTCGGTAGAAACTAAAAGGGTATCAATCATTGCATTATGACCTTCGTAGGCAATGTCGTGGCACAAGCCATAAAAGGCGATAACAGCTTTTTCTCCGCTTGGCACTTCGGGAGGGGGAGGATTACGTTCATATTCCTGATAAGCACGCCCCATTTCTTGTAATTCTTTTTCTCTTAAATCTTTGTTTTCTATAAACTTACGCACACCTAACACTATAAAAAAGAGTAATAATAAACCTGCCGCAGTTACGAGTGAGATTTCTATCTTTTTATTAATGAAAACGCCTTTAGTATCTTTAGGAACATCGTTAGTTTGAGGCTCAGTAATTACTTCTTTTTTAAATCTTTCTTGAAATTCTTCTTCAGAAAAAGGTTGTTGAGAAGCCTCTTCCTTCTTGTAGCGCTTGTTGATGCCCTTATAGGTAGGAGCTGGCGGAGGCGGTAAGGTTGTTCTACTTTCACTAACGGGTAGAGAGGTATTCTGCGGGTCTTTTTTATTGTAAGTTCTCATTGGCAAACTACTCATTAGCAAATTGTTTCATTGTATACAATATCAATTCAGTAGTGTTTTTTTCGGTGACTACCCAGATAGATTTATCGTAATCTACATCTATAGCAATGGGTGAAATAGACTCTACGGGAAAATCTTTTAGCAAGTTGCCTTTTTCGTCGTATAGGTAGGCTTTTTGAGTATTCTGTTCGGTTACTGATACGTAGTTCATTCCGCGAATGCGAAACAATTTAGGACGGCTGTATTTTCCTTCAGTGAGTTCGATACGCTGATTACCAATAGTGAGTATATTCCCTGAAAGTGAGGTAAGTACATAGCGATTTCCACCCCAATAAAAAGGTTCGGTAAGTGATAGGTTTTTGCGGGTCATTCCGCCTTTTTCGTCTATAGAGATAAGCGTACCATCACTATTAGTGAACATAAAGAGGTCACCTAACACCAAAGGCGGATTGTTAGAAAAGCTATAGGCGCCTTTCACGGTAATACGAGGCTCGCCATTGCGATGCAAGATGTTGAAAGTGCCATTGTTAGATGAATAAATGAGATAGTCTTTCCCATTGAAACGATAGTGTTTAGGGGTAAACAAAGGTTTGCCATTAGCACTCTGGTTAAAGCCTTTCACTTCTTGTCCTTTCTTATCTAAAAGGTGAAGAGTATTGCCTTCAGCAAAGAGGAAACGATATTCACGATTACTTTCGTAATCAAAGACTTCTAAGGGGGTGATAGGATTTTTATACTGCAAAGGGAAAGGGGCTACCTCCTTGCCATTGCGGTCGATTACCCAAATGGATTTTTCGGTAGTGAAAACCATTTGCAGGAAGCCATTTTTGAACAAATCTACTTGGTAGATAGGGCTTTGTATTTTTCCGTCTAAGCGTTTTTTCCACAATAGTGATCCGTTATTACCTATGAGATAAAGGTAGTTATTCTCATCTTGCACAGCGATTTCCAATCGCTTGGTGCGGTGGTTTAAGAGAATGACGGGCTCACTTGCCATAGCATCGTCTAAGGCAAAGCGGAAACGCTCGCGCATCTCATCAGAAAGGGTGCTTTCAGTTTGTTTTTCACTTACAAAATTCAGCACGTAATAGTCGTTTTGAGGTGTTTGTTGGAAGAGAGCCCAACGGTAATTTTCGGCTATTGCAGGAAAACGACTGCTAAATGAAGGATTGTCGTAAAGATTGACAATGCGGGAGAAAGTAACATTTGAAGCACTGTTTTCCTCTAATAAACCAAAGGCTTTATTCGCTGATAATACATTTCCTCGCTGCATATCATTCACTACAGAGATGAGGAGTTCTTTGGTTTTGGTGAGTACCAATTGCTTTTGATACACGCCTGCATAACGTGGAATGAAATCTTTTACAAATGAAGTGAAGAAACCGACGGGCAGGTCGGGGTTGAGTTCGTACATCGGGAAGTTGTATTGGAAATCCTCGGAGAGTACGGGTAGCTGTTGGAGGGTTTCATCGACATCAAATGAGGAAACAACTGCAAATTGACCTTCGGTTACGCGCCCAAAAGCAACCCCATTGATAGAAGTTCTAAAGGGACTTTCCTGTGCTATACTGTCGTTTTGTGTTAGTTTTTCGGCATCGTCAAAAGTATAAGCATCGATGCTGAGTACACGAGCTGGCATTAGACTTAACGCATCGTTTTGATAGGGAACAGTGTGGAGCGTTACATCGGTATTTGCCTCTTTATCAATAGTGGTTACCCCACTGAGACGCACATTGTTTTCTTCTAAAAAGAGATCAAAAGCTACCCAGTTTTTACAATTTGCAAGTGGTTTTTCACCAAAGAAAGGTTCGAAATAGTCATTGGCAGCGTTTTTTTGTAAAAATAGATTTGCTACACATTCAGTACCGCTAATTTGTTGTAGTTTTTCTAAATCTTGTTGAGCATCGCTCTTGTTTTGTTTGTTTAAAGAGGTGTATTCCGAAAGTTTTTCACCATCGCTAATGAGCAGGTAATCACCATAATTTGTATAGTACCACTCTTTGCCAAACAAGGCTTGTTTTTGTACTTGCGCAGAAGCATTTTTCCAAGTAGCTGATTTCTCGTTATTTTCTTTTTTACAAATAAAGAAGCAATTGCCTTCAGTAGAAAATGCTACCCATATATCATCATTTACAGGTAAAGTTCCTAATAGTTTTACTTCGTGCAAACGCAATGTACGAGGGTTATGAGCTTTCCAAAAGCTATTGTTCGTAAGGGCACTCAGGAAGTTGTCGCGGTTGTTGATATGGTAGATGAGCTCAGTATTTTCGGGGAAAGTAAAAGGAGTGAGGGTTGCTTTTTTTTCTTTAGAAGTACAAGCAACCAAAAAGAGCAAGGTTATTATGTAGAAACAATACTTCACTACTTAAAATTATTGATGATGAAAGTGCAAAGATATGTAATAATTAGCAAATTAGCAAATTACGGATGGTGAAAATACTCATACACTTTTTTACCTCTAAAACCTACGACCTTTGTGAGTTCTTCTAATGTAGCCTCACGGATGCGTTTTACGGATTTGAAGTGTTGGAGGAGCGTTTCTTTGGTTTTATCGCCTATCCCCCCTACCCCATCGAGTTCGGATACGATAGCTGATTTGCTGCGTTTTTGGCGGTGAAAAGTAATCCCAAAACGGTGAGCTTCGTCACGCAATTGCTGAATTACACGCAGGGTTTCGGAACGCTTATCTAAATACAAAGGGACACTATCTTCGGGGAAATAAATTTCCTCTAACCGCTTGGCAATGCCTATAATAGCTATCTTACCGCGCAATTCTAACTGTTCTAAGGCTTTTAGAGCTGATGAGAGTTGCCCTTTACCTCCATCGATGATAATAAGTTGAGGCAGCGGTTGTTGTTCGTCTAACAAACGGCGGTAACGGCGATACACTGCTTCTTCCATAGAGGCAAAATCGTTAGGACCTTCGACAGTTTTTACATTGAAATGGCGATAGTCCTTTTTGCTCGGTTTAGCATTTTTAAATACTACACAAGCTGATACAGGGTTTGTACCCTGAATGTTAGAGTTATCGAAACACTCTATATGCACGGGAGGTACCGAGAGGTGCAAATCGCGTTGCATCTGGGTGAGAATGCGATTGGTATGGCGTTCAGGGTCTAGTATTTTTTCTTGCTTGAACCTATCTTGACGGAAGTGTTTGGCATTGCGCAAGGAGAGTTCCAAGAGTTGTTTTTTCTCACCTGCTTTAGGGATAGTAGCTTGTAATCCGTCGGAAAGGGTTACATCAAAAGGTACGATAATTTCCTTAGATACAGAGAAGAAGCGTTCACGAATATCAATAATAGCATATTCTAAAAGCTCTCTATCAGTCTCGTCTAATTTCTTTTTAATCTCCAAAGTATGAGCGCGCACAATCGCTCCATAAGCCACTTGCAAGAAGTTTACATACCCATATTCTTCATCGGAAACGATAGAGAATACATCGACATTGGTAATTTTACTACTCACAATAGTAGATTTAGCTTGGTAGTTTTCCAAACTTTGTATTTTCTGTTTGATGAGATGCGCTTCTTCAAAACGCATTTCGGCAGCTAATGCCATCATTTCTTCTTTGAAATGCTTGAGTGCTTCTTTGAAATTTCCTTTGAGGATTTCGACTATTTGCTGGATATTATTGTTATAATCTTGTTCGCTTTGGTATCCTTCACAAGGTCCTTTACAATTTTTTAGATGGTATTCCAAACACACTTTAAACTTGTGATTGGCTACGTTTTGGGGCGACAAATCATAGTTGCAATTACGCAAGGGGAAGAGTTCTTTTATCAAATCTAATAGTGTGTGCACCGTTTTCATACTCGTATAGGGACCGAAATACAAAGAGCCGTCTTTCACTACTCGGCGTGTGGAGAAAACGCGCGGAAAACGTTCTTTTTTGACACATATCCACGGATAGCTTTTATCGTCCTTTAAAAGAATGTTGTAACGAGGTTGGTATTTTTTTATAAGGTTGTTTTCGAGTAGTAAAGCATCGCTTTCGGTAGCTACCACGATGTGCTCAATACGTACAATTTTGCGCACCAAAATGCGTGTTTTAGCATTATCGTGTTCTTTTTGGAAATAAGAAGAGACGCGTTTTTTGAGATTGACAGCTTTACCCACATAGATAAGGGTATCGGAGGCGTCATAGAACTGGTAGACGCCAGGGTTATTAGGCAAGGTTTGCAATTGGATATCTATGGACATAGGGGTTAAGGGATAGAGGTTAGGGGTTAGAGATAGAAAAGAGGCTACCGAAAGTGGCAGCCTCTTTTTTTTGGTTTTATAAAGATAAAAACGTTCCTAAAACTATTTTACCAAGTTGATTTCAACGCGGCGGTTAAGTTCTCTACCTTTCTTAGTTTTGTTAGAAGCGATAGGTTTTTCAGGACCAAAACCTTTAGCAGTAAGACGATCAGGGTTTATACCTTTATCAATTAAGTAAGCTTTAACTGAATAAGCTCTATCTTCAGAAAGTTTTTGGTTTTTAGCTTTGTTACCACTGGTATCAGTATAACCTTCTATTGAGAATTTAGCGTTTTTGTATTCGTTCAATACTTCAACGATATTGTTCAATACAGTAGCTGATTCAGGACGGATAGTAGCTTTGTTTACATCGAACAAGATAGTTTTTGCAAAGTCGTTCAATTTCTTTTGAACTTCTTGAGTTACTTCAGGGCAACCGTTGTTAGAAGCAGGACCTGGTTTATCAACGCATTCATCGTCTTTATCAAGTACACCGTCACCATCGGTATCAGGCCAAGGGCAACCGTTGTTTTCTTTAGGACCAGCTACGTCTTTACATTGGTCTACGTTATCTGGCACACCATCACCATCAGTATCAGGACATCCGTTAAATTCAGCTGGGCCAGCTTCATCAGGACAAGCATCATCTTTATCAGCGATACCATCATTGTCTCTGTCTGGGCAACCTTTCAATTCTGGTTTACCTGGTTCATCAGGACAAGCGTCATCTTTATCAGGCACACCGTCTTTATCACGGTCTTTCACACCAAACTTAATAGTGATACCTGCTGCGTGTTGGAAGTAATCCTCAGTAGATTTTGACTTAAATGTAGGGTTGTAAGTAGTCTGTAAGTTCAAACCGATGTTCTGAGTCAACCAAAGGTTCAAACCACCACCGCCTAAGCCGCGTAGTTTCCCTTCATCATCAATTGAAGCATAACCACCACCTACTTGCAAGTAAGGGTCAAACCATCTTGCACCTTTCCAAAGAGAGTTCAAGTGATACTGTACTCTTAAATCTGCAGCCCAGAATGAGTAGTCTACTTTCTCAGCATCTTTTACATAACCATAGCCTTTTTCGATCTTGTTCAATGATCCTGCTATTTCTGCCGAGAAACCTTTCCCAATATATCTACCTACTGAAAGACGCGATACAGCAGGAAGAATATTGATATCACTCGGTCCACCCCAGTCCTTTAATACTTCTCCAAAATCTTCTGGAGTACGAATATCAACTGAGTTAACTCCAAATCCTATTTGCCAAGGATTGTTTTCATCTTGCGCTTGAACTGCTACTGTAAAGGTGGCAGCCAAAGCAAATAAAGTTACTTTGATTTTCTTCATACTTAAAAATGAATTTGATTACTATTTAAAAATTTGCTGCAAATATAAGTATTATTTTAATATGTTAGTATTTTACAAGCATTTTTTTTGTGAAATTTAACATTCCATAAGAAAAGAATACTCATAAAATACTAACAATCAATAATTTACTATTATAACCATTTTACTAAAGCAAAGTCTTGACGATGTGGCAAGTGCTCATTTTTAGGGAAAATGCGTATGGCAAGATGCAATGCTCCTGGATATTCTGACGCTATTTCTATCTGATAAGTAGCCCTGCTGCCCTCGTGTGACACCAAATTGAACTCTGATGTTGATAATACTTTTATCTTTTCATCTTTCTGTTCTGCTACTACTACCTCTACTCCTACATCTTTAGGGTCGAGTTCTGAAACGTCTAAGGTTATTTCTCCTTTATAAGTCTTACCTATCGAGATGATTTGCTCATTGCGGTTAGGCACTTTAAAGTCTACTACTTTTATATTATCCCATTCTTGAGTTACGCGACGTTTCCAATCAGAAAGCTGTATGGCAAGACTGAAACGATTGTCTTTTAGCTTAGTAACGCGCTCAGTCATTGGGAAATAATATTGGTTTTCGTAGTCGGTAAGCATACGTGTAGTGGTAAAGTTTACCGCTACTTTGGCTATTGTATTCTTGATAAGGGCACACCAACGAGATGATATGCCATCTTTGTTCTTATCGTAGAATATAGGCGCGATTTCGTCTTCGATGATGTTGTAAATCATCTCGGCATCCATCTCGTCTTGATACTGTTGATTTTCGTAAGCGCGCTCCATTGGCAATGCCCAGCCGGCATCTTCGCGATAGCCTTCTACCCACCAACCGTCTAACACGCTAAAGTGCATAGTACCATTCATTGCTGCTTTTTCACCACTAGTTCCTGAGGCTTCTAAAGGTCGTGTAGGGGTGTTCATCCATACGTCTACCCCTTGTACCATATGGCGTGCCAACTCCATATCGTAGTTAGGTATGAAGAGGATTTTGCCTAAGAATTGCGGCAGCTTAGAGATTTCCACAATATTCTTTATCAAATCTTGACCCGCTTTATCGGCAGGGTGTGCTTTACCTGCAAAGATAAACTGTACAGGGCGGTCAGGATTGTTCACGATGCGGTCTAAACGCTCTATATTAGTAAAGAGCAAGTGGGCGCGTTTGTAGGTAGCAAAACGTCTTGCGAAACCTATAGTTAAGATATCTTCACGTAGGTTTTCTTTAATTTCTACCAATTGGCGTGGCGAGAAATAAGGTGTATTCTTTTCTAAACGCAATTTTTGTTCTACGCGGCGCAATAGTTTTGAACGCAAAGCTGTTTTTATTTCCCACACGCGTTGGTCAGACACCTTATAGATACCTTCAAAGCTTTTAGGGTCATAGTGGTGGGTTTTGTAGTCCTTGCCAAATACTTCGTTTTCTACTTCTTTCCACAGACCTGCCGTCCAAGTAGGTTGGTGTACCCCGTTGGTCACGTAGCTAATGTGTAGCTCTTCAGGCATATAGCCAGGCCATAGGTCTTTAAGTATATCCTTGCTCACCTCGCCATGTAGCCAGCTCACGCCATTTACCTCTTGCGATAGGTTAGCCGCTAAGTTACTCATCGAGAACTTCTCATACGGATCTTCTAACCTTATCTTACCAAGTGCTAAAATTTGCTCCCAGTTAACGTGTAGCTTATCAGCGTATTTTGCTAAATAAGCGTGCAACAGACCTTCTTCAAAAGCATCGTGACCTGCAGGCACTGGGGTGTGAGTAGTAAAGAGTGATGA
>ERZ773008.1422-NODE-1422-length-16888-cov-10.435395_pt1 | contig 16888 bp, 18 predicted proteins | sample MGYA00580664_ERZ773008 | MGnify/ENA primary metagenome ERZ773008 (study PRJEB29015, sample SAMEA2738016) | human oral metagenome | biome: human oral; feature: human-associated habitat; material: dental | place: China | collected 2048 ... | reverse complement strand
CAGAAAGATTGGCGGATGGACCAATCAAGGGACCGTACTTGCGAATCAAGTCCAGGGTAACTGGATGATTAGGAATCCGAAAGCCCACGGTTTCCATACCTGAGTTTATCCAGGCAGGCACCCGGTCATTGGCTTGGAGGATAATAGTCAATGGTCCAGGCAAAAAGGCTTGATAGAGTTGCTCAAGATAACCCGGCTGATTCTTAGAAAAGGCATAAATCTCTTCTAAACTAGCCACATTAAGATTAAGAGCCTTGTCACGAGGTCTTTGTTTTAATTCGTAGACTCGTTCGACTGCTTCTTCATTCAAAGCCTGAGCAAAAAGTCCATATACTGTTTCTGTCGGTAAGACAACTGCTCCTCCTGCTTCAAGAGTCTTCTCTATCTTATCCATTATCCACTACCACCATTCTATCCTTGCCAAATTGATCTTTCAAGACTCGGATTCGTTTTTTAGGAAAGTTTTTTTTCAGCAACTCCCTAATGCCATCTCCTTGCTTGTAACCAATTTCCAGATAAATTTTTCCTTTTTCTGTGAGATAATTCCCTGCCTGCTCTGCTATTTTCCGATAGACGGCATAGCCATCTTCCTCCGCAAAGAGGGCCATGTGTGGCTCCGAGGTTAAAACATTGAGTCCAACTTCGTCCTTATCTGCTTCTGAAATATAAGGCGGGTTGGAAACAATGATGTCAAATCTCCCGCTAATTGCTTCCAAACAATCAGATTGGACAAAAGTGAGACTAAGTCCGCAAGACTGAGCATTTTCTGCTGCCAAGGAAAGAGCATCGCTTGAGAGATCAGAAGCAGTAATCTGCCAGACCGGACGGCTGTTTGCTAGTGCAAGAGCAATGGCTCCGCTTCCTGTTCCGATATCCAAGACAGACATAGAACTTTCAGGATTTTCTGACAAAATCAGCTCCACCAGCTCTTCCGTCTCAGGTCTTGGAATCAACACTCGCTCATCAACTTTGAGAATCAAGCCGTGAAAATCACTACTACCAATGATATACTGGGCAGGCTTGTGAGCAAGCAACTGATCTTGAATTGCTTTTAGCTCCTCACAGTCTTCCTGGCTAACTTCTATCCGAAGTTTAAGAACAAAGTCTGTGAAGGAAAGCTTATGGAGAGCCCGATAAACGAAAGACAGGCTTTCTGCTTCTTCACCTACTGCTTCTAACTCTTGCTCTAACTCCGCCAAATATTGAGCAAATATCATTATTTATTCAGCTCTTCTAGTTTTTGCGTTTGGTCATAGAGAACCAAGGCATCAACGACTTCATCCAGCTTACCAGACAAGATCGTATCCAGCTTTTGCAAGGTCAATCCGATGCGGTGATCTGTCACCCGATTTTGAGGGAAATTATAGGTACGAATCCGCTCAGATCGATCACCAGTACCGATAGTAGATTTGCGCTCAGCATCCTGCTCATCTTGAGCGATTTGAGCAAAATGATCCGCTACACGAGCTCGGATGATTTTCATTGCTTTTTCGCGGTTTTTCTGTTGAGTACGTTCTTCCTGCATCTCAACTTTGATATTGGTTGGTAAGTGAACGATACGAACGGCAGTCGCAACCTTATTGACATTCTGTCCACCAGCTCCTGAGGCATGGTAGATGTCCACCCGCAGATCTTTAGGATCAATATCGTATTCCACTTCTTCGATTTCTGGCATAACCAAGACTGTTGCTGTTGAGGTATGAACACGACCTTGGCTTTCGGTTACTGGAACTCGTTGTACACGATGAGCACCAGATTCATACTTAAGCTTTGAGTAGACAGACTGTCCAGAGACCATAGCGACCACTTCTTTGATTCCACCTACACCATTATAAGAAGCTTCCATAACTTCAAAACGCCATCCTTGGCTTTCGGCATATTTTTGATACATCTGTAAGAGATCTCCAGCAAACAACTGAGCCTCATCTCCTCCCGCTGCACCACGGATTTCAAGGATAATATTCTTGTCGTCATTTGGATCTTTCGGCAAAAGGAGGATTTTCAGTTTTTCCTCATATTCTTCTTTTTCAGCCTTGGCATCTTTTAACTCTTGCTTAGCCATTTCTTCCAAGTCAGCATCACCAGAGGCATCTTTAATCATTTCTTCAGCGTCTATGATATTTTGCAGGACTTTTTTATATTCCCGGTAAGCCGCTACAGTATCTCGGGTGCTAGCTTCTTCCTTAGAAAGCTCCATAAATCGCTTGGTATCACTAACTACATCTGGATCACTCAAAAGTTCACCAAGTTCTTCATAGCGATCTTCTACCGCTTGTAGTTGATCATAAATATTCATTTTTCTTAACTTCTCCTTGTACTTTCCTTTTAATGAATAGGGGGATTGAAATAATGCTTTCGGCAAACTGGAATATATGTTTCATTGCCACCGATTTGAATCTGTTCTCCGTCATATATGGGTTTTCCATGATCCGTTCGCAAGACCATTGTAGCCTTTTTAGAGCAAAATTGACAAATCGTTTTGATTTCGTCAAGTTTATCTGCCAAAAGAAGAAGGTGTTTCGATCCTTCAAAAAGCTCGTTGCGAAAATCATTTTTAAGGCCAAAAGCCATAACTGGAACATCCAGCTCATCCACAACTCTCGCTAAGTCATAAACATGATGGCGTTTCAAAAATTGGGCCTCATCAATTAAAATGCAAAAAGGTTTTTCTGGCAAATTTTTAATATAACCCAAAATATCTGTATCTTCTTCAATTGCCATCGCCTGGCGTCTCATACCAATCCGACTTGATACATACCCCACACCATCTCGAGTGTCAATCGCACTAGTCATAATGACTACACTTTTTCCTTGCTCCTCGTAGTTATGAGCTACTTTTAAAATCTCAATTGTTTTACCCGAATTCATAGTGCCATATTTATAATATAATTGAGCCATATTTTATCTATTTCTTCTTTCATATCTCAAAATTACTATACTCCATTGTACCATAATTGACCAAGCAATAAAACCTTATTTGTGATAAAATACTATTAACAAAAGAAAGGAGATATAATATGCCATTTGTTCGAATTGATTTATTTGAAGGGCGTACTTTAGAGCAAAAGAAGGTTCTAGCAAAAGAAGTGACTGAAGCTGTTGTCAGAAATACTGGAGCTCCACTGTCTGCTGTTCATGTTATCATCAACGACATGCCAGAAGGAACATATTATCCACAAGGTGAAATGCGTACAAAATAGTGAGCTGTCATTATTTTGTTATCAAACTGCTTGTTGCATTTTTGGAAATAATAAAAAGAGCTGGGCTATACTGCCTTCAAATATTAGACAAGAAATCTAATTATTTGAGACAGTTGAAACCAGCTTTTTTATTTATTTTTTTGATTTAAAATAATGTTTAAGATAATCGCAATCATACTAGCCATAACAATGCCATTTGAGAAGAACATTTGTAAGCTGGTTGGAAGGCTGTTAAAAAGAGTACTTCCATTCAGTCCTACTCCTGCAGAAATAGAGACAGCTGCGATTAAGAAATTATGCTCATGGTGTTCAAAATCCACACGTGACAATATCTGCATGCCCTGAAGTGATACAAATCCAAACATGACAAGCATTGCACCACCAAGAACTGGTGCAGGGATAATCTGAGCTAAAGCACCAAACTTGGGTAATAGTCCTAAGAGAATTAGAAAACCTGCTGCGTAATATATGGGTAAGCGTGTTTTGATACCGGATATTTTGACCAAACCAACATTCTGAGAAAATCCTGTATAAGGAAATGTATTGAAAATTCCACCAAGCAATACAGCCAGTCCTTCCGCACGATAGCCATTTCGTAGACGTATTTGATCAATTTTATCTTTTGTAATATCGGATAAAGCAAGATAAACACCTGTTGACTCAACCATTGAAACAGTCGCAATGATACACATCATAACAATGGAGGATAGTTCAAATTTTGGTATACCAAAGTAAAAAGGTGTCGGAATATGAACAATCGGAGCTTGAAAAACTGGAGTCAAATCAACCAATCCCATAGCTCCAGCAATAATAGTACTAACAACTAAGCCAATCAAGATGGCTATCGATTTGATAAAGCCCTTGGTAAAAATATTAATCATTAGAATGATTAAAACAGTCACAGTAGCTAAAAGTAAACTTTGTGCAGTTGGTTTTTCAACGTTATTTCCCATATTACCGATGGCTACCGGTGTTAAAGTCAAGCCGATCGTCGTAATCACCGATCCTGTCACAACCGCTGGAAAAAGATTCGCAATCTTTGAGAAAATTCCAGAAATGAGAATCACATAGATCCCAGAAACAATCAATGCGCCAAACATAGCTCCACTTCCGTGATTTTGCCCAATCATAATAAGAGGAGCAACTGATTGGAAAGCCACACCTAAAACTATTGGTAGTCCTATACCAAAGTATTTATTCAATTGTAACTGTAAAAAAATAGCAATTCCGCACATAAAAATATCTGTCGAAATCAGATAGGTCAACTGTTCAGCAGAATACACCAATGCACTAGCAATCATAATCGGCACTAAAATCGAACCTGAATACATAGCCAGTAAGTGTTGCAAGCCTAAAATAGCGGCTTGTGAGTGTTTTTCTTCTTTATAATCCATCTTAGGCATCTGCCTTTCCAAACACAACTTTCCCATCCATAAATTTTTCAATTCGTGCTAAGGAGACAACTTTTTGGCCTGCTTCTTCCAGTAGTTTACGACCATCTTGGAAAGACTTCTCTATGACAATGCCAATCGCCTCAACCCGTGCTCCTGTCTGTTGAATAATCTCAACTAAGCCTTTGGCAGCTTGACCATTAGCTAAGAAATCATCAATAATCAAAACTTTATCGCTAGCATCAAGAAACTTTTCAGCAATCGAAACGGTGGAGGTCACTTGCTTTGTAAAGGAATACACTTCTGCTGTTAAAATTCCCTCGGTCATCGTGATATTTTTTGATTTTTTAGCAAATATCATGGGGATATTCAAAGAATCTGCGACATAGATAGCAGGCGCAATACCAGAAGCCTCAATCGTTACAACCTTAGTAATGCCAGCGTTGCAAAACTTTTCTGCAAACACTTGGCCAATCTCTTTCATCAGAGAAAAATCAACTTGATGGGTTAAGAAAGAATCTACTTTCAGAATATTCTTTCCTAAAACATTGCCATCTCGAATGATTCGTTCTTCTAATTTTTCCATTATAATTCCTTTTTAATAAATCAAAGAACTTGCTCTCACTAAACAAATCCTTTAATTTTAGACAAGCAAGCTACTACTCAATAGTAACAGGTAACTATTAGACTCACCTATTGCTAGGTGTTTGGTATTTTGTAGAAATCTTGCACCGCCTATTAGCAAGATTATTACACGTTCTATATTTATGAATCATTAATGCGCATCGCCATTCCAAATAGAATTTTTAACAATAACATAGTCTACTCGTGTCAGACTGTGCAAGTCGCGACCACCAGCATAGGAAATCGAACTTTGTAAATCCTGCTCCATCTCAGTTAAAGTATCTTGTAAATGCCCTTTAGCTGGTAATAAGATTTTCTTACCTTCTACATTTTTGTAAGCTCCTTTTTGGTATTCAGATGCAGAACCATAATACTCCTTGAATTTATCTCCATCTATTTCAATGGTTTCTCCCGGACTTTCTATATGACCTGCGAACAGCGATCCAATCATTACCATGCTAGCTCCAAAACGGATAGATTTCGCAATGTCACCATGTGTTCGAATACCACCGTCAGCAATAATCGGTTTGCGGGCAACTTTTGAACACCAGCGAAGTGCTGATAATTGCCAGCCACCTGTACCAAAACCAGTCTTCACTTTAGTGATACAAACCTTACCTGGTCCAATCCCGACTTTTGTCGCATCTGCCCCAGCATTTTCCAGCTCACGAACCGCTTCAGGTGTACCAACATTCCCAGCAATGACAAAAGTGTCACCTAGCTCTTTCTTGATATGTCGGATCATCCGAATAACACTATCAGAATGTCCATGTGCTATATCAATTGTAATATACTCAGGCGCATCATCCTTCAAACTAGTGATAAAGTCATACTCGTATTCCTTTACCCCTACCGATATAGAAGCAATCAAACCTTTATCGTGCATTCGTTTAATAAATGGCTTTCGTCCTGCTTCATCAAAGCGATGCATAATATAGAAATAACCACCTTTAGCCAATTCTTCAGCTACATCTTCGTCGATAATAGTCTGCATATTAGATGGTACAACCGGCATACGAAACGTATGTTTACCAAAAGTTACCCTTGTATCTGCCTCTGAACGGCTTTGAACGATACACTTTGCTGGAATCAATTGAATATCTTCATAATCAAAAACTTGAAAATCATTAAGCATAGTTTTTTCCTCATCATTTATATCATTTGACCTACCTATGCCTATAAGCATCGCTACGTCTTTCTTGACGTTTCCAATGAAATTATAACACAATGATTGCTTTTATTTTAAAAAATACTCACTTTTTCAAAATAATGTTCGGAAATTAAGGGAAAAATCGATGATAAAGAAAGGCATAAATAGATATGAGACTAATTACAACCGCAAAAGATAAACTTTCTAATTCTTTTTAGAATTATCGCTTGACAGTTATATATCTATATCGTTCAATATTTGCTTAAAATAGCTACAAAAAATTTTCCTAAACTTTTCATTCATCTATCATGCCTATTGCAGTCAACAGTATACATCTCCTAGTAAAAAACTTCGCGACGTGACTGCCAGATTCCATAATCCACTCCTATATGACAAAAAGCACCTCTGCAATGAAACGAGCCACGGTTTATTGCAGAGGTGACAGACTATCTGTTGTTTTTATTAGAGATAATCTTGACTATTTTTCCAAAGGTTAAGAAAGAAAATCCCAAGATACCTAAACCTATCATAATCATCGTTTTTAAATCTAGCGGATGGTGTATAAATAAAACATGAATGACAGGTGAAAAACAGACAAGTGAATAAATGATGTAATGTAGCAAGGAAATGCTCCCTACTCCTTTCATAAAGTCTTTCATACTACTTCTCCTATCTATTATTCATGTGAATTGTCAAATACTACAATAGGGTTTCCTGTCATACAATCATGTAAAAGAGCAAGGCAGATATAATGATATATAAAACAAACTGAAAGAAATAAGAGAATAATGCACGATTTGAAACCCGTTTGATGAATTGATTGTTTTTTACATACTGGTTCTTTTCCAGAAATAAAACCGCCTCACGCGAAGCATAACTTTCTATCACCAGTGTTAGTAATAAGCAGACAAATAACATCAGCATATCTAGTATTAATACGTTTGATAGAATGATACTTGTTTTACCAGACCAGATATAAAAGAGTGCAATGAATTTCAAAATGCTTGAAACAACATAAGTATAGAGCGAGACTAAAGTCTGTATCTTTATTACCCTATTTCGATCTTTATGATGATAAAGCTCATGTAGAAAAGCCAGTGCATCAAGCAGCATCTTGCTTTTTAAATTTATCACCCCTATTGTATTTGTTAACGGACGGTACCAAAATATTTTAGAAATCACTAGCTGAACTTCATCTGCATTTTCTCTTTCACCAAATACTTGAAAGACGATATTTAAATCATGACCTATCGTTATTTTTTGATTTTTATATCTAACAATCATCCATTTATTTAGAAGAAAGAGTAGACCAACTACTACAAACAGCAATAAAAGAAGCGATAACATGGGGATATTCATCTCACTTGGAACAAACATAATTAATCTCCAGAATCTGTGGTGTTCTTTACTTGCCAAGGTTACGCTAGGCACAACATTATCTTTATCACATTATTTACTATACATTCTAATGTTTATTTTGAGGGTTATCATTAAGATTTTTTTATTTTAATTGGCAACCCCTCAAATAACCAGTAATAAAGAAAGATATAGATAGGTATGAGACTAATTACAACTTCAAAGGACAAATTTTCTAATTCCTTTCCAAAATAGAAAACAAGAAAAAGAAAGCATGACAGTAAATTTATGATATCGAATCTTTCTATTTTCCTTTGAAATAAAAACACATAACCGAAAACTCTCGATTTTAAACCGAGGCTATTTCTATAGATTAATAATCCAGTAGCTAGATAATAGTTCAGATGCCAAAAATAGGTAAATAAAATAATGAAAGCTGTGTAACATAATCCTATCATTTATAGAGCTCCAAAACTCCTAAAGCATATCCTAAGCCTAAAGTAATCACAATGATTATTATCTTTTGATATAATTTCAGTTCTTTAAACTCTTTTTTATCTCATCCATTATCCAAATAAACTCCAAGTTCCTATCGCATAGATAAATGCTACCCCAGCAACTACGCCTGCCAATTTTGCCCAAGCAGGAAGCATCCAAAACATTTTTACCCCTGCCCATGCCATTCTAGCGGTTGTTTGAATGTAATCCCAAGTAGCTGCATTGTTACTTGTCATAAAATTCCACAATGCTCTTGCTGCAAATGCAACCGCAGGTACCCCTAATAAAGCTTTTATATTTGGACCTCCACCATCAAGATACATCATTTCTTCTTCATCAAGGGCAACATAATTATTTGGTAATACAAGTTCCATAAGATTTTTAACCTCTAAAAACGAAAGCCTTTTCATATTCACGTTATCAGATATTCTTACTGTTGTCAACCAAAAAATCGTATTAGAATTTAAAATATTTTTTTAAATTCTATCCTGATGGATTATTTCTTCAATGAGTAATTTGAAGCCTCCTCTAACCTTACTCATTTCAAGAATTTAATTACTGAATTGCTTGAAGATAGAAATTATAAACACCTGGGATACCTTTATCATCAAGAAAAATATGCTTATCTATTTGGCATCATTCAGTCTGAAATGTTTCATGAATATGAACAGACTTTTAACTCTTTAGAAAAACTTGAAAAGCTGATGCAGACTATTTTGATTACTATTAACTTTTTGGGACCAATATAGTTTAACAGGCCGTTTTTTCGATGTATTTTAAACGTAATTGATAGAGAATGCCACTTGTAAGCAAGCTAGCAATCAAACCAATCCAATATGCGTAAGGTCCCATCTTAAAAACATTATCAAAAATGAAACCAACTGGTAAAGCCACACCCCAATAACCGATTAAGCCAAGATAAAACGGTGCTGTGGTATCTTTGTAACCTCGGAGAATCCCCTGTAAGGGGGCTGCAAAAGTATCTGCTAATTGGAAAAATAGACTGTAAGTCAGAAATATGGAGGTTAATTTGATAAATTCTGGATCTGTTCCATAAAGTGAAGAAACCTTATCTCTAAAGAAATAAAGAAACAGTAAGGTAAAAATTGAAAAAGCTAAAGCAGTCAGTCGTCCTAGGATACAATATTTACGAACATCGACGTATCTTTTCGCCCCAACCTCATAAGAGACCACAATGGCCATGCTAGTCGAAATTCCTGCAGGAAAAGCGTACATCAGTGTCGAGAAATTCATAGCTGACTGATGGCTAGCGATTACTAAAGATGGAAATTTAGCCATCAATAACCCTACAGCAGAAAACACAACCACTTCCGCAAACACAGTTCCCCCAATCGGCAAGCCCAGACGCAATCCCTCTTTCATTCCTTTTCTGTTAACCGCTTGCACTTCCCAAAGTCTGTAACCCTTCACCTTGGGATGCTTGAATAGAATTACAAGCGAGATAAACAAGAGAATCCAATAAGCCACTGAAGTTCCTAAACCAGCTCCTGCACCTCCCATTTCTGGAAGTCCAAAAGCACCATAAATCAGCATATAATTAAAACTCCCATTTAGTGGTAAAAGTAACAACATCAAATACATAGACAAACGAGTCATTCCCAAAGCATCTAAGAAAGATCGGACCACACTAAACAGTAAAAGAGGAACAATTCCAAGTGATAGGTACCATAGGTACTGTTTCGCAATTTCTCTAACTAGAACTTCTAATCCTAGCCTATCTAAGATAAATGGCATTCCTAAGCAAACCAATAAAAACAGAAATAAAGATAAAAGTAGCGACAAATAGATAAACTGATAAAAATCAGACGCAATCTTTTTTTCATCTCCCTTTCCTAGATGATGACCAACGATTGGAACTAAAGCTGATACTATTCCTGTTAATAACGAGAAAAAAGGACTCCATAAACTCGTGGCCATGGAAACGCCAGCCAAATGAAGAGTATCATATTGTCCAGTCATCGTTGTATCAACAAAAGAAGCTGAGTAGTTTGCTAATTGATAAATCAAAACAGGGATAAAAATCGAAAGAAATAATTTCAACCTTTGACCAAAATGATAAGTTTGATACATATAAATCTCCTCTATTGAACCATATTAAAAGCTATAAGGATTGCCAAAAACAAAAGGGCTATTCGCCCTTTTCATCATTTTTTTTGGAGTCTGAGTCAGCTTCTTTGTCACTTCCATTCATTGCAGACTTAAACTCAGAAAGCATCTTACCGATAGACTGACCTAACTCTGGCAGACGCTTAGGGCCAAAAATCAGCAAAGCTCCAAAAATGATGATGATAATTCCTGGCGCTCCAATATCTCTCAAAAATCCCATTATAAACTCCTTTTTTCTTTCTTTTTATAAATCGTATGGCTTAACAGCAGACTAACCTCATAAAGCAAAATCAAAGGCACTGTCATGGCCAAATCACTAATAAAGTCAGCAGGTGTTAGCACAACTGCTAACACTAATAAAACAAAGTAAGCATGTCTTCTATATTGTACCAAAAATTTTGGTTTGAGAAAACCAATCGAAGTGAAAAAAGATACAAGAACTGGCAATTCAAATAAAAGCCCCAATGGAATCGTTGTATGAAAAAGAAAAGCCAGATAACTTTGTGCAGTCAACTGAGTTATAAACAGCCCTTCTCCAAGTGAAAGTAAAATATGTAAAATTGCAGGGCTAACAAAATAAAAGCCAAAAGCTAAACCTACAACAAAACACAAAAATGTAGCTGGTATATATGCAAAAATAGCCACAGATTCATGAGAATTCAGAGCAGGTCTGATAAATTGCCAAATTTGATAAATCATAAAAGGCAAGGTCAAGCTAAAAGCTACTAAGCTAGATAAACTTACATAAATCCATAAAATATCATCTGGACCGAGAACCAACAACTTCTGCTTGAATCCACTTGTAAGCCATCTGTAAATATCACTTGAAAAAAGAAAACTGATCAAAAAGAACAAGAAAAAACAAATCAAAGTCCATATAAAACGGTTACGAAACTCAGTCAAATGTTCTATAATTGTCTGCTTTTTACGCTCCATTTTTACTCTCTCTATTTCTCCAGGTAATATACAGTATAACAACTATAAATAGAAGTTGACAGACGAGCCCTTCTAGACTTGGATAAAGACCAGCCCAATCAATAGTTGGAAAACCATTGATTAGATGGATTGATAGCATATTTGTTAGTTGGAGAGCATGTATGCTGACTCCCAACATTTTAAAAGCCAGAATATAAATAAGCCAAGTCAACACCAAGAAAATATGATGGGGTTTAAAATAGGCTGATACCTTATCCATAACAAAAGCAAGTAATATTAGACAAAAAACTGCAAGCCCAATGCCGATAAAAAAGGCTGTTTTATCTATACGAGGATAGATTCCCGCATAAAAGAGGATCGTTTCAGCACCTTCACGAAATACAGCCAGAAAGCTCAGGGCAAACATTGAAACGAAGCTTCCTGTCGTAGTAACTGTTGCCATCTTGCTTTGCATAAAAGTATTCCACTTTTTGACGGATGATTTGCTATGAAGCCAAATACCTACCAAGATCATCATGATTACTGCAAAGATCCCAACTACTCCCTCTATCATTTCCCGATTAGATCCCGAAGCCACTGCCGGGAAAAGATATTGTAGTAAAATAGCAATCGCTACACTAGCAAAAATACCAGTAAATGCCCCAATATAAACCCATTTGAGCCCTTTTTTCATCTTAGATGTCTTAAGTGTCGTGATGAGCGCCATAATAATTAAAAGTGCTTCAATACCTTCTCTCAACAGGATAAGCATAGCATCAACAAAGTGATAAGAGGCACTCGTATCGATCTGCGATAAATCATTAATCAATGCTTGCAGTTGCTCCTGGTACTTCTTCTCGCTTCCTTTTACCATAATAACAGGTGCTTCACTCTCAACACGTGTATAAAGCGAAGGATTGCGCGTGCTTACATCTCCTTCTATGGTTGGCCAAATGCTAATGAACTTCTTCATCGTAGCACTTGCTTGTTTGGTATTTCCTTGGATAAAACCATCGAGGGCCTCTTTTAAAAGATGAATCCCGTCATTTAATGTTAAATCGGAGGAGCTGTTTGCAACTTCTTTGCCTGTCACAAAATTATCAATCGCTGTTTTTAGATCATCAAACGAAGACTGAATAGCAGTAAAATCAACTGGTTCACTCTCAATCGCACTACGTAAAAATGAAATGGCTGTTTCAATTTTGCCATAATGAGCTGTACTATGATCACGGACTACACCTTCATTCACTGTCCAGGTTGAGTTCATCTTTTTGTAGGCTTCTCGTATTTCCTCAAGATTTCGATCTGTAATGGCCGTCTGTAAATCAGAAAATTTTGATTCTAACTTACCTACTAGCTTTTTCTTTTCAGCATCCAGATCGACTGGATGTTGTTCCTTGTCAAAGGTTAACAGCGCTGAAGAAACTTTCGTTAATTTTTCTTCAGTGACTTCAGTCATATTTAAAGCCTTACTGACTTCTTTGCCTGCTTTAGAATCATGATTTTCTATTTGCACAAATTCTTTCTTAATCTCGCCAACCAACTGGTTTGCCTTGTTTTGATCACCTTTTTGAACAGCCACCGTTGCATCCGTGATTTTAACAAATAACTGACTTAAGGAATCATCAGCAAAAACAGGATTCACTATACAGAACAGGCAGAGAAGAAATACGATCAGTATCTTATTCAAATAATTTTTGGCCAATATACTCTCCTTTTTTTATACCAGCAAAACAAGCAAAAAGTCCACTACCTATATGCGTGACATATTCATTCATTTTATCTTCCGCCCCAAGATTAGTCAGCACCTTGACAAAGCTGTCTGGATCTTTCTGGAAGGACAAGAAAAGAAGCCCAGAATCAAATTGCCCTGTTCTCTCGTCGATACCATCAGAATAAGAATAAGATCTACGATAAATGGGTTTATTGACTTCTTTAGCTAAGCGAACATGAGAGTCGACAGGAAGCAACTCTAACTCCACCTCATCAAACTCATTTTTCTTACCAAAAGGTGCTCCACTATCCTTGTAACGACCAAAAGTATTTTCCTGCTCCTGTAAATTAGTTCGATCCCAAGTCTCAAGAAACATCTGAATGCGACGCACTGCCATGTATGAACCACCTCTCATCCAGTCATTCGAATCGCACCAAACGACCTGTTCAAAGTCCTTCTCCTTTGTCACATTTGCGGTCCCATCTTTAAAACCAAAAAGATTTCTAGGTGTCGCCAAACGATCACCAATAGCAGCAAAACCAGACTGGCTCCACTTCATCGTTACTGTATTTCGTGCCTTTCGAACCAAGTTTCTAACCGCATGAAAAGCTACTTGCTCATCATCTGCACAGGCTTGGATAACAATATCTCCTCCGGTATATTTATCCTGTAATTGTTCCTTAGGAAAAGGTGGAAACTCACGAAAGGCTTGGGGACGTTTCTTTTCTAATCCCATCTTTTTCAAGAACGAAATAGATACACCAAAAGTTAGTGTCAATCGATAAGGATTTAGACCAACTGTCTCCCCAGTATCGCTAGGTGGCAACAGTGCATTAGAACCATCTTTTTTTACTAATTCGCCATCAACCAATTTACTACTATAATCTGTCCAATTCTTGAACATTTGAATCACTTCAGCTCGGTCAGTGCTATGCAAATCAAGAACAACGAAATACATATTTTTCTGCATCGGAGTTGTGATGCCCGCTTGGTGCGAACCATAAAAGCTGATTTCCTCATCACCATCAGCGAAATTCTTTTCTTCTTTCACCTTATTAGTGAAAAAAGCAGAAGCACCAGAAACACCAAGTGCTAAACCAGCGCCTCCAATCCCTGCTTTTTTAAGAAATTCGCGACGATCAATTTTTTTCTCAAACCATTTTTCGTCGTTTGTCATTTTATTACTTCCCGTTTAAGATTACACCCATTTGTGAAAGAGGTTCACCAAGTTTTGTTACAGCTTCTGCCAATTCTTTTGTATCTTCTTTACTCAAGTCAGTATAAAGCTTGTAATGTTGAGCATCTGTCATGTGTTTATCTAAAAGACTATTCACATTTTTAAATTCCTTTTCTAACGAAGAAACTAATTTTTTGTCTTTAGCCTCAATTAATGGTTTAAAGAGCTCAAAAATCTTTTCAGCACCTTCTATATTTGCACGAAAATCATATAAGTCTGTATGTGAATAAATCTCTTCCTCACCGGTAATTTTACTTGTTGCAACTTCGTTTAAAAGGTCTACTGCTCCAGTCAACATAATATCTGGGGTTACTTTCACTGTCGCAACTTTAGCTTTTAACTCTTTAATATCGTTCACTAATTGATCAGCGTAAGACTCAGTTCCAACTGTTGTATTTTGTTCCCACATAATCTTTTCAATACGGTGAAAACCAGACCAGCCTTCTTCTGTCTTATTTTCGTCCAAATAATCAGCCAAACGGAAATCAATCTTTACATCAGATTCACCAAAACTTTCAGCAATCGGTTCTGAGCGTTCATAGCTCATACGAATGAGAGGGTACATTTTTTTTGCTTCATCAAGTTTGCCCTCTTTTAGGACGCCTGCAAATTTTTCTGTATCAATCAATAATTGATCAATTTGTCCTTGAACAAAGCTTTTATAATCAGCAGTCGCCTTGTCTAAACTCTTTTGTTCTGCAGATGACAAGGTAACCTTCGTCTGGCTACTAGAAGAGGATGTTTTCTGTGTATTGTTGTTTGCTGAGCAAGCGGTCAAAAGTAAAGTAGCAGAAAATAGGATTAAACCCATTTTTTTCATGATGAATCTCCTTCATAATTACAAATTTTCTAAAAAATTATACCAAAAAAATTTTAATTTTTCAATAAATTGTCAGATAATTTAATAAAAAAACACCTCACTAACTCATGTCAGAAAGGTGTTGATCGTATTAGGTATTACAGCAGCAAATCTTTTATTTTTCCGATTTCATGATTTCTAACCACAAGATAAATTGTATCTCCTAGGCAGAGTTTACTACTACCATTTACCGTTTTCTTCTTCCCTTTATGTACATTCATGACAATCAAAACGTCTGCGGGCAGATTTAAGTCACGTACTTGATAGTTTGCAATTTTCTCAGAAACAGGAATTTCTATCATGGTTGTCTCTCCGCCATCCCCATCATCAATCGTCTCTGGAAGCATTTTTTCTAGCATAGCTTCATAAACAGGGGCACCACCCAATAGATCCATTAAAATATAAGCCGACAAAGTAACCAAGCCTAAAGGCATTAAATTACGGATGTCTCCTACCATTTCTGTTACCAAAATCATGGCTGTAAGAGGAGCTTTTGATATAGCACCGAAATAACCACTCATACCTAATATAATAAAAATTGGAAATTGTTGCTCATTGACTAATCCAAACTGCACACAGATATTTCCAATAATAGCTCCTAAAACAGATCCCAATGCCAATATTGGCAAAAAAATCCCGCCTGGAAGGCCACTACCATAAGAAATCATACTCCAGATAAAACGGATAACAAAAAATACGACAAGAGTACTTAGTAGATAATGCTGCGAATTAAGAGATAAAATCAATTGATTTCCCCCGCCTAATATAGGTGGAAGAAAATAGCCGATCGGTATAATGAATAAGAAAGCAAGGATAGGATAGTAACTTGATGGCAATTTTAAAAATTGACCAACTCTTTTATAGATGACTGGCATCGCTAACACTACTTTTTCATACATAAATCCAGCAACACCCAACATAATTCCCATTACCAAATAAATCCAATATTGATGTAGCTGCATTTGAGGTATATTATCAGGCATATCTAAGACTGGAGTTAAACCAAAAATAGCCAAAGATACAAAATTGGATACTAAACTCGCCACTAAGGTAGAGACCCAAAAAAGACGAGAAAAATGTCGATAAACCTCTTCGACAACAAATAAGAGACCTGCAATCGGAGCATTAAAAGCGGCTGCTAATCCTGCAGCTGCACCACTTGCAATCAAGACTCTCTCTTCAACTGGACTTAGCTTTAACCATTTTGCCAAACCTTTCCCACCAGCTGCACCTAATTGGATACTGGGTCCCTCTCGGCCAAGCATGAGACCACTTGAGATAGCTAAAAAACCTACAATGAATTTTTTCCATAAAATACTCCACCAATTTAATGACATCAAGCCTTTTAGCTCAGCCTCAACTTGGGGAATACCTGAACCTTTTATATCTTTTTCAGATTGCATTAGAAACGCTGCAATTAAAATGATTCCTAGATAAAGAACTAAAATGAACCATAGTATATTTAGATCTTGATAAAGTCTTTCATAAAGGTTTTGAATAAAATGAAATCCCTTTTCAATTAACCAACGAAAAAGTCCTACAATTCCACCCACAAATAAACCAACAAAAATCCCTCGAAAAACTTGAGATATAAGGGAGCTATTCACCAAATGAAACTCTCTTTCAGGAATGGAGCGCTCAATTTTGCTTTTCATATTTACACCTAATATTTTTTAAACATATTGTATCATATTTTTAAAATAAGGAACGCAGCATTTTTAAACAAAAAAATGAAACTTAGTCACTATACTTTCAAATCTACATAAAAAGAGAGTGGGACAGAAATCGGTAATTCGTTAGAATTCGATTTCGTCGTC
>ERZ773008.1421-NODE-1421-length-16895-cov-10.425831_pt1 | contig 16895 bp, 19 predicted proteins | sample MGYA00580664_ERZ773008 | MGnify/ENA primary metagenome ERZ773008 (study PRJEB29015, sample SAMEA2738016) | human oral metagenome | biome: human oral; feature: human-associated habitat; material: dental | place: China | collected 2048 ... | reverse complement strand
GTTCTCCTCCGACCACCGGCCGGAGGAGAACGGGCCCGCCTCACAGAAGCCCGTTCAGAAGCACGCGATCAGGCCCCTGGGGCCCTCGATGACCTCGATGTCGGCATCGAAGATGGAGCTGAGGACCTCGTCGCGCATGATCTCCGCGGGGGTGCCGAACTCGATGACCCGGCCGTCCTTGACCGCGCAGATCCGATCGGCGTAGCGCGCCGCGATATTGATGTCGTGCAGAACGACGATGACCGTGCGCCCGAACTCGCGGGCGGCCCGCTCGACGTGGTTCATCATCTCCACCGAGTGGGCGATGTCCAGGTTGTTGAGGGGCTCGTCGAGCAGGACGTACTCCGTCTCCTGACACAGGACCATGGCCACGTAGGCGCGCTGGCGCTGGCCTCCCGAGAGCTCGTCCAGGTGGCGCCCCTCCAGCTCCGAGAGGCCGAGGAAGTCCACGTAGCGGGAGATGATCGTCTCGTCGTCGGCGGTCAGCCGCCCCCGCGAGTACGGGAAGCGGCCGAAGCCGATGAGCTGGCGCACGGTGAGACGGGTGATGAAGTGGTTCTCCTGGCGCAGGATCGACAGCACCTTGGCCAGGTCCGCGGACCTGGCCCGGGCGACGTCCATCCCCGCCACGCGGATCGCGCCCTCATCGATGCCGAGCAGTCGGCCGATCATCATGAGGAGCGTGGACTTGCCCGCTCCATTCGGGCCGATGAGAGCGATCACCCCGCCGGCGGGGATATCCAGCTCGACGGGACCGATGGAGACCTCCGGGCTGTAGATCTTGGTGACCCGGCGCAGCTCGATCACAGCCGCCCCTTTCTGAGAATGACGACGAGGAACGCGCCGCCTCCGACCAGCTCGATGATGATCGAGACGACGCCCTGGGCGTGGAAGACGTTGTTCATGAGGACGTAGGCCCCGGTCAGCACGAGCAGACCGACGCTGATCGCCATGGGCAGGATGTATCGGTGGTCGTAGGTGCCGCACAGCTGGTAGGTCAGCATCGCCACCAGGAACCCGAGGAAGGTCATGGGCCCCACCAGCGCGGTCGACGTCGCCATGAGCACCGAGACCAGCACCAGCACCGCGACCGAGGTCCGCGTGTGGCTCAGCCCCAGGCTCGTCGTCGTCTGCCTGCCCAGGGACAGGACGTTGAGCCTGCGCGACAGGATGAGCAGTCCGACGGAGGCGATGAGCACCAGCGGCAGCGCCACCGGGTAGTACGCGGGGTCCGCATTGCTCACCGAGCCGAACAGGCGGGCGGTGAGGACGTCGAACTCGCTGGGGGTCAGCAGGCGCTGCATGAAGGTCGAGACGCTTCCCAGTCCCGCGCCGATGACGATCCCGATGAGCAGCATGGCGTGCATGCTGCCCGCCCGTCCCGTCAGCAGCCAGGAGTACAGCAGCAGCGACAGCCCGATCATGAGCACCAGCTGGAGGACGAACATGCTCAGGGTGCGGGCGGCGCCGAGCCCGGCGACGCCGAGGAGGAAGACGGTGGAGGTGTGGATGGCCCGGTACAGGGACTCGAAGCCCATGATCGACGGCGTGATGATGCGGTTGCCGGTCACCGTCTGGAAGGCGACCGTGGCCATGGCCTGGCACACCGCCACGACCGCCATGGCGATGACGCTGGACGAGCGGTATCGGACGATGAGCCAGAAGCCGCGCGTGCCCAGCGGGAGCGGGTTCCCCCAGGAGACCAGTCCGGCGACGAGAAGGAGGGCCAGGGCCGTCAGGCTCAGGTAGAGGATCCACCACCGGCGTCGGGCGCGGGAGGTGGGGAAGGCGCCGGAGCGGCGCACGGTCGGCGCGCTCATGACGACCTCCTGAGCCGGCGGATGATGAGGGCGACGAACACGACCGCGCCGACGATGCCGAGCACGACCGAGACGGGGACCTCGAAGGGGGAGATGATCGTGCGGGCGAGCAGGTCGCAGGCGGTCACCAGGCCGATCCCCACCAGGCAGACCCACGGCAGGTTGGAGCGCAGGTCGTCCCCGCGCCGCATGGAGACCAGGTTGGGGACGACGAGACCGAGGAACGGCAGCGACCCGACGACGACGGTGACGATGCCGGTGGCCAGGGCCACCAGCCCCGTCCCGATCAGGACGGTGCGCCGGTAGTCAACTCCGATGCTGGTGGCGACGTCCTGGCCCAGGCCCGCCGCCGTGAGGCGGTCGGCGTAGTGGAAGACGGCCGCCACCACGCCCAGCACGAGCCACAGGACCTCGTACTGGCCCCGGTAGACCGAGGTGAAGCTGCCCTGGAACCACACTCCCAGCGACTGGAGCATGTCGGTCTCGAGGGCGAAGAAGGTCGATACGGCGCTGACCACGGAGCCGAGCATGATGCCGACGATGGGTACCAGCAGGGAGGAGCGCAGCGAGACTCGCCGCAGGAACAGGAAGAACACCATGGTCCCGGCGAAGGCCATGACGACGGCGCCGACCATGCGCATGAGCACGCTGGCCCGCGGGGCGACGGCCATGACCAGGAGCAGTCCCAGCCCCGCCCACTCGGTGGTCCCGGTGGTGGTGGGCTCCACGAAGCGGTTCTGCGTGATGAGCTGCATGACGAGACCGGACATGGACATGGCGGCGCCCGCCAGGACCAGGGCGATGGTGCGCGGCACGCGGACGTTGAGGAACATCTCGGCGCCGTCGCCGTGGGAGAGGATCGAGTACTCGCCGGTGAACAGGCTCACGACGAGCAGGAGCGCGACGGCCGCCGCCCCCGCCAGCAGTCCGACGGTGAGCAGCGGACCGCGGGTGCGGTTCGCGGGCGCCTCGGGGCGCCGGTTCGGGATCGAGGGCATGAGGGCTGCCCCGTCCGCGCGGGCCTCGGCGGGCCGCGCGGACGGGCGGCTGGACGAACGGGTCAGTTCCCGGCCTTGGCGGCCTCGAAGGCGTCGGCCATCGAGTTGAGGATCTCGGTGTAGGTGATGATCGACTCGTTGGTGTAGGTGTCCTTGGGGGCGTAGACGGTCTGGCCCTTGGCCACCGCGGTGACGTTCTGAAGGGCGCTGTTGCCGGCGATGACGTCCTGAGCGGGGGTGTAGCCCTCCTTGTCCGCGGAGATCGCGCCGTCGCGGTCGAGCACCAGGAGCCAGTCGGGGTTGGCCTCGGCGAGGGCCTCCACGGAGATGTCGTCCCCCTTGTGGTTCGAGCTCGCCTCCTCATCGTCGACCGGCGCAGGCTTGAGCCCGACCAGGTCGTAGAGCGGCCCCCAGGTGCGCCCGACCGTCGGGGCGACGTAGCCGATCTCGCCCCCGGAGACGTTGAGGGCCATGACCGTCGAGCTTCCGTCGTAGGCCGCCTTGGCCCGCTCCAGGGCGTTGTTGAAGTCGGTGACGAGCTGCTCGGCCTCGGTCTCCTTGCCGAAGACCTGCCCCAGGGCGGTGACCTGGCGGGCGAGCTCGGAGTCGAGGGGCTGCCCCTCGCGCGGCTCCAGGTCGAGCAGCGGCACGTCGGGGTTCAGCTCGGCCATCTGGTCGTCGTACTGGGAGAAGCGCTGGCCGGAGATGATGAGGTCGGGCTGGGCCCCGGTGAGGGCGACGAGGTCGGGATCGCGGTGGTTGCCCATGTCGGCCACGTCGTCGCCGTTGTAGGCGGTCACGGTCGACGGGATGAGTCCCTTGGGGGCGGCGACGAGCGGCACGTCCCACTGCTCCAGGACCTCGAAGGTGCGGTTGTCGGCGGAGGCCGCGCGCTGGACGGGCAGGGCGACATCGACGCTGCCGCGGTTGTCCTCGATGGTGACCGACGAGGTGTGCGACTCGGCGCCCGTGGACGTCGAGTCGCCGCCGGTGGTGCTGCCGCAGCCGCCCAGGGCGAGCCCGGCGGCGGCGATGAGGGCGAAGGCGGCGGGGATCTTGCGGGACATGTCTTCCTTCGGTGGTGTTGGGCGCGATTCCGGCCGGGAACGGCGGGCAGTCGCGCGGAGCACTGGGCGAGCGGAGCGCCGGGAGCACCGCGCGAGCGGAGCAGCGGACGCATTATTAGGTCAGGCTCGCCTCGGTAAAAAGTAATGGCAGACCGATCTCAGGGGCAACAGCGTCAGGCAATGCATCCACGTGGCAGTCGCCACTGCGCGATGACCCCGTCTCGTCGTCGGGACCGGACGGAGTCGGCGACCAGACGGGGAAGAAGAGGGCGGAAGCCGGGGAGGGAGGGGACGAGGAGCGGAGGCGGGAGCCAGGGCGCGGGGTTCTCAGAGGGCCGCCACGGCGGCGGCCTGGACGGGCAGGACCCGTGCGAAGACCTCGAGGGAGCGGGCGCACTCCTCGATCTGCTCGGGCGCGGAGGTGATCGTGATGCCCCGCGCATCGCGGAACACGACGTCGGCCAGGTACTCCTCCAGCGCCGCGCCGTCCGTCCGTCCGCAGCATGCGGGCGGACGGCGCAGCGCCATGCCGCGCGTCTCCTCCGGACCCCCGTGTGCACGTTCGTTCACCACGGCCGATGCCATGCCGCGGCGAAGACGGCAGGGTGGGCAGCATCCGCAGGATCCGCCCGTTCCGGGGCGAGCCCCACGACCGGCGGAAACCGGTGAGGAATCAGCGAAAGATAGGAGAGCATCGTGTCCGAGTCGTCCAAGTCGTCCAAGCCGTCCAAGAGGATCGTTCTGTCCGAGCTCGACGCCGAGGTGCGCGAGGCGGTGGCCGCGACCCGCGAGAGGGTGGCACTGCTGCACGCCGAGCTGCCCCGCTGGGGACTGGTGGTGTGGACCGCCGGCAATGTCTCGGAGCGGGTCACCTTCACCCGCGGCGGCGAGACCGTCACGACCGATCTGTTCGTCATCAAGCCCTCGGGCGTCTCCTACGACGAGCTGACCGCCGGCACCATGGTCGTGTGCACCCTCGAGGGGACCAAGATCGACGACGGCACGCCGGAGTCCCTCTCGCCGTCGTCGGACACCGCCGCCCACGCCTACGTCTACCGGCACATGGAGCGGGTCGGCGGCGTGGTCCACACCCATTCCACCTACGCCACCGCCTGGGCCGCGCGCCGCGAGCCCATCCCCTGCGCCCTGACCATGATGGGCGACGAGTTCGGCGGCCCCATCCCCGTGGGCCCCTTCGCCCTCATCGGCGACGACTCCATCGGGCGCGGCATCGTCGAGACCCTGGCGGACTCGAAGTCGCCGGCCGTGCTCATGGCCAACCACGGCCCCTTCACCATCGGGAAGGACGCGCGCGCCGCCGTCAAGGCCGCCGCCATGTGCGAGGAGGTCGCCCGCACCGTCCACATCGCCCGTGCCGGCGGCGAGATCACGCTCATCGACCAGGATCTGATCGACCGGCTCAACGAGCGCTACCAGAATGTCTACGGGCAGCACTGACAGCACAGACAGCACCGACAGCACCGAGCGGCCCCGCCGAGATCGGTTCAGTTCCGGCCCGAGATCGGTTCGGAGCGGAACCGGTGAGCCGACTGACCGCAGGCCCGGCCCCGTCCGTCCTCCGCCCTCGCAGCCGCCGCCCCTCGGCTTCCGGTCTCGCAGGTGAAAGGCTCGATGTCGGCCTCGCGGGTTCCATCGGCCGTGCCGCGCCGCCGGGAATGGTGGCGAAGGACGACGTCGGCCTCCACGGGTCACGGCCCCGAGGACGTCCGGCCGCCGCCATGCTGCGGATCGCCGCAGCCCCTATCGGCGACGGCGGTTCGTCACATGAACGGAGGCTTCTCCCGGACGGCTGAGGGTGAGCATCGGTCGTCCGGGAGAAGCCTCCGTTCGAGTTGCAAAGGTACGTTCGCGCGCTGAGTCCTCGGGCGGACGGCAGCTCAGGGCTCGGCCGCCGCACGACCCCGCGACGGCGCGGCGGGTCCCACGACCCCGGACGCCGCGGCTCTGCGTGACCGCGGACCGCACGAGCCGCGGTCACCTTGCACGGGAAGCTCCCCTACTGCGCGATGACATCCATCCGGGGCATCGTCCGCCACCGGACCTGAGCAGCACCGGCCCCGACGTGGGCGAGGACGAGATATCTCACCCTCTACGCGCCGGAACCGGGCCACTCGACCGATCTCGGCGCGGAACTGAACCGATCTCGAGCCGGAACTGAACCGATCTCGAGCCGGAACTGAACCGATCTCGGCGCAGGCCCGGCCGACCCGCGCCGGCGCGGAGTGCGGGCGCCGACGACGCCGGCGCCCCAGGACACCCAGCCCCTCCACCCCGACACATACGTACATGTGCACCAGGTCAAGTCTCGGCGATCTCAGAATTTTCCCCGGTTATCACAGATTGTCCAGAGGCGACTCCTCCGAGTCGGGTACATATGTACATGGAGGGTCTATCGCCTCGCCTTCCTCCCGCCTATGGTCGAGGCCGTGCTCGAGGAGGAGCCCCGGCCGGAGCGAGGCGCACTGCGGCGCACCGATCCCCCGGCACGATCGAGGAGGGAACCATGCAGCGCGATCTTCTGAAACGCGATCTCGTCCAGCTGGACTGGGAGGTCGCCGATCAGGACGAGTTCTTCAATCGGATGAGCGACAGGCTCCTGGGACTCGGCTACGTCGAGGAGTCGTTCCCGGCAGCCGTCAAGGCGCGCGAGCGGGCCTATCCGACAGCGCTTCCGACGCAGCCGGAGGCCATCGCCATCCCGCACTCCGATGCCGAGCACATCATCGAGCCGTTCATCGCCTCGACGAGGCTCGCGTCCCCCGTGACCTGGCACGAGATGGCGAACAACGACGAGACCCACGCGGTCCGCTTCATCTTCATGCTCGGCTTCACCAAGGAGGACGGGCACGTGGAGGTCCTCCAGATCCTTCTCGAGAACTTCCAGGACCCCGGCTTCATGCAGAGGCTGGACCGAGCGCGCACCGAGGACGAGTACGTCGCCGCGCTGGCCACCATGTCAGGCCTCGACGCCTGATCGGCTCCATCGCACCCGCTTCGACCGCGCCCGCCACGACCTCGACCACACCCATTGCAAAACCCCAACCCCACCCCACCATTCGGCAAAGGAGCCTCACGATGAGCGCCAAAGTCATCGTCGCCTGCGGAAGCGGCGTCGCCACCTCCCAGACCGTCGCCAGCAAGGTCGACCGCCTCCTCAAGGAGGCGCGCATCAACGCGGACGTCCAGGCGGTCGATCTGAAGTCCGTCGATCGCCACCTCGAGGGGGCGGCCGCCTATATCACCATCGTCCGCGAGACCAAGCAGCGCGACATCCCGGTCATCAACGGCATCGCCTTCCTGACGGGGATGGGGCAGGACCGGGAGCTGTCCAAACTGATCGACGCCATCAGGGCGAACGGCGACCGCTGAGTCGCGAGCCGCGCCACCGCACGACCTCGGAAGGAGAACATCATGCAGATTCTTCAGGGCTCGGTGAACTTCCTGCTCTCACTGGGAGCGGCGATCTTCGTCCCATTCATCATCATCGTCGCGGGTCTGCTCGTGCGCATGAGGGTCAAGGACGCCGTCTCGGCGGGCATCACCCTCGGTGTCGCATTCTCCGGGATGACGATGCTCATCAGCTACATGACCGCCGCCATCACCCCCGCCGCCCAGGCGATGTCGGAGACCGTCGGCGTCGATCTGCCCATCACCGACGGCGGCTGGACGACCATGTCCACCATCTCCTGGTCATGGCCCTACGCCTTCCTCATGTTCCCCCTGGTGATCGGCATCAATATCGCTCTCATCCTGCTGAGGCAGACCGAGACCTTCAACGCCGATCTGTGGAACGTCTGGGGGAAGATCTTCACGGCGGTGGCCGTCTACTACATCACGGGCTCGGTCGTGCTCGCCTTCGTGATCGCAGCCGTTCAGACCGTCTTCGAGCTCAAGACCGCGGACTTCCACCAGTACCGCGTCGAGACGATGTCGGGGATCCCCGGCGTCACGATCACGCACCGCATGGTCTTCCTCGCCGCGCCGATGTATCCGGTCGACTGGCTGCTGCGCAGGATCCCCGCGCTCAACCGCTCGTTCAATGCGAATGACCTGCGCGACAAGGTGGGGATCTTCGCCGAGAACCACATCCTCGGCTTCATCCTGGGCATCCTGTTCGGAGTCCTGGCGCGATTCGATGTGGCCGCCACGCTGACGCTCGGCATCCAGGCGGCAACCGCCCTCACGCTCTTCCCGGTGATCTCGAAGTACTTCATGCAGGCTCTTGAGCCCATCTCGAACGCCATCTCCGAGTTCATGCAGAAGCGATTCAACGACCGTCAGCTCTTCGTCGGGCTCGACTGGCCCTTCCTCGGCGGGGCGAACGAGATCTGGCTCGCCGTCATCTGGACGATCCCGGTGACCCTGCTCTACTCCTTCTTCCTGCCCGGGAACAAGATCCTCCCGTTCGCGGGCATCATCAACGTCTGCATCGCGGTGGCCGCCTACTTCGTCTCCAAGGGGAACATCATCCGGATGCTCATCCAGTGCACCATCTTCGCCCCGGTGTTCCTGTGGGTCGGCACCGCCTTCGCCCCGTTCATGACCGAGCTGGCCAACTCCACCAAGGCCGTCGATCTGGCCGACGGCCAGCTCATCTCTAACTCGTCGATCGATGCGCCGGTCTTCACCTACGCCATCTCCCACCTCATGCAGGCGGTCGAGGGCAACGTCCTGCCGCTGATCGTCCTCGCCGTCTGGCTCGTCTGCTTCGTCCTGTACTCGCGCGAGCTCGTCGTCGAGCGCAACGCGGCGCGCCGAGCCGAGGCCGATACCGGCACCGCCACCGTGTCCGCGTAGCGCTCTCATCGCTCATCCGCGGAAATCATCACCGGCAGAAATCTCGCAGCAACCTCATCGAATTCCTCAAAGGAGCACGTCATGCTGGAACCCTTCAAGAAGGACCTGTGCACCATCGCCAAGCGCGCCCAACGCGACGGCCTGTGCAAGCACAAGTCCGGAAACTTCTCCATCCGCGATGCGGAGAGCGGGCTGCTCGTCGTGTCGCCCACGGGCCTCGACCGCGAGGAGATGAGCCCGCGCGACGTCGTCGTCATGGACCTCAACGCGCAGGTCGTCGAGAACGACTCGGGGCTGCGCCCCACCTCCGAGGTGCTCATGCACATCGAGATCTACAAGGCCCGGCCCGAGGCGCGCGCGATCGTCCACACCCACTCGCCCTACGCCACGTCCTTCGCCGTCCTGGCCAGGCCGATCCCGGCGATCGTCTACGAGGTGGCCAATCTGGGTCTGAGCCGGGGCCGGATCCCCGTGGCCCCCTACGGGCGCCCGGGAACCCCCGAGCTCGCGCGCCACGTCCGCGAGGCCGCCGCCGAGGCCGACTGCATCCTGCTGGAGAAGCACGGCACCGTCGCCATCGACGATCGCACCATCTACGAGGCCTTCCTGAAGGCCGCCTATATCGAGGAGCTCGCCGAGCTCTACCACCACGCCCTGACCGCGGGCGGCGGCGCGGAGCCCGACTGCTTCGATCAGGCCGAGCTGCGCAAGTGGGAGTACCCCGCGCAGATCGGCCTCCCCCGCGGCTGAGCCCGGCCCCGGGTCCGCGCGGATCGGCCCCGGGACTGCGGGGAGAAGACGAGACGACGCAGAGAATGAGGACAGGAAGAATGAAGAAGATACTGAACAGCGCGGACACGTTCGTGCGCGACACCATGGAGGGCATCGAGGCGGCCTACGGCGATCGCGTCGAGCTGCTGGGAGGCGACTTCCGGGTGCTCGTCTCGACGCACCCGAAGAAGGAGGGGAAGGTCGGCATCGTCACGGCCGGGGGCTCGGGGCACCTGCCGCTGTTCCTCGGCTACGTCGGCCAGGGCATGATCGACGGCTGCGCTGTGGGGGAGGTGTTCGCCTCCCCCTCGGCGGAGAAGATGGCCGACATGATCCGGGCGTGCGACAGCGGCGCCGGGGTCCTGTGCCTCTACGGGAACTACAACGGCGACATCTTCAACTTCCGCATGGCTTGCGAGGACGTCGAGTTCGACGACATCGAGACCAGGCAGCTCCTCGGACGCGACGACGTCGCCTCCTCCCCCGCCGAGAGGGCGGACAAGCGCCGTGGCGTCGCCGGGATCGTCTACGCCTACAAGATCGCGGGCGCGGCCGCCGATGAGATGCGGAGCCTGGACGAGGTCGTCGAGGTCACCGAGCGGGCCCTGGCGAATATCCGCACCATGGGGGTGGCGCTCTCCCCCTGCATCGTCCCGAAGGCCGGGGAGCCCACCTTCACCATCGGCGACGACGAGATCGAGATCGGCATGGGGATCCACGGCGAGGCGGGAATCGCCGTCGAGCCCATGATGACCGCCGAGGAGATCGCCACGCGCATGATCCGAACCATCGAGGCGGACATGCCGCTCGCCGACGGCGACGAAGTCTCCGTCATGGTCAACGGCCTGGGCGGCACCCCGCTGGAGGAGCAGCTCATCGTCTACCGGTCGGTCTCCTCCCTCCTGAGGCAGCGCGGCGTGACCGTCGTCATGCCGCACATCGGCGAGTTCGCGACCTCCATGGAGATGGCGGGGCTGTCCGTCACGGTCTTCAAACTCGACGAGGAGCTCAAGCGACTCCTGCGGGCCCCCGCCTCCACCCCGTTCTACACGAACGCCAACAAGTGACGACGAGGGAGGACATGATGCTCAACGCACGGACTCTGAGCCGGATCTTCTCGTCGATCAGCGAGCTGATGGAGCAGAACCGGGACTATCTGGTCCGTCTCGACCAGGTCAACGGGGACGGCGACCTGGGGATCTCGATGGACGACGGCTTCAGGGCCGCCGCCGCCTTCTTCGCCGAGTCCCTGGAGTCGGGCGAGGAGACCGACCTCGGGCGGCTCCTGCGTCGGGGCGGCAAGGTGCTCAACGAGGCGGCCCCCTCGTCGCTCGGCACGATTCTCGCCTTCGGGCTCATGGGCATGGCCAAGCGCCTGCGTGGAAACCAGGAGGTCGACGTCATCGCCGCCGTCGGCGCCCTGGATGCGGGCGTGCAGAACATGATGGACAAGGCGGAGTCGAAGCCCGGGGAGAAGACGATCATCGACGCCCTGGTGCCCGGCGTCGAGGTGCTGCGCGGCGGGGCGGCTCGGGTCGCCGGCGACGCCGAGGCCGAGAGGGCCCTGCTGCGCGACGCCGCGGCTGCCGCTGCCGCCGGATCGGAGGCGACCCGGCAGATGGAGGCCGTCCACGGACGGGCCGCCTACTCGGCCGAGCGCAGTATCGGGGTGCTCGACGGCGGCTCCGTCGTCGGGCGCCTCATCTTCGCCGGCATCGCCTCCGCTCCGGCCGAGACGCGGCCGGAGCGCTGATCCGGCACCGGCTCTGGCCAGGGCGAGGAGCCGCTCGCCGGCCCGGAGCGCCGGGCCGGCGGGCGACGTCCGACCGAAGCGCTGGCCCGAAGGCGCTGCGTCCGGCCGGGGCGCCGTCCGGCCCGACCCCGACCGACCGACTCCCCGCGGCAGGCCGCTCGTGATGGAGCGACCGGCTACAGGGCCGCGAGGATCACCGCGGCCGTCTCGTAGTCCGTGACGAGCGAGCTGATGATCCCGCCCCGGACGGCCCCGATGATGGCATCCGCCTTCTCGGCTCCGGCGGCCACACCCACGACCATGGGGATCCGCTTGAGGTCCTCCAGCGGGAGCGCGAGCGTGCGCCTCGACAGGGGCGTCACCACGTGATCCCCCTTCATGTCGTAGTGATGGTCGAGGATGTGCCCGACGGCGCTCCCCCGCTGAATCGCCTGCACCACATCGGGCGTGAGGTACTCGGCGAGGATATTGCCCGGACCGCGCGCCTCGATGCCGGCGACGCCGACCATGGCCATATCAGCGCGGGCGCCCAGGGCGAGGGTCGTGGCGACCTTCTCCTCCCGCATGAGAGAGGGCAGGAGGGCGGGGTTATCGACGATCAGGGGCATGGACATCCGCGACATCTTCGCCCCGAGCCTCTCCGCGATCCTGCTGCACACGGTCGGGGCGTCCCGCCCCCACTCCGGGAGCCCTCCCGGGATCGATCCGAGCAGCTGCACGACGGTGCAGTTGACCCGGGTGAGCGGCTGGAGGTGGCGCGCCACTGCGGCGATCGAGCGCCCGTTGCCCACCGCGAGGACCTGCCCGTCCAGCAGGGTGTCGGCCAGCAGCTCCGCGGCCGCCCGACCGATCGCCCCCATCGTGTCGGAGTCCGGCACCTCGGCGACGCGGATGCTCGCGATGGGCAGACGACGTCGCAGGTCCGCCTCGATCGCGAGGATCCGCTCCAGGGGATGGGAGATCGAGACGCGGACGATGCCCCGCTCGCGCGCCTGGGCGAGCAGGCGCGACACGTGGGGGCGGGAGTACCCGATGCGCGCTGCGATCTCGGACTGCATCAGGCCCTGCTCGTAGTACATCCTGGAGACCCGCAGCAGGATCTCGACATCCGCGCGCCGGCTCCCCGCGACCATGGAGCCATCCTAATGGGCCATCGCCCTCCCCCGGCCCGAGTTCGGGCAGCCTCGGGAGCCGGCGTCCGGGCGTCCAGGCCAGCCTCGCGCCGCGGCGATGCGTTCCAGCCGCGCGCCCATGCGCAGGCGACGGAGCGGCCCCTCACCCCGGCGGCCAGGACGCGTTCCAGCCGCGCGCCCATGCGCGGGCGACGGAGCAATTTGTTCAGAGTGTTGTGTATGTGCATAACGCACGTGTCGCTCAAGCCTTGGCCGACGAAGGGCCATCCGCGGACATCGGCAGGGAGCGATCGCTTGACGCAAGGGTGCATAGAGCCTCGAGCGGGCACTGCGCGAGATCCGCGAGAGCAACCTCGCGACCGAAGCCGGTCCGAGTGGTAACATCGACGTTTGTTCAGGATGCGTTGTAACTTGTTGCGCCCATGCTGCTGCAACGGGAGGTCGTCGGATGTCGGATCGGCTGGCGTAGAACGGTGAGCAGGTGTCGCAGGCCGTGAAGGACCTGGACGCCGCGAGTGGCGAGATCAGCGGTAAGACGGTGGAGTCGCCGTCGGGGTGCGGGTGGTCGGCGTCGTCGGCGGCGACGGTGGTCTCGAATCTGCAGTCGGGGCTCTCGTCGCTGCAGACCAACATACCGCTCAATTCGAGCAACCTGTCGACCGCCAACACCACGATGCGGGACACCGATGAAGCCGTCGCCAGCAGCGTCCCGTCGGCGGACAGGGGCTGACCGGAACCGCACCGGCGCCCGCGAGGAGGGCGCGCCGAGGACGACCTGATCAGCGCCCGTAAGGACCTGGCCGGGGAGAGCGGCGAAACGATCACGACCGCCACATCCTCGATCAGCGCGATGGCCACCAGCTGCGAGGAACCGATCGGGGATATGGACAGCTACAGGACCGCGCTGAACAATCTGGCATGCGCGCTGAGCAGTATCAAGACGGAGCTGGAGGGGATCCGTGAACAGGCCACCACTGGCGGACTGACGGTCTCCTGGGAGACCGCCCTCGAACCGATGTCCTTTTTCCCTCTCATGCCCGATCCGAGCAGTTCCGCAGCAATGAAGATATATTCCGACGAGCAGGACAAGAAGTCCCTGTACGATACGCTGTCGACTCAGACCAGCGAGATCCGCGATCGGGAGACCGAGGCGCGTCAGGCCTTCACGAATGCATGCTCTGCGCTCACGAATGATCGCGACACGAAGGATCCCGTGACGAAAGCAGCGGAGGAATTCTTCTCTCCCCCGACACCAAGAACGGCGGCGCCATCGGCGCGATGAGCGTCACGACGTGGGACGTCAGCCGCGCTAAGGATATCAATAAGCTCGCGGAGAGGATCGGCCTGCATCACGCCGACCCGCGCCTGTCGACCAAGCTCAAAGACGACACGGCGATCGGGGCCGTTCACAAGTCCAACAAGGGGAGGGCCGTCGGCTAATGGAGGCACGCGATACGCGACGGCAAGCTCTCGAACTAGGATCCCGCCAAGTCCGCCGAGGGATCCGTGGGAGCCAAGGCCGTCAATGCGGCACGGAGAGCCGCCCCCGCCCTGAAGTGGGCGGGACGCGCCAGCAATGCGCTCTCCTTCGCGGTCAGCGCCCACGAGCAGCGGGAGAAGGACTCGCACAATCCGTCCATCGGCGAGGGGGAGAAGGTCACTCGGGCGGGGCTGTAGGCTCCACCGCAGGAAAATCGCTTGCCGATGCAACCAATAAAGGAATCCATAATTTGTTTCACCGACAGAAATAGATCTAGGGACCGCATATGACTGAGAGCATGTGGGCCGGCATCGGCTGTCTGGCGATGGGCGTGATGACGCCGGTGAACTGGTGGTTCGAAATGTTCTCGGACTGCGACTACGCCGACCTGCACCATTCCATAATGAAGGACTCTTTCGACCTGGGCCAAAACACCATCGCGCTCATCGAACCTGCCGGAGGCATGATGTTCATATTCAGTGGGGAATACTGTTGATGAACCCAGAAGGTCTTACGGAAGAACCCTGGTAACTATTTCTCCTTTTTGGCACGGTTTCGTCGATGGCACTGTTTTTGCTGGGTCTGATCCCGTTCCGGATACCGAGGTGGATGTATCCCGACTGGCAGGCCGACAAGTGCTGGTGGCGCGCCGAACGAGCCAGACTGGAACGCAAAGCGGAACAGGCCAGACAAGCCGAACGAGCCCAACAATCCCAGCAGCCCCAGCCGGCCCACACGCCCGACGCGGCAGAATAGGCAGAACAACCCACGTGACCCGAGACGGCAGGCCTCCCCCACCCGACCGAACAGCCCCGACCGCCCACGAACCGCCTCGCCCCCCACCCCCGATCTCCCAGAAGACGACCCACCACCCCAGACCCGCCACAGCGGACGCACCGAATCACCGGCGCCCACTCGCCGGCACCCGCCCACCTCGACCACGCCCCCGCACGAGGAACCACTTCGCGCACGGCCCCGCGTCTTAACCTCCCCTGCGCATGCCGCATATTCAGCACGTTCCCCGCACTCCACGACATGCTATGCATGGCCCCGCCGAGGGTATGTCCAGATGGGCGTTCCGGGGCGAGTCCGACGACAGCGGCGTCGTCGGACTCGCCCCGGAATGCCCGACTCGTCGGGAACGGGCGCCGCCGAACCGATCTCGGTGCGGAACTGAACCGATCTCGGCACGGAGTTCGACCGATCTCGGTGCGGAACCGGACCGATCTCGGGGTTGCTCAGATGTCCTCCAGGGAGGTCCCCTTCGTCTCGCGGGCGAAGAGGTAGATGATGCCCCCGAGGAAGAGCAGCACCGCGAAGACGATGAAGGGCAGGAAGACCACCTCGGCGGTCAGCGCGCTGCCCCCGATGAGGGCCCCCACGAAGTAGGGCCCGACGACCTTGGCGATGGCGCCGATGCCGTACCCCAGTCCCAGGCCGGTGGAGCGGGCCTCGGTCGGGAACTGCTCGCCGCCGAAGGCATTGAGGATGCCGAAGGCGCCGTCGCCGAACATCATGACGATGAAGATGCCCGCGAAGAACACGTAACCGGCGCTGCCGATCTCGTCCCCGTGGACCATGCGGGTCGAGAAGGCCGCTATGAGAGCCCCCACGGCGCCGATCATGCCGCAGCCGAACATCGTCCAGCGCCGTCCGATCCGGTCGGAGATCCAGGCCGAGCCCAGGCGCCCCAGCAGGTCTCCCAGCGAGACGAGCATGAACAGCGTCGCCACCGTGCTGACCTCGAACTTGAAGGACTGCCCCAGCAGCGTCTGCCCCCAGGACTGGACGGTGAAGGAGCCCAGGATGAAGGAGAAGGAGCCCAGCGCCACGACGAGCAGCTGGCGGGGGTATCTGGTGAAGACGACCGCGTAGGAGGCCGAGGCCTCCTTCGGCGGCTCCGGGAGGTCCGCCACCTGCTCCACGGGAATCTCCATGGCCCAGGCGTAGGCCGCCTTGGCCTCCTCATCGCGCCCCTTGGAGCGCAGGAAGCGCGGGGACTCGGGGATGATGCGCGCCCAGGCCAGCAGGATGATGGGGATGCAGCCGACGGCGATGAGGCCGCGCCAGCCCAGGGCGGCGCCCAAGTACTTGGTGACCAGGCCGCCGAGGAAGATGCCCGCCGGGATGAAGACGCTCGTCAGGCCCGACAGGAGGCCGCGCTGCTTGGCGGGCACGAACTCCTGGACGAAGGGCACGGAGGTGATGTTGAGGCCCCCGACGCCGAACCCGACGCCGGTGCGCAGGATGGCCAGCAGGACCCAGCCGTTGACCGGGGTGAAGGCGGAGGCGGCGGTGAAGACGACGAGGACGACGATGCACCAGATGAAGGCGTGCTTGCGCCCCCACACGTCGGCCAGCCGGCCCCAGGTGATGGATCCGAGGACCGTGCCCAGGCCCGCGCCCGCGAGGATGACGCCGGAGTGGAAGCCGGTGAGGTTCCAGCCCGGGGCCTCGATCAGCAGGTTGACGATGAAGCCGATGAGGAACAGGTCGAAGAACTCCGACACGTTGCCCACGATGGCCATCCCGATGAGGGACTTCTGGTGCCCGGTGAGGCGATGGTTATCGATCTGCTCGGGAGCGGTGCGCCCAATCGGCGCCGCGCCGCTCTCCGCACGTGTCTGCATGCTCATGGTGTGAACCAATCTCGTTGTAGGGGCGGCGCCGTCTCAGCGCACGATATCCGAGCCGTGGAGAGCCAGGAGCTCGCCGGGGCGCACGTGCGTGAGGTCGCCGTGGTGGGTGAGGGCGAGCTGGGCCACCTTGGTGCCCATCTCGATGCCGCGCTCGACGTCGCCGTCGAGCCAGCCGTGGATCGTGCCCGCCACGAAGGAGTCGCCGGCACCGGGCCGGTCGATGACCGGGACGGACTTGATCTCGAAGACGCGCTCCGTGCGCGCCGTGGACAGGTAGGTGCCCGCGCGCCCGTCGGTGGACACGACTGTCGGCACCCCCATCTCCTCGCGCAGGGCGTGGCACACGTCCGCGCCCTCGCCCTCGATGCCGAAGACGATGCCGGCGTCCGAGCGCGAGCAGAACAGGATCGCCGCCC
>ERZ773008.1418-NODE-1418-length-16927-cov-3.340801_pt1 | contig 16927 bp, 15 predicted proteins | sample MGYA00580664_ERZ773008 | MGnify/ENA primary metagenome ERZ773008 (study PRJEB29015, sample SAMEA2738016) | human oral metagenome | biome: human oral; feature: human-associated habitat; material: dental | place: China | collected 2048 ... | reverse complement strand
TGTAGCGCACTTCGCAGCCGCCGTCGTCGGTTGCCACAAATTCCCAGCGGCCGCGCAGGTGGCGGAACGGCCTTACCAAGCCCGCCATCTGATCGAAAACTTCTTTGCCAAGCTCAAACAGTGCCGGGCCATCGCCACGCGTTACGACAAGACGGCTCGCAACTTCCTGGGCGTTGTTCATTTGGCAGCAACGGTCGTATGGCTCGCCTGATTGATGACACGCACTAGAGCCTGTTCAAAGTCTGGTCGTCAGTGGCGGCAGATCAGTGCAAGGCGCAAACTGCAAACGGGGTCTGAGGCTTTGACCCGGCGAGGCGTTTGCAACGTCCACGAGCGCCCGAGTCCGCATCAATCGCTTCCACGAACATAACCTTTGGACAGATTCTCAAAACTCCGCCTTCACGCCCACGCCAATCTGGCGGGGTGGCATCATGGAAGAGACGATGCCGCCGGCCGTGCGGTCGTCGTGCATCCAGATGGGCAAAACGCGGTCGGCCAGGTTGTTCACCCAGGCGAAAAGCTGCACGTGGCGGTTGATTTGCCAGCTGGCGCGGGCGTTGATCACGGTGTGGCCGCCCACTTCGTAGCCGGGCAGGTTGTCGTCGGCGGAGTGAAAGCGCGCGGTGTGGCGCGCGTCCAGCGCCAGGTTCAGGCCGGGCGCGGGCGTCCACTCGGCGCCGAGCGAGAGGGTGTGGCGCGGCGCGCGGCCAAATTCATTGCCTTGCAGCAGCTGCCCGCCCGTGGCCTGAAAGCGCGAAATGCGCGTGTGCAGCAGCCCCAGCGCGGCTTTGAGGCGCCAGCGGGCGTTAGCCTGCCAGTCGGCTGACACTTCCAGCCCACGGGCGCGGGCGCGGTCGGCATTGACCACCACCGCGCCATACAGGCGCCCATTGAGGTAGTCGGGCAGCAGGCGCTGGGAGTGGCGCAAGTCGCTGAAAAACACGTTGCCCGTGAGCAGCATGCGCCCGCCCAGCAAGCTGGCGCGGCCAAACAGCTCGTAGTTCCACAGCGTTTCAGCATCAAAGCTGTAAGCGCGCGCTTGCGCAAAGCTCACGCCCGCGCCGCCGGGGTTGTAGCCCTTGCTCACCAGCGCGCCCACCGTGGCCGTGTGCGAGAGGTCATACGCCAGCGAGAGCTTGGGCAGCACGGCGTGAAAGCGCTGGTCATACGCCATCGGCACGCGGGAAAAAGGCGTTTTGCCGCTGCGGCGGATGTGGTCGCTCTGGTAGCGCAGCCCGCCCGTGAGCAGCCAGCGCCCATCTGCGCCCAGGCGGCGGCTCAGCTCGCCATACAGGCCCAAATTGCGCTTGCGGTCGTCAAACCGGGAGATGCCGCGCGTGTAGAGCAAGTCGTCCGACCGCGCATGGTTCACGAACAGGCCCGCCGCGCCGCGCCAGACGGACTGGGCATCGCCAAAGTCCAGCTTGGTTTCGTGCGTGACGGTTTTGAGTGTGATGAGCGCGCCGCCGTTGGAAAACGGCTCGGCCACGCGCCGCACATTCAGGTGCGAGAAGCTGGCGCGGTGCGAGAGCGTCAAGTCATTGGCAAAACGCCAGGCCACATCAGCCACCACGCCGTTGTTCCACTGCCTGAAGCTGGGCATGGCCAGCGTCAGGCTGTCGTACCGGCTGTAAGGCGCATTGGCCGATTCGTTCGTGGGGCGGCTGCCTTGCGTGTGCGTGAGCGCCAGCCGCGCCGTGAGCTGGCGCAAGGCGGCGGGCTGCCACAGCAGCTTCAGGCGGGCGCTGCGCGACTCGAAGTCCTGATCCGTGTCGCCCTTGGCAAAGCGCGGGTTCACGTAGTGAATGAAGGTGTCGCGCTGGCTGGCATCCACCGCCAGGCGCGCGGCCAGCTCGTTGGACACCAGCGGCCCGGAAATCACCGCCGAAGCGCGCCGCGCGCGCATGCCGCCAGCAGATGCCTGCGCCGCGCCTTCACGGTGAAACGTCGGCTCCTTGGTATGCACCACAACGGCCCCGGCAATGCTGTTGGCCCCTTGCGAAACCGTCTGCGGGCCGCGAAACACCTCAATGCTTTCCACATCCCACAGCGGCTCGGCGCCAAACACCAGCTCGTTGTAGCTCAGGTAGCGCCCGTCCACATTGATGGTGGCGCGCGGCACCGTGCCGCCCAAAAAGGCGCTCGCGCCAAAAATCGGCCCCTGCGCGTCTTGCCCGCGAATCACCGGCGCGGAAACCGTGCCCGCAAACACCACGTTGGGCACGTGTTCCAGCGCCTCCTGCACCGAAGAGCGCCCCGGCTGCGCCTCTACGTCCTGCGCGTCCATCTTGGAAACGGATGAAGCCGTGTCGCGCAAGCTGCGCTCCATGCGCTCGCCCGTGACGGTGATGGCCTCCAGCGTGCGCTCTTTTTCCTTGCCTTGTTCAGGCTCTGCCGCGCGAGCCTGCTCTGCGGCCGATACGGCTGATGCAGCGCAAGCCAGCGCGGCCGCGCAAGCCAGGGCATGAAACCAGCCCGGGCGCAAGCGGGCCAAAACACAAGAAGAACCAGGGCGTCGCAAAAACAGAGCGGGCATCGACATCTCCAGCAGACAAACAAATGTCAGCAAGTGTCACGCGCCCCTTCGCGCCGCAAGCCCCTGGCCGGGAAAAGAAAGCGCCCAAGGCGGAAAAACGAAGAAAACAGCCAGGCCGCCAAAAGAAAACCGAAATCAAGGCGGCCCAGCAGCAGGCGCATGCGCACCGCTGGCCCAATGGGGCACTGCTTTCATGGCGATAGGCGGCCAGAAATCATCGTGCGGAACAACGCCAAATGCGCAAGGCGGGGCTATCGCTTGCTTAATTCACGCCATAACCGCAGCTGTGAACAGGCGGACTCGGATGGCCTGCAATCTGCGCCTTGCAGCCCAGCCCGATCCGCCGCTCCTCGCGGCCAGACAACAGCAGCTCGCGCAAACAGACCGCTTTCTTGCGGGCTGAATGAAGCCCCGGAACATCAGAAACAGGAGCTAATTTGACGGGGCAAAAACCGCGCTTGCGCAGTTCCTGCTAGGACCTCATGCTATTGAATGAGGAGCAAATAGAAGGCTACAGAAAGGCGGCAGCGCCCTTTCTGGATGGACTGCATGAGGTAGCACGGCTTGGTCAGACAAGAAAGCGGCAGTGGCCTTCGGCATGGCTGGCGCAGCCAAGAGCCGCTCAGTCAGACAGTCCAATCAATATGGTCAAGCAAGCCCTCAACCACATTTTCTTGTATGTCTTCCTATCCTATCGTGAATCAGGGCCTCATTTATTTCATTTACCAATGCGGCACTGATTTTTCTGACATAGGAAGAAAAATCTCCTTCATCCAACTTGCGGAAAGAATAAAAAGGAACGGAAAACCATCTTCCTGTAAACGGTATCGCATAAAAAGAATAATAGGGAATCAAATATCCAACCCATACATCCTTCGCTGCGATATGTCCAAAAATCTGATGTTCATACCCGCTCTTCGCAACCGTGCCCGCACCAATGCGAAACTCTGGATATCCATATTGCGGAAATTGAATCTCAAGAATATCAATAACATTTCCCCTGAATCTTTGAAATTTCCCGAATGGATAAAATTGCTCCAATTGCTTTTTCTCTTCTCCCTTTAAAAACACGCGCTCAAATTCCTGCTCCCCGAGCCTTGGAACAAGCTCATTTTTCACGGCATTCAGCATCCACCTGCGGTACATTTTGTATTTTTTCATGTCAACCAATCGCAATCATCATTGTCAGCGGCAGTTCTCATGGCTTTAATGCCAAATAATATGATACTCTGTCACGAGAAAGCCATGCCCCATCCAATTTTTCACTCAGTCTGCCCGCCGCGTTGTAGCGCAGTTGCCTTTCTCGGCCTGCTCCGGCCTGGCTATGCAATGATTTAAATATTCCATCCCTATATTCTTATGGCATTGATATATTTGGCAGTCAAAAAATCATACGCCCTACAACACATCACGCCTGCGCACATTTCAAGAAATCCCAAAAACAGACAGTACACGAAAACAACCCTCCCTCCGGAAACGCCAGGAAAATCAGTCTCGCGGCCAAAGGAAAAATTGCCCAGAACATTTGTCACGGCGAAAAGAATTGATATGCAAATAATAAGAATATATAAATATCGCCCATGCAAATTGCCAATCAGGAATCCGGCAATCATCATGCAAAACCACAGCAAGGACATCATTATCCATGAAAAAATGCCCATATGAAGCAAAAGAAACCAGAACAATGGAACCAGGCAGGCAATTGCAGCGGAGCATATTATCTTCTTGTGCATCATGATCAAATCTCGTCAATGTAAATCGCAGCGTGGATCCGGATTAATCAGATAATCTGGACGCATACTTGTTGGCAGGCGCACGTTGCATGCATGTAATGTAACTTCAGCACAATTTTTTAAGACAAGCATATTATATGTGGCTTATCTCAGGATATTATTTGTTCCTGTTTATTATCCTCCTGATCCAGCGAACAATGTCTGGCGCCAGAGTTCGCCAATGAAGAATTATCAAAACACAAATAAGACACGGAATAGAAATGATTAATGCAAACGGCCACCAAAAGGACTCTCTTAAAAAACCAAAGATTAACCACCATATAAACATATGAAATATGAAGAACAATAATTCAATCAGCGTCATTTATAAACCCATTCCGCAATCACAGTTCTCATTACTCTTCACGGAAGCATGGAGATGAGTCACCCCGAACAGGACCCTATTACTGTAAAAGCCGCAATGCCTGTCGCTATTCTTGACATAAACCAGCGTCCAGCCGGGGTTGGCCCGTCCTAAACATACCTGCACCCAAACCTAGTAAAAATCCGCCTGCTTCAGATTTCAATGCCGTTATTCATTCCTTATTTTTTACGATTTCTTTTTCTCTTGCCCCAATTCTCATGGGGGAATATCCAATACAGTCTCTTATCGTCTTCTGTTTTACTGTACTTGTTATTTTTCTCTTTCAATGGCCTCTTCAAGAGTGACTCCTCGTTGAACACTAACGAAAGTTGCCAAATCCAAAAATAGATTCGCAGTATCGCCAATATGTCTTTCGGATTTTCATTAACGTATAAGCAAACATTAATTCATCCCGCCAGCCCGATCGGATCAGTCTGTATGTATCGCCCAGACCCGGCGCATAGCCCCTGCTCCAGTTCTGATGCAGCCCCGTTTCCGCATCAAAGTACTGTGCCCCCGGCAGCCTCAAATTGGTTTGCGCCATTGAAGCCGGATTGTTTCTGGCCTTGCCGAAGACGCCACATCTGGCTCTTCACCTCGTCTCTCCCATTCAGGCTGATTTTCCGTTCAAGTTGCCTGCCCTCACTTATCAGGTCTGCGACCAACGCCGCATGGCAGTCTTTCGCCGTGCTGGCTTTGCCTGCCTCTGCCGTGGCTCAATGGTAGGTGCGGCAACACGCCGATGGCGATGATGGACGCAGCCCCGCCTTGACGGCCAGTTCTTGTGTGCTTTCCGTGCAGTCCTGATGGAGCAGACTTGCTTGCCTCTGACTTTGCTGCGCTTGCACCGGCTGCTGCACCAGCAACAACGCCAAGGTCAGTACGCGGGCACTATCAGCGAAGGCAAGACTTTGGCGGGCGTGGCAAAAACATTGCAGGGCGTGAAGGGCTTCAGTTTGGCGTCAGCAGCAGGCAGAGACTGGCGGTGGCGGGGTGAGGGGCTGCCGAATCAAAAACAGGAGCGAATCTGAAAGGGCTAAAAACGGCTTTCGCGCACGTTCCACTAGGACATCATGCTATTGAATAAGGAGCAAATATAAGCAAGCCGGGATAATGCCGTAAATTTAATACAGACCTTCGCTCAATAAATTTTCTCCGAGTGAAGGATCATTTCCTAGCTGATCACTAGAAATCTTCATGGCATCAAATATATCCGTCAACGTTTCCGCATTTATTATCTCACGTTTGATGCACCTAAGCGCTTCAGCATCAAACTGGGCATCATCGCCAAAGATAAAATTCTTATCAAACGTATCCATAATCGCATCTTTCAGTTCCTCTATGTTAAAGTTCATCTTTCTAAGAACAACTTCCACCTTCCAGTTCAAATTCATGAAATAAAACAACTTTTCAATAAATGAATTTCCGCGCACTCCCGTGAATCTTAACGATTCTATATTATACGACTCCTTTTCGGTAAAAACCATTGCATTCCCATACTTTTTTCTTATATGATACGGCCATCCGTCTGCAAATAGCAAAGCTTCCTTGCAGAATAAACCAAAATTTTTATCCGCGCACAAGATGATTATTGCCTCGATTGCATCCACATTCCGAATTTTCATTTCCATTAACACTCTTATCTCCAAAGATAGAAAATTAGTTCCAAGCATTATTTCTGGCGTCATGAAGAGGCTCCTATCCATGCCAACCCTGGACGTGAGGCCAACCAGCTATTAAATGAGGGGCAAATCTGACGGCTACAGAAAGGCGGAAGCGTCCTATTGGTCGGACTTTATGAGGCGGCCACGGATTGCTCAGATAAGATGACGGCAATGACCTTCGGCCCTGTTGACTCAATTAAGAGGAGCGCCGCTCCATTTGGCCCTGAATGGCTGGCATGGAAAACAGCTTTCTGCAACAAGCCAAGCGCTATTTTTAACGTTTGGCTTTCACAAGATAGCAGGAGACAATGAGGAAATATTTCTCCATTTGCGCTTGCGTCAGGAGATATTCGGCCCACCTGAAATCATCGTTGCTGCCAAAAACGCGAAGACTCATGAGAACCTGTCACGCATCTTTTCATATAAAAACACGTATTCTGCATCGTGCGAAAATATGACCACATTCAATTGCCTGCACTTGTCATTAATAAAATTCCTGAACATCATTCCGCCATCAAGCATATCGTCATTCGTCTCCTCTTTTTTCCATTTGTATCCTTCTCTTGCGAAGAAATCAATAAGGCTTTGGCAAGAGCAATCGAGTGCAAACAATATAGACTCGCTTGTGACAGCTTTTATGGCCAGGCGACGGATATCTTTTGCGGCCTCCATTTTTCTGATAACAAATTTGCCAAAGATATATTTCCTCTTCATTTCATATATTTCACAATAAATGTTATCATCATGAATTTTCCTGATGAAATCCAGCCCGATTTCTTCATCCGTCGGCTTGACGCAATCGAAATTGATATATATTTCATCAGGAGTAAAAAAAGTAATCATGACAAACAACTCCATCAACAACCACAAACAGCTGATTCTGAAATCATCGAAAGCATTCCCGTGATGCCTCGCGAAATAATGGATAGCAGGAACAATAAAAAGACAAGTTTGGTTTAATACATCTGTAATGGCTGCGCCAAAAACTCTGCAAGTAACGCTGCCAACAAAACTATTTTAAAATGCCATCCTATGGCTAGAACGAGGTCCAGCCCCGTGCATTTTATTAAGTGCATCATAGTTTTACTTAATAAATCCACCTGCTATTCCACAAAATCCTATGGTAATTGGCAGTACAATTTTCCCCAGCGAGTCATAGAATGCCATCGGATTTCCACGGGCATACTGGTAAACATTCATCCCCTATCAGCCCAATCGGATCCGCCTGTATATACCTGCCAATGCCTGGCGCATAGTCCTGGTTCCAGTTCTGGTGCAGCCCCGTTTCCGCATCAAAGTATTGCCCCGGCAGCCTCAGGTTGATTTGCGCCGTCGCGGCCAGGTGGATTCTGGCTTTACCAAAGGCCTCGCAGGTCGCCTTCCATGTTGTCTATCCCGCTTTATTTAGCGCCAAGAGGGAGGTTTCCAGATAGTCTGTCGCCGGCTTCTTTCAGGCTGGTTTTGCCGTTCAGCTCTGCCTGCCAAATGGGGGGCGTGCTCTATAGACCTTCTTTTGCGTCTTTGCCCTCCTCGTTTGTTCTGGCTTGCTGCGTATGGGGGTTAAACCCATACGCCTTGGTGATCCGGCCTTCCTCATCAGCTTCGGCCATCAGCGCGCTTTCGTCGTTGATGTAGTAGGCCGTACGGCTTGTGCCGCCTTGCATGACGATCTTGGTAATTCTTCTTTTGGTTTGTTGTTCTCCAATCGAATGGCAACATTATGTATTCTCATCATACCTTTCCTCATCTATCTCATGTTTATGGAAAAAATATCTCCCATAACAAACGAGCCAAGCAAGTGCAAAAAATGCAAAAAAATACACTCCTCTCCCGGTGGCAATAGATATATATACCCCAGCAACGTACAAACACAAAGAACAAAACCATATTATTGCATTCATTTCACGATCTCAACGTTCACATTCATTAAAAACTCAGATCGATTTGCGAGGGCACCATATGCGCCATTCATTAATATCAATTATAATATTCCAGATATCGTCGGGGCTAAAATTTTCAGGGACGGTTCTGAAATACCTAGACGCATCATTAATTATAAAGGGTACGACGCTTCCTTACGGCACAGATATATTCCTTGATCTTAAAACTTCTATATTTTCACACATAACAGGCATGTTGTTATCAAGGGCATCGTCATCCATAACGAGATCCATCTGACCAGTATACATCTTCATTTCCCTCGAATATTTTTTCAACAAAAAGGCATGCATTTTTGATGGCATCAATATCATCAACCCCAAAAATTTCATGCATCTTCTCTCTATACCCCTTTATATAAACTTTGCATGCCACATCAAAATCCTTCTTATGAGGCTTTGATATTTCTATAGTTATCATCATGCTATCCTTGTTTTTCGGATTTCCAAAGAATAACTTGCGACGCAGAAATATAGATGCACCATTACTCATTCTGGATTCCTTCCCTACAATGAACCTAACATCTTCCATACGATTCCATTGCCTACTAATAGCATAGGTTTCTTTCACGGTTTGTCTCGATGTTACGGCAAATATATACCTGATAATTGTATGCTATATCACAGTGCCGCAAATATTCTTCCAGATTTCTTCCACCTAGATCCATGCAGCAGTCAATTCTCTTGCTAATCAAAGGTTGTAACCATGGATTTATATATCTACCCATGAGGATAAAGCGCTAGCGCCTACAATTCCAACAGCAATAGCACCCCCCATAAAAACTGTTGAATCGCCGCCTATGCCTATAACGCCTGGCACTGGTATTACAATAGAATGCCGTCTTCCTGGATCAATTATTACCAGCGAGTTTCCATTTGCATAGACATAACGATTTATCCCGCCCGCCAGCCCAATCGAATTCGCCTGCATATACCTGCCAATGCTTGCGCTGCAATTCCTGTCCCAGTTCTGGTGCAAGTCCGTTTCCGCATCAAAATACTACTCCGGCAGCTTCAGGTTGATTTGTGCTGTCGAGGCCGGGTGAATTCTGGCTTTGCCGAAAGCCTCGTAGTTCGCTTACCACGTCGTCTCGCCCGTCTTGTTCAGCGCCAATACGGGCGTTCTCAGGTGATCTGTGAGCTGGCTTCTTTCAGGCTGGTTTTGCTGTTCAGCTCTGCCTGCCAGATGGGGGCGGTGCTCCATAGGCTGCCTTCTTGTTCGTCTTCGTCCTCCTCGTTGGTTCTGGCTTGCTGCGTATGGGGGTTGAATCCGTACGCTCTGGTGATCCGCCCTTCTTCATCGGCTTCGGCCATCAGGGCGCTTTCGCCGTTGATGTAGTAGGTGGTGCGGCTTGTTGCGCCTTGCGTGACAGTCTTGGCAATTTTTCGGCCAAAGGAGTTGTAGCGGTATTGGATAGTGAGGTTTCTGCGCTGTCCTTGATTGTTGCAGTGCCAGTTTCTTTCCCCAGCCTGCTCCGGCTTCTTGATGAGGTTGCCTTGCGTCATGGCTGTATTGCTCTTGCCGCAGACTCTGCCACTCTCATTTTCACAATTCAATTTGGACCATTGACCCTGAAATATGCGTCAATTATTTTTAGATCCGGATCGCCCCATCCACAATCATTGATACCATTTTTTATTTCAAGCAAGAAAGATTCAAATTTTATGCGCACCAACTCTGGACGCAGGTTGCGCGTGCTCATTTTTACGACATATTTGGCAACTTTATGCAATTCAATTTCTATGGCCAAGTGCAGATGCCTATAAATAACCTCCAGCTCATGATTTATATATTTATCGGCTATATCGTCAGCCATCATGCCCAGCCCTTTAACCGAATAATTACTCATATCTTTACTCACATGGAAAAGTTGGAAATCCAACTGCTGCGGCCACTCTGACAGAGCTTGCGTCATTAAAACAGAAAATTTTAGATCCATATTGTTCATTTCCGTATTCTACCGTTGGGCCAAGTCTCGACCTGCCCGCTGCGCCGTAGCAAATTGCATTTTGCCACCCACCATCGTTTTCCTTGACAAATATGATCAGATGATTTTATTCTTTCGATAAGATATGATTTTTTCCTAAAACTATACCCAAGACCCAAAGTAAAAAAATTACTTTTTCCGCACGAACCGGGAATACGTACCACATAAAAGTGAAGGATCCCGCTATGATGGCAAAATTCAAAATCACATCAAGCACAAGGTCCAATACGCCATCAAATCTTTTTAGCAGAAAAGGGGCGAAGTTAAGTGCAACACCGCAAACAACACCATTTACAATGCAGCCGATGAATAAAAACGTATTCGCCATCATAGAAATTGGCATCCACAATCAGGTTCAGAAACGCTGGAGTTTGGAATGGAACCGAGCAAACTTCCTCCCATATTTCTCATCGCCGTTTGCGATGCAGGGCTTTGAATATTTTCTCCATGAAACGCCTGCCCGGTGGCGATGGTAGGCGTGGCCCGTCCGGCGCAGCGCGCAGAGAGCCGGGCGCGCTTTTCAGGCTTAGGCCCGCCCACGCGTTGTTCAGGCGACACCAGCCCCCAGCGCCATGTGGCGCGGTTGATGACTACCAGCCACCCGCCATTTTGTCGGCCAAGTTTTGCGTGCTTTCCGTGCAGTCCTGGTTAGACCACACCTGCCGCCTGTTTGGCTGCGCTTGCACGGGCAGCGACTGCACAAGGGCCAGAACTGGCGCGCTCAGTTTGGGGCAGGTTCTGGCAGGCGCGGCAATAACCTTACAGGACATGCGTGGCTTCAGTTTGGCGTCAGTAGCGGAAAGAAACCGCCAGAGGCAGGGTAATGGCTTGCCGTGTCAAAGACAGGAGCAAATTTCAGGGCTTGAAAACGGCTTTTGCGCCCGTTTCACTAGGACCTCATGCTATTGATATAGGAGCTAGTCTTATCCGCTTTAACGCTCTGCCTCGCAGGCGCTTCGGGGCGATGGCCGGAAGGCGTGATTGACGGCCTGCCGCGCAGGAGCGAAGGCACAGGCAGGTTTGAGACAGACTTTGAATCAGGGCGCGGCTGCCTGGCTCTGCGCTTGCGGGGGCGAGGCGGCGATCCATTCCACGTCGGCTAGTGCGAAGGCTTGCGGGAAAAGGTAGCGGCCGCCGAAAACGGGAACGTCCACAGCCTGCCAGGCAGGCGCAAAGCCCGGAACCTGCTGGCGCACGGCTTCGAGCACCAGCGTCGTGCAATACAGCGGGCGATCGCCTTCAGCCGTCAGGCGAAAGGGCTGGCCCGCGCGGGCGGCGGCGTGGCGGGCGGCGGCGGCGCGCTGCGCGGCGGTGAGAAAGCGCGGGCGGGCCACGGCTACGGCAGTGGCACGTCCGGCGGCGGCAAAGTCGGCCAGGGGCGTGATGAGCACCTGGTCGGGGCGGGCCGGGTCGTCATCTGTCGTGGCATGGGCCACCAGCACTTGCGGCGCTGTCTGGATGACGATGCCGATGTGCGAGTAGGCGCCGCCGCTCAGGCGCTGGATCAGGCGGCTGTCAGCCGAAGTGCCGCTGCGAAAAACCCAGTCGCCCGGCTGGAGCGCGCGGGCAGGCGGCAGGGGCACAGGCGGAGCCGCTGGCCGCAGCGGGCTGCTGCCTGTCAGAGCAGACAGGGCGAACAAGGCCAGCGCGCTTAGCGCCAGGGCGGCCAGTCTGGCCCGCGTGATTTGCATGCGCATATTCAGCCAGATTTTCTGATTGATTTTCAGCGCGCCATGCAAAAACGGGAGCCGGATTTTTCCGCTCCCGTTTCTGGCTGCCGCGTTTCATTTCGCTTGCGCTGGCCTGATGAATTTCAGAATCCGGCGCTGGCAAATATTTTCCATTTGCCTTCCACCTGAATGAGGCGCACTTTTTCCATGCCTTCGCCCTGTTTGAAGCGCACTTTCAGGGCCACGCGGGCGCGGTTGGGATCGTCCGCGTCGATTTCGCTGGACTGCACGGTGATTTCTTCCATGCCGCCCTGGCTTTCGGCCTTTTCCCTGGCCTTGGCGATCATGGCTTTCATCTTGCCTTGCGCCATTTCGGTTTTGCCAGGCTTGGAGCTGTCGGGCAGGTGAACCAGGCTCATGGCGCCGTTCACATCGCCCTTGTAGCTGCGTTCAATGAAGGCCACGGCCACGCCGTCAGGCGTGTTTTTGGGGCCGGAGCAAGCCGCCAGGAATATGGCTGCAAAGGCTGTCAAAAGCAGGGCTGCACGGATGATAAATTTCATGATTTCTCCTGATCAAATCAAAAATGGAAAATGACAAGCAGATGGCGCGCGGCCTGTTCGGCAACGGGCTGCCGCACCCTTGGAATTGACGCCCGTTTCCGTTATGGTTCCGCTATGGGTTTGATAGCGCCCAAGCCCGTCAAACCGTGCGATGGGGGCGTTTTTGCCCACGGGCGGCCACGTCTGGCCGAAGCGGGCGGGCCGTCCGGCGCTGAATGACGAATCATAATGACCGCATGCTTTTTCGCACAAATGGCGGATGCCCGGCCATACCAGGCTTGCGGCGAACAAAAACAGGGTGTTGCAAAGGGGAAATCATGAGAGGAACCATTTTGGCTGCGGGAACGATTCTGGCGGCGGACGGAAATCGCTATTCATACCGGCCCGAGGATATTCAGCCGGCAAATGGAGAAGGCAGACCCGCTGTTTTGAGCCGGGGCGACGAAGTTGAATTTATTGCCCATGGCCAGGCCGCAAAAGAAATTTGCCTTGCGAATACAAGGCTCATTGGCATGAATGCTTCTGCCGGAAAGAATGGTTTGGCTCTCATCAGAATGCTTGGCATGACTGGCGCAGCGCTGGCATTCTTATGCGAAGCATTGAACCTGTTAGCCGCCATTCCGTCCTCCACTCGATCTTCCTGCTGGTTTGCAGGGATCGTATTCACATTGATGGCCATTATCAAGCTTTCAAACAAGACTGCCAGCACGGCACTCAAGAAAAATTACATTATTTTTTTAATAACCATCCACACAGCGTCTGCACTCATCCTCACAGGTTTTTTCTTGCTCCTGACAAACTTTAATTTAATTTACGATGGCGCCCTTATTATTTCCGGCATCATTATTTTTATTTATGCGCGCATCAAGGAATTCCAGGTCTGCAACGAGCTTTCAAGAATATCAGGCAATCCATTTTTTCTTTGTTATTTCATCTGCATCATTGCAAATGATCTGATCCGTCTCATATATGGAAATTTCTTTTTCTTTGCAGCGCTGATCCTGCAAATCATCGCCTGGTACCAATTTCGGGATATCAAGGCGGCTTGAATTTGCCGCGCTTCATGACCAGGGAAATGCGCGCGAAATAAAGGCAAATATATTGCGAGGCATTTCAATCACCGCAAGGGCGAAAGCGCGAGACGCAACAGGCGGCAAGGCGCTGGCGGCCTGATTCAGGCTTTCAGGCGCAAACCCGGTCATGGAAAGCCACCCGCGCCGCCTAAAATCCGCGCCAATTCATGAGCACGGCGGCGCAGCGATGGCGCTGCCGCTTTCCGCCCCGCCGCTGCCTTCCCACGCATGCCGCCTGCCGCCCGCACTTCAAGCCTTGCCGCCTTGGGCCAGCCCCGGCCCCAGTCTGGCCGCTGCCTGGCCGCAGGCCATGCGCACCGTTTTTCAAACTCTTGGAGCTTTTCCCATGTCTGCACTTTTTGATGCGGCCGCCCTGGTCGTGCCTTTTGAAAAACTGCGAATGAGCGATGTCGAGGCCGTCGGCGGCAAGAACGCCAGCCTGGGCGAGATGATTTCGCAATTGCCGCAAGGCGTGCGCGTGCCCACGGGCTTTGCCACCACGGCGCACGCCTTTCGCCAGTTTCTGGCCTACGGCGGGCTGGATGAGCGCATCCGCCAGCGGCTGGCCTCGCTGAACACGGAAGACGTGCGCGCGCTGGCCGATGCGGGCGCCGAAATCCGCCGCTGGGTGCAGGAGCAGCCTTTTCCGGCTGATCTGGAAAAGGCCATCCGCGATGCCTTTGACGCATTGAGCGCGGGCAACGCGCAGGCCTGCTTTGCCGTGCGCTCTTCGGCCACGGCGGAGGATTTGCCCGACGCCTCGTTTGCCGGCCAGCAGGAAACCTTTCTGAACGTGGCGGGCATCGAGCAGGTGCTGGAGAAGATGAAAGAGGTGTTTGCCAGCCTCTACAACGACCGCGCCATCAGCTACCGCGTGCACAAGGGCTTCGCGCACGAGCACGTGGCCCTGTCGGCGGGCGTGCAGCGCATGGTGCGCTCCGACCAGGGCGCGGCGGGCGTGATGTTCACCATCGACACCGAAAGCGGCTTTGACCAGGTGGTGTTCATCACCTCCAGCTACGGCCTGGGCGAGACGGTGGTGCAAGGCGCGGTAAACCCCGACGAGTTCTATGTGCACAAGCCCATGCTGCAAGCGGGCAAGCAGGCCCTCATCCGCCGCAACCTGGGCAGCAAGCTCATTCAGATGGTGTTTGCCACGCCGGAAGAAAAAGCCGCCACGGGCCGCCTGGTGCAAACCGTGGACGTGCCCGCCGAGCAGCGCAACCGCTACAGCCTCACCGACGCCGAAGTGGAGCAGCTGGCCCGCTACGCGCTGGTGATCGAGCAGCACTATGGCCGCCCGATGGATATCGAATGGGGCAAAGACGGCACGGACGGCCAGCTCTACATCCTTCAGGCGCGCCCCGAAACCGTGAAAAGCCAGCAGCAAGGCAAAACCGAGCAGCGCTACCGCCTCAAAAACAAGGGCGCCGTGCTGGCCGAAGGCCGCGCCATCGGCCAGAAAATCGGCGCCGGCCCCGTGCGCCTGGTGCACGACACCAGCGAGATGGAGCGCGTGCAGCCCGGCGACGTGCTGGTGACCGACATGACCGACCCCAACTGGGAGCCGGTGATGAAGCGCGCCTCGGCCATCGTCACCAACCGGGGCGGGCGCACCTGCCATGCCGCCATCATCGCGCGTGAGCTGGGCATCCCTGCCGTTGTCGGCGCGGGCAACGCCACGGAGGCGCTCAAGGATGGCATGCTCGTGACCGTCAGCTGCGCCGAAGGCGACACGGGCCGCATTTACGACGGCCTGCTCGAAACCGAAGTGAGCGAAGTGCAGCGCGGCGCCATGCCCGCCATCGACGCCAAGATCATGATGAACGTGGGCAACCCGCAGCTGGCCTTTGATTTCGCCCAGCTGCCCAACGACGGCGTGGGCCTGGCGCGGCTGGAATTCATCATCAACAACAACATTGGCGTGCACCCCAAGGCCATCCTGGACTACCCGCAAGTGGATGCCGATCTGAAAAAAGCCGTGGAGAGCGTGGCGCGCGGCCACGCCAGCCCCCGCGCCTTCTACGTGGACAAAGTGGCCGAAGGCGTGGCCACCATCGCCGCCGCCTTCTGGCCCAAGCCCGTCATCGTGCGCCTGTCAGACTTCAAGAGCAACGAATACCGCAAGCTCATCGGCGGCAGCCGCTACGAGCCGGAAGAAGAAAACCCCATGCTCGGCTTTCGCGGCGCGGCCCGCTACATCAGCGAAGACTTCGGCCCCGCCTTCGCCATGGAATGCGAAGCCCTCAAGCGCGTGCGCGACGACATGGGCCTGACCAACGTGCAAGTCATGGCGCCCTTCGTGCGCACCCTGGGCCAGGCCGAGCGCGTCACCGCCTTGCTGGCCGAACACGGGCTCAAACGCGGCAGCAACGGCCTGAAGCTCATCATGATGTGCGAAATCCCCAGCAACGCCGTGCTGGCCGACGAGTTCCTCGAATACTTCGACGGTTTTTCCATCGGCTCCAACGATCTCACCCAGCTCACCCTGGGGCTGGACCGCGACAGCGGCATGGAACTGCTGGCCGCCGACTTCGACGAGCGCGACCCCGCCGTCAAGGCCCTGATCGCCCGCGTCATCAAGGCCTGCCGCGCGCAAGGCAAATACATCGGCATCTGCGGCCAAGGCCCCAGCGACCACCCCGACTTCGCCCGCTGGCTGGTTCAGCAAGGCATCGTCTCGCTCTCGCTCAACCCCGACAGCGTGGCGGAAACCTGGATGCAGCTGGCCAACCTGCCCAGCTGAAAACGCCGTCATGCCTGAGCGGTTTCCCGGCTGCATCACCCGAGTGCGCGGCATCAGCGCGGGCCACTTCACCGACACGCGCCGCCCCACCGGGTGCAGTGTGGTCATCGCCCGTCCCGGCGCCGTAGGCGGAGTGGATGTGCGCGGCGCCGCGCCCGGCACGCGCGAGACCGACCTGCTCGCCCCCGCCAACACCGTCAGCGTGGTGCACGCCGTGCTGCTGTCTGGCGGCAGCGCCTGGGGGCTGGATGCAGCCGGCGGCGTGATGCGCTGGCTGCACGGGCAGGGCCTGGGGCTGGATGCGGGCAGCCCTGAAACGCCCGCCCGCGTGCCCATCGTGCCCGCCGCCGTGCTGTTTGACCTGCACGTCGGCGCAGACCCCGCCCGGCAGCCGCCCGTCTGCCCCGATGCCGCCGCTGGCTACGCCGCCTGCCAGGCCAGCCTGGAGCGCGGGGCGCTGGCCGAAGGCAACGTCGGCGCGGGCGCGGGCGCTACCGTCGGCAAGATGTTCGGCATGGGCTGCGCCATGAAAGGCGGCATTGGCGCCGCCTCTGTCACGCTGGACGGCGTGACCGTGGGAGCGCTCGTTGCCGTCAATGCCCTGGGCGATGTGC
>ERZ773008.1415-NODE-1415-length-16937-cov-53.708745_pt1 | contig 16937 bp, 22 predicted proteins | sample MGYA00580664_ERZ773008 | MGnify/ENA primary metagenome ERZ773008 (study PRJEB29015, sample SAMEA2738016) | human oral metagenome | biome: human oral; feature: human-associated habitat; material: dental | place: China | collected 2048 ... | reverse complement strand
GATAACTACGGATCGGAATTGGTTGGCAAGGGGGCCTTGCGGTTCTACGAGGAGGCGGGCATCAGTATTCGTGTGACTAGCCTGACGGGACGTAGGGGCATCCTGTCTTATGGTGGCGAGGAAGTGTACGTGCGTCGTCTAGGGGCGCGGAGTTGGGAGGTTCGATCGGAGGGTCGGGTATATTCGCTTGGTTCACAATGGGACCTACTTGCTTGGATTGGAGACAGGCTGTGAAAAATAAGCCGATTAAGATTGTAGGTAATCGTTGGTATTATTCGGATGATGTTTACATTAACATCTGTGCTGGATATTACGAATTGAAGGGAAGACACGGACATATTCGTTCATTCGATAATATTTATGACGCAATAGATGGTGCACTATTTCACGTTAGGTTCTCATCGTGAGTTATGTGCTTATTGGCGAGAATCAGGAAGATCGGGAATTAACTAAAGTGGAATATGAATATTTGTTAGACGAATTGGTTCAATACAGATTGGCTAAATACTTTAGAGAATTAGTTCGATGAAACGCAGGGCACATCACGGTAATGGTGACGACTATGTCATTCTCACTAATTGGAAAGTTTTTAATTTTCTTGCAGATCGTTTAATTAAAGGCTGGATTATTCGTTATTATCCCGATACTAAGCGTCTTCATTACTGGAAGGGTGACAAGTACAGAATCGTAGACATTAACATAATTATAAACACAAAGACGGGACTGGAATATGACTAAGGGAATTACGCTTACTCGTAACGGGTATGGGAACTGGTTTATCAAGAACACGGATTACAATGAAATGCCTGAAAAGTCTGCGGCATTGGTTAAGAGTGTGTGCTGTGCCAAGAATACTGCTGAAACCTCCGACGACGAATAATGTAAAACGCGTCTTGCGTCATTGGGGTATGCGTGAGTGTTATACGCCTGGCGGCTGTAATATTGTGTATTGTGGATATACGGCATTTCGTTTGATTAATGATTATGCGATGGAAGTGTGGAACCCTTTTGAGACACAGAGTGGTGTCATTAATTATTACGAATCACTAGAGGAAAGAAATCTTGCCCTTTATGAATTGGGCTTGGAAAGTATGGGAGTTATTTAATGTATCACCTTAGAGAACTTGCTCAGAGCCTTAATCTGCCTGACCAATTGCCAGGATGCCGCATTAGCGTACATTGCGATAGAATTTTGATTGATTCTATTGATTTTCGCCTTGATCTTTATGGTTGGCCTGACAACCGAGTGGTGTTTGCGAATAAGGTGACTGGACAGAATACCATTAAGCGATTTGGTCATAATGGGAGAGATAAGTGCCATAAGTTTTACTTGGATTGTCTCGAGTCGATTGGAGTAGATTTGACGGCAGTTGAGTGAGGGTATAGTTAATCCCCGGAAGTGGTTGGTTCCTTCCGGGGATTAACTTTATTATGGGCGTTCTGCGGTGCGGGCTAGTCGCTCCCAGGCGGCCCAGGTTTCTGGTCCCCACACACCGTCGACGGTGACGCCGAGTGCGGCCTGCAGAGATTCGATGACGCGGTCATGGGCGGCTTCACTGGCGTCGCCCCACACACCGTCTGGTGTGGTCCCTACGACGCTCTGAGTGTAGGCGACGCCCCACGGGAACTCGCGTCCTCCCCAGTTGCTGGCCTTGATTACGGCGCACATTCGCTTCTCGGTGTCGACGCCAAGGATATTGTCCTGTATGGCGCCGAGAATTCGCTGAATGTTTCGGATATCCCCACCATGGGAAATAGCGGAGTTGTCGTCGACTACACGAATCCCGTAGCGAGCCTCGTCCATATGGCGCTCACGGCGGGCAACTACTCCACCATTATCCTGGGGACCACCGGTTCCCCACGTAGTGTTTCCGTCAATGCTGTAGAAAACACCGGCAGAGTTCGGGGGCTGTTCCACTACCCCAATGTGTTGGGCAATCCCTATACCGTCGAAATCGAAAGTAATCAGGTCGCCAGGGCGCACGTCCCACCTGTCAATGAGGACGCCGCGCTGCCGGGCCTGGGCCTCGCGTCCGGGGACGTAGGCGCTGAGCCAGTTGATCCCAACCTTTGCCAGAACATAGGACACAAACATATCGCAATACGGCACGCCGCTGGCACCAAAACTGGGTGACCCGGTTGCTTGTGCATACCAGCGTCCGTACTTGGTGCCCGGGTCCTCGTCAGCCCATCGGGAGTATCCGATCTCGGACTGTGCAGCGGAAATGATGTCTGCGCGCATCACCATTAGGATGCCTTTCCTCGCGGCGTGTTAGATGCGGCGACGCCGAAGAATGCGGCGAATAGGAAATTCAGTGCACTAATCTTGTCGCCGTCAAGAATGCCCCAGACTCCGAGGCAGACAAGAACACCAACACACACGGTGTAAATCCACATGCGGTATGCGTCAGGAATGAAGGGGGGCTTGGGGGACTCGTGCTCACCCATTGTTTTTCTCCTTGAGATAGGAAATGATTTCTTTGAGTTGACGGTTTTGCGCGTCTACGCTTGAGCCGCCGTGATTTGGCTTGACGTGATATTGAACATCTTTAAGTTTATCTTCAATATCTTCAAGCCGGTCTAGTACGCTGGGCATTCCATCTTTTCCGTCCCATGTATTCAACATGGTGGATAAGTGATCCATAAAGATTGTGACGCGATAAATGAACCGCCCGGCGATTGTGACCAATGAAATGACACCGAGAATTAGGGCGACGTCAATTGTGGTGGGGTTAATGTGTATCATCGGACAAAGATTTCAGCGAACATGTTTCTGGTCTCGGGCGAGTCGGAGAACAGGCGCCCCTTGCGGTACGTGCTGCGCATAATGCTGAGCACCTTGTCACCATACATGAGCAGCCTCTCCCCCTCCCTCAGGTCCGTGACCTTATAGGCCCATCTTACCCTATCCCCACGGGGCTGGCGGCGTTGGGCGAACCATGTGCCACCGTCGATCCATATGGAGACCTCACCGTCGGGGCAACGGAGAGAGAATGCGTATTTGGCTTTGCCGGTCTTTTTCATGACAAAGTCGTCATAGTTGTCTGCGAATTTGTTGGAGATGGAGTAGTCGGCATAGTCCTCGGCATAGTTTGTGATAAAGGAACCGAACCTAGTGTGCGCAACTTCGGACTGGAATTGCTCGCTGTTTACGAAATCGGTGACAATGAATCCATCCGCGTGACGACTAATTCCTTCCTTGGGTTCAATGTGAAACCTAATGAAGTAGGGGTTCATAATGCTTACCGCGTTGGAAAGCATAAGACAACGTACACGGTCCTGATAACGGTCTACCGTAGAATAAAAGTCCATAAAGACTTTCGCCTCATCTGGAAGATAACGCAGCGAACCTTTATCAATGATGAATTCATCAAATATAATGGTGTACACGTTCGGGTATGCAATCGACTTATTCGCTTGGGCAGTAGACAACGGAATGAAATAGCCGATGGTCTCCCATTTCTTCCCAACCTTACGCTGGGCATACTGTCCTTCTACACGGAATTCTTCATCGGGAAATTCGTGCTGAATGTCAGCAAAGAAACTGTTGCGCCCCTTGAGTTCAGTCTTGTAACGGCGAAGATAAATGAACTGCTGGCCTTTGTTGATTGCATTCTTGATAACAATTTTCTTGGCGCCGTAGGTCTTACCAAGACCACGGGCACCCATAATCATGTTAAACACGCCCGCATACGAGAGCACATTAGAGAAACTATAATAGGAGAATTTCTTTTTCATTCGTGGCGCCTTACCGTCCACCAGCGAGTGCCGGCGAGAACATCAATAGACTTAGTTACTGGACCATAATAGGGATTGCCGCCGTGCCCAACAAGAGTGTTTGAGTCTACCACCATTTCGACATGATCGGTTTCGGGGTAGTAACTACCCGTGGACTTCCAGGCCATGACGATCATGTCCCCCGGCCGCAACTGGGACCGCTCGGCGGCTGTCATAGCCCCGCCGCGGCGAGGAAATGGTTCCGCTCCGCGGAAGTACTGGTCACCGGTCCAGGTGCCCACAAACGTGTTGGACGTGGACTTGTATGCTGCGTACATGAGACCACTACAGTCCGTGATTCCGCTGTTGTCGGGGTCCTGACGGCCTGGGCACTGGCAGTAGGCGAACTTGCCCAGCCGGGCCATGACCCACGCGAGTGCCGCCGCGCCCTTGCCGGAGCCGCCGGGCGCGGGAGTTCCGCCGCCCCCACCTCCACCAGCGTTGGCGGCAGGATTCTGACCGACAATTGTTTGCTGAATGTCTTTGAGGTTTACTTCCCATAGATTATGGCCTCGGGAATACATTTGATAGTTGCCGAACTTTGAACGAAGCGTAAGAATGCCACTGTCGTCGGCACTAATAATCAGTTTCCCGCCAGACACGTTGACTGTCTGAGTGTTGTCGCCAACACGCCCACCATTACCGGGCGTATTTCCTGAAACACCCCCCTCGCCAACTCCGCTAGTGTCTTTTCCAGCAATAATATTCTTAGCCTGGGTGTAACGGTTAGAATAGCGGCCGAGTACTCCGTTAGACATAATGTCGGAATACATTTCCTCAAGACCACCACCAGAGTAGTTACTGGCCGCTTGAAGGGCGTAGCGAGGACCCTGATGGTATGCAACACACCAGAGAATAAATGCGTCAGTATCGGTCTCGGGATTGATTCCATATTGCTTAGCAACAGTGAAATAGTTCTCAAGGTCCTTGACAATCTGGTCACCCTGAATATCCTTGCCAGCATTAAGCAACGGCTTAAGACTATCCCCCACAGCGCGCGAGAGATAGTAGGTGTTCCACGACGAATCGGACTCAGGCACAGACTCGAGCCGGGACCTGAAACTACTATCGACGTTCGCATACTCCGTAGCATGGGCGCCGCGCATTCGATTCAGAATTGCCGCAGCGCGAGTGCCATACCATTGCGCAATTCCGACGGTAATTGGGTCATTGTAGTTGATTGCAGAGTAATCCATAGACGACTCAACCTGACCAATAGCCTTAATCGCAACCTTCTTGGCTGTTGCGTCCCATGCCATAGTTCCTCCAACAGAAATAGCCTGCCCCAATTCTATCGGGGCAGGCCATTCCTGTCTACTCACCAAATTTTGTAGGTCATGTTCACCTGGTAAGTCTGGTTAGCGGAGAGAATATCTCCAACATAGATGCCGTTTGTTTTAGGAACGTAAATGTATTTGTATGTTCTGTCATTGCCGATAATGGGGGACATAACACCGTCATAAGGTCGCGCCCATCCAGGCAGGCCCATTAACTTTGTGTCATATCCGGCATTGTTTCCTGCAATCTTAAAGGTGCCCTGAATGTTCACCCAATCTCCGTCACGCTCACACACCAGATAGTTGTTGTCGTGAACCACGGCGCTAGTTGAGAAAGGATGCAACTGGGCCGACGGAGGGTTATACCAACTCGAGCCACCGTTAAGCCACACCTTAAACAGGTCCTTAATGTGGTTATAGCCCGCTGCGGTCATATGAACATTGTCCGCGCCCTGGTCCCATGCGGCGGCCTGCTCGGAGCCCATGTGAGCCCATGTGCGCGAGCCCTCGCAGACGACAGCACCGTAGGGGAGCCCTGCTTCCATGACCTCAAAGGTGCGACTAACGCACGAGCGGGCCATCTGAACATAATTATTCAGCGACGCTTCGTTGAAGACGACGGGGAGCACTCGAATGTCCGCGTTAGGAAAGTTCTGTCGAGCCTTAGCGAAAAAGTTTTTCGCATTAGTCTGGACAGCGTTCTGGGCGCGAATGTCATTCAGCAGATCAATAACGAAAAAGTATTTCGTCTTCCTACGCTTTTCCTCAGTCATCCCCCGGATCGCGTTATCCAACTGTGTTGAGAAATTGTTGTCCAGAGTGGAAGTAAAACCACCACCACCAATCGCATACACATTCGGATTCAGCCCCAGTTCCCGACAAAGACTCTCAGTCCAGCGACTCGCTTCAATCGTGGCATTCGACGAACCAATGACAACACCCTCCGTGAGTTTAGGGTCCTCAAGAAAGATATCGTTAGCCTCAGTCTTCGTGTAATACGCGGGGAACCTGTTATCGAAATCGCGGCGCTGTTGGTCGAGTTTAGACTGCAACCCATTGAGGGACTCAGTGTTGGCGGCCTTGAACTTGTCAGCCCATTCCTTAGTGGTGAGCGTTACTCGGGCGCCCTGAGGAGACTTGAGCGGTGCCTCGATGTAGTCACCGTCAACCTTGCGGAACTCGGCGTCAATAAGCCGGTGCTTGAAGTCCTCGATAGTCTCTTCAAGCGCGGCCTTCTTAGCGTCAAGTTCCTTGTTCCAACCTGAGTGAGTCTTCTCAACTTCATTAATGAAATTGGTGACCGTCTCATTCAGTTTGGCGATGATCTTGTCCTGTTCCTCGCCAAAGGAATTCGTGAACTTGATAACATCAATAACACTAGAGCGAATTCGCTCAAGCACATCAATATACGTCAAGCCGTCGCGGTAAGTGAACGGGGTAATGTTGTTCACCGACCGTGACTGAACACGCCAAAGCGCCTGGTCGATTGACCCAATAATGTCATCACCAGTAGCCATAATATCCTCCAAATCCTAGGCCGTATGTAAAACCGTTAACTAGTCCTCCGGGAGTGTGGGGCATATCCGTGTCCCACAGCCCCATAAAAAGTTCGCTCAGTTCTGCAATAACTAGGTCATCCACATTAAGCAGTGTCCCGCGATAATCGGCAATAGCGCGAGCCTTAGAGCCCGAATACCCCCACGACTCCGATCGCTGATTATTGTTGTAGTTACTGGTCGAAGACGACGTACTGTCAGACTCATTGCGTGACGTAGTGTCGCCTGAGGTGCTTGCGTCGCTGATACTCGTAGCATAGTCCCCATCGCCCGCAAGCCGTGTCTGGGGAGTATCTGACCCCACGGTACGCCCTTTGGACTTGTTGGTGCCACTGCCGCTACCAGTCTGGTGGTTAATCCCCGAGTTCTGGGACGTACCGTCCTGCCCGGTCTTGCTGTAGTGACGGTTGCCTTCGAGCGGGTCCGTGTTTTGCAGTTCAGCAAGATACATTCGATTATACCGGGGCATAATCAGTTCCATCTTAAGGCTTAGCCGCCAAATAAAAATATCAATTGTCTCGTGCGCAATCTCCTGAAGCCAATAGGTCTTCTTAATCCGATCATTCAGTGTTTTCCTGTATGCTTCGTCGAAGATCGGATAATCGTCAAGACCAATATGGTCATCAGTAATCCGCACAACGTCACGAAGCATTATCGTTGTTACCGCCATCGTCACCCCCATAGGTTGTCAAATTAGAACTAGCAAGATAATCATTAAGGTTAGGCGCAGCATTGTCGTCTACAGCCCAATAGCATGACACGTTAAGCCCGAACATCTCATTAATTTGCTCGCACGCCAACTCTCGCGGTTTCATAAATGACTCACGAGATGCGAGAACCTGCCCGGAATTAGCGGCCGCCTCCTCAACCACCATCCGCTCACGCTTCTCGGAATTCACATTCATAATTCCGAGCATGGTGAGTGCCTCACCCCAAATCTTGGACTTGGACTCCATATGCTTGATTGAAGAAACAGCCCCAGCACCAGCATTCTGATTAAGCGGAAACACGCCAATGGTGTTAGCGAGATTATCCATACTCATATTCTCAGTGCCCCACACAACGGGCTCACCGTCGTAAATCTTAGAAATAAGATTCTGAATAGTGAGGCGCTGGTCCTGAGAGCACGCAACAATCATCGGGTTACGTTCATTCAACAGATCAATTTCAATTGTTCTATCAATCTGTGCAAGCCTTGCGGCGTAAGAAAGCACTACGTCAATTTCAGGCTCACGCACCTGATTGCCCCAAATGCAGACAGACTCACTTGCGCTCACCTCACGAGAATAGACACCATTTCGAGTGACACGATATCCCGTGGGATTATCCTGAATGTCTAGGGGACCTGAAATGGTTGCAGGCATTGACATAAACAATTCGAAGAAACTGTCGAAATAGAAAACCGAGTACCCGTTATTGAAGATAGTTGCTTCAATAAAGCGCGGGTCAATCCCGTTAGGTAGTCCCTCCCAGGTAAACCTGGAAAGACACTTGCCCATTAACTGACGCCGGTACATGTGCTCCAACTGCATCTGCCGCGCCTCAGATGAGGACGGGGGAGATGCCATGATTTTCTTGTAGATGCCATTAAGCACATAATCCTTTTTACTCACTAAGGGTCACCCTAACCGTCTTATCAATCCGATTGTTGCGAACATTTGTGTTACCGATACGCTGAGGAGAACGCCACACAGTCACGCCCTTTTCGAAGATTCCTCGCACACTGGCCTTGAACCCCTCAGGAATAGTTGTGTCAACCAAGTAGCACTCAGCCATCTTCCAATATGTAAATTCGGTCATAAGGCTAAGTGTCTTCGGGAACTTAATCCAAGTATTCATCAAGTACCCATACCTAAGCCAGAAATCACCAATACTACGCATAGCCGCTGGCGAAACACTTCTAATTCTAGCATCAATCACAAGCCCGTTGGAGACCATCGCAGACACATAGCCCGACGTCTGCCCAACCACGGACGGTGGAATAACCTGCATGTCCTGACGCTGACCATTAATCGAAGCAATAGCCGCCTCATAGTCCCCGTTAGCGGCAAACTGAGCAAGTTCATAATTAGTGTCCCGCACAGTTCTCTGCTGCTGCTGAGAAATCTGTGAAGCACCACTAGCCAACTGATTCTGAATATTCGCCGTCGACTGTGCCTGAGAATTATTAATCATTGCAGAAACGCCGGCCGTAGCCGCCTGACCAATACCAGCACCGGCCGCCGAGCCGTTCAGCCCCATAACACCGCCAAGCGCCGTCATAGCGCCCTGAGTCGCCTGAACAGTAGCCCTCATATTATTATAACGCGACTGAGAATCAGCCATGGCAGAATTACCCCACATAGAATTCTCAGCCCCAGCCTGAGTCGCAGCAATACCCGCATTAGCAACATCACGTGCCGCCGTCGCAGCACGCTGAGCGCGCTGCTGCTGCCACTTCGCGTTATTCACCTGAGCCGCCGCAGTGTGCGCCGACGAAGCAAGTGCATTTAGCGAGGAATTGTTGACGGCCGAGAACGTGGGGAGAGACGTGTATCCGGTGCACATATCCCAGCCCTCGCCATACTCGTTAGTCACCTTGCCTGCACGGCGCTCAACAATCACAGATTCTGTGATTGTGTTGTAGTCCCGGATAGTGAAAAACAGGGACGGATTGGGTGGCACAACATGGGCATATTGATTAATGTTGATTCCTGCGGTGCGAATGGACTCAGGGCGAAATTCAACAGGGTTACCAGAATACGTTGTTAACTCAACAATACAGTACGGTGATGTCACGAATTTCTTAAGTTCCCGATACTCCTTAGGAAGTAACGAAAGAAATTCATTCCTAAAACTAGCGTCAGTCAACGAATAATTACGATTAATGTAAACGCTGTTGTCAGATAACCATGTCCACGTTCCTTGCCCTGTTTTCTCACCAACCTTAACTTTGTCGCCGGCATTTAAGTCAACTACATCTTTAGGGACAATGGTAATTGACCCAATTCCCTGCGCAACCCAGGGGTAATAACGGAGTCCCTCCATACCGGATTTAAAATTACCCGCAGTGCACGCATAAATTTCGGTACCGTTAGGAATTCCTTCGGTTCGCGAGGAAGTGGCCATAGATACGCGGGGATTGTTTTCGTCTCCGTAACCATTATTGGCGTCAAGTTTTGTTGTGGAAGTAACAATCACAACATAATCATAATTATTAACATCTGCCAGCAATCGCCGGTAGGTTCGGATAATTTGGTGCTCAGACCCCATATCCAATCCCTCAGGTTGGGTCAGCCAGTTCTTTCCATAGTTATCGAAAGAATCAGTTGCAGCAATTCCCATGTGCCCGCGCTCAAGGTAACTACGACCAAAATTAATGCGCTGGTAATAGGTTGTCCAAACGTCAAGTTGAAGTGTCAACTGTGTTGTGTTCGGGGCAATGTAGTCAATGCTGGTGATGAAGTAGAAAAACACGCTAGGTGTATATCCCTCAAAACCAATGTTGTTAACCGGGCGCCCAGGGTTCTCAACCATCACATAGTTATACTGATTCGCCTTAGTGAAAGGCGTAGGAATACGAATCGGCTTACCCTGCGCAAGATAAGTCATCTGGTTAATCTCAACCTTATGAAGGTTGTTAAACGACTTGACATAGGCATGAGGCGTGTGACCATACGACTTCCAGTCAACAATATCCCGATACGTATTGTCGAAAGGCACATTAACCATCGTGATGACACTGCCCGCAGACCACACAGAATAATCAAACGACAAACCCGCACGAGTCTCGGGCGGCATTGCATAAATCTCTGACATATCGTCCTCCTTCAAGTCCAAGCATAGCAGAACCGGGCGCCCATTGGACGCCCGGTTCTATGGTGATTCAAGTATTACTTCTTAACCTGAATACTGATCTCCTTGTTGAGTGGCTTATTGCCATCTGCTCCCTTAGTGTCAACATTCACGCCGAGAGTAAGGAACGCCTCAGGCTCATCGGGCCCGATAGTGAGAACGCCGTCGTTGGAAATCTTGGTTCCCTTAGACTTAGCATTCTTGAGATACCAGTCAGTAGCGTAGCCCTTGTTTGCGGGCGCCGTCTTCCACTGAATAGATGCCTGGCGAATCGCCGCGGGCGGCATAATCGTCGACTGAGTACCATCTGGCCTACTCACAATCAGCGCACTAATCTCAGCGTTCGTCTCAGCCTTAGGCGTCACCACAACCGTGTTCGGCTTAGTGCCGAACGCAATAGCCGGGGTAAACGGCGAAGCGCTCATGACCGACCAGTGATGCAGCCAGAAATTGTCGTAAAGGCCCTCGGGGTTAGAAATACTCCGGTTCTCAAGGAGAATGTCCTTAATCACGAAGAACTGCTTGCTGGTCAGAATAGCCGACGTATCAGCCATCCCAAGCGCCTCACCCGGGACCGTGATGATGTGAGACGGCGCCTCAGCATCACTGCGGTTAAACGCGGCAGACAGAGACGTCACGTCAACGTTCGCCTTAAACTCCGGCGTAGCAATAAGCACCAGATCATCCGGCCGAGCAAACGAATGCACCGCGGCACTGTTAAATGCAGGAGTCGGGTACTGCATCTTATTCGCAGCAACCCTAAGCGCCTTAAGCGCAGCGTCGACCTTAGCCTTATCCGGCTCGAACGAATTCATATCAGAAATCTGCATCCGATAAAAGCCGAACTTATCATCAAAGGTCTTGAACAACTTAGTCATGCTAAGGAACTCAGACCACTGGTCGGACGACGCCGCCACAGCCATAATCTGAGAAATCATCTCAGAAAGGCCATTGTCCGAAAGAAATGCACGGCGAAGCACGTCACGGTTAATCGTGATCTTAAACTTCTCCTTACGGTTAATCGTATGGAACGCGGACTTAGAGGGCGGCGGGGCCTGCCCGAACACGTCACGCTCAAGATAATCGCGCTGCTCCTCATAAATCGTGGGCTTAATGAAGTCAAGGTGAACTTCCTCGATAGTGTCACCAAAATTCATCATGCCCTGCTTGAATACTGCAAGCGGGTTCTTCCACGAAATATCACGAACAATCGTGGAACCAATACGGTTAATCAGCGACGACATAAACTCGTTACGAGTAATGTTGTCAGACATGATTCCTGCAATGGTTTCCTGAATATTGGCCTTGGTAGCCTCAGGAACCATATTCTGATAATCGTAACGCGCATCACTACGAATAGCGTTAAGAATATCAATATTTGAAGTGTCGTCACGCAACTGCGGCATAATCAATTCCCCTTAAAAAGTTCGCTAATCGACTTAGGCTTCCAATTAGAATCCGGAACCTTATCATTTCCGGAATCGCTACTAGAAAACAATCCCGAAAGTCCAGCCAAGGTCTTTCCAGTACTCGCCGCAGCTTTCCTGTCAATCCCCATACCATCAACTATAGCATTCCCCGCGTCCTTAGCGGCCGTGCCGCCCAGGTCGACGGCAGCACCACCAACCTCTCCAACGCCCTTGAGCACAGCCTTAGCATCATCCTTCGTGCTCTCAGCCGCCTGTTTCACATCATCCAAGGTCATCTCCTTGGACGCCGGAACGTCGTCCCCAGCAAACGGGTTACCCGTCTCGCGCTCGGTGGGGGTCAGTTGCTCGCCGAGACGATTCTCAAGTTCGGCCTGCAACGCGGAAACCTTCTCGCCAAAAACGTCCGTAAGATGCTTCCACGCAGCCTTAGTATCCTTGAAGTGGTCAACATCCGCAGGGTCCTTCGGAGCACCCTCAAGCATGTTCCCATCGCCAGGAGAAACCGCTTTCTTGTCCCCATCGCTGTCACCGGGGTCAAAGACGTCATTACCAGTCATGCCAGATTCCTCACGTTGCTGCGGCGTGAGGTCCTTAGCCGCCTTGTTCCGTGTCTGAGCGTCATCCATAGACTGCTGCGGGTCGCCCTCAACGCGACGCTCAGTAACCGATCGACCACCATGCTCAGCCTTGTCCTGCTTAATCGACTCAGCATTCTTAGCGTCAACCTTGGCCTTATTCGCCTTGCGCTGTTCCTCATTCATCGGGGAACCATCAGGGTTCAGTCCCTTGAGTGCATTCTTTTCGGCGTCAGATAGTGCCATTTTTCCTCCTAAAACGGTAGGCTAGGAACTTGCGTTCCTAGCCTACCATAAATACCCAATCATCTGAAAGCAATCCTGAGGGGTGCTACCCAACTAAGCCAGGCCCAGTTCATTAGGTTGCTTCCCGGCAATTAGTCAGAAATTACTTACCAGACTTGGGAGCCTTCTTCGCCAGATACTCGATAAGGGCCTCCTCAACGATCTCGGACGGCTGCTTGCGGAGAGTCCAGTGCATCTCCTCAACGTCCGCGATAACGCTCTTCTCAAGACGGAACTTAACAGTAGCCTTAGTAGAAACAGGGCGTGCCATAATGATTACCAACCTTAATCAATCTTCAATGTGAATGTTGTGTCTCGGAGGACTGTTCCCCCCGGAACCCTTACAGGAATCAGTTTACCATTCCAAGTGCCGCCACGCAACACATCATCCAAAGTCAATGTTGCTGCGACGTTGCGGGGCATGCCCGCAATGTGTACATCAAGTTTACCATCAATTTCCTCCGCATATTGCTTCGCTCGAATATAGACCGATTTTGTGAAAGAACTCTCATGCTTCCAGGCCCCTAGTTCTACAGGATCGACCCACAAGGAATCTGGGGGAGTCGTGGGGCCGATAAGGTGTAGAGAATCTGTGTCGGCATATGCGAATGTTTCATAATTATCTTGCGCAGCACTAATCGTTTTCTTCCTTGCATATGCGGTAATGAATACACCCATTGGCGTATAAACAGGGTCCCTCATTTCAGGTTCATTCATTACCAACGATACGCGATTGTCTTTCAGGGTGGGGTGTTTTCCAGTAATGTCAGGATTAGTTGCAAACTTTCCATATAAACTGTTTAAGTGTAGTTTGGCAATTTGTCTTAGCCCACCAGTACTATTCTTTTTAATTTCCATGAAATGGTCTACATAATTATCGAAAAAACCGTGTGATCCTCTAAACTCAAATGTTCCATTCCAAGAATAGATTTTAAAGTCATAATGTTTTTTCCACAACTCTATATCAATGTTTGTTGCCACAACCGTTGTAGGTTCTTTTACTTCTTCAAGATATTGTGTGGGGTTAAATGAAAGATTCTTTTTAATCTGTATGCAGGGAATGTGATTCGGCTTTAACTTCGCAGTAAACGTGATTGACGCAATGTATAGGGGGCGATTAGTTCTAGGTGCTCCGTCGGAATAAATTGGGTCGCCGTAAGGGAGCAATGCTGTTCGCATTACTGAGGGATAAAGCGAATTGACGTCATACACGCTGCCCTTACCATTTAGTTTCTTAGAATATCGTGGGTCCGCATATGTGAATCCCCCGCGATATGCCTTGCGTATTTCAGTGTCGATCTCGGGTGAAAGTATTGGGAATCTGCGAATAAACAGTTTTCCCGTCATTTTCTTGTATGTTGCAAGCGAATCGCTACCCGCCGTTAGTTTGGTCATCTTTTCTTCAAACTGAACTTCGAGCGCTTGCGCTACAATTGCTACATCGTTTCGCTGATATCGCTTTTCTTGCTCTGTTGGAATATACCCTATTGGCCTGTGCTTTTCATAATCAATCTCAAGTTTCTGGTCATGCAAATTAAATGCTTTAGCGATTGCACTGACCGACATTGGCAATTTCTTGAATGAATCTCTGAATTCAACCCTATAGCCCGTCTCAAAAACAACTGTAATTGAATAATACTTACCCATCCTTGAAATCAAGGAAGTAAATTCCTTGACACCGGGATTTTCTTTCACCCATTTATATCCATGCTTCAACAACCAATCTAGAATAAATGTGCCATCAAAAGCAAGATTATGAAAATAAATGTGTGCTGCCCGTTCGGCAATATGAGACATAAAACCATCAAGACTGGTCCCGTCAACATAATTTTGAAGTTTACCCACCTGGATAATGCCCCAAGACCAAACCCGGCAATCATCCTCAACCGTCGTCGTCTCAAAATCCGCGCAAAACGAAGGAACCTTCTTATGGCTACGCCTAACGCCGCCCCTTGCGGGACTTGCGCTTATTGATTGGCGAACCACTGAAATCGTCCTCCGGTTTAATCTTAACTTGCTTTATCTCTTTTAGCAAAGATTTAATGCTAGAATCTGCTTCCTCAACATCATCATACCAAAGATCGTAACCTGCCCTCCGTCGATCAAAATATCCTTCTTTCGCCGCTTCGTACATAAGCGAAAGTTGGTTAGCGAAATCGCCGTTTACAGTCCACATTAGCCACAAAACGTCGTCGGGAATGTCAGTAAGAATATCAAATAATTCAGGATCACCAATGACATCGAGCATTGCAGCAATCTGTTGCTTGGCGGCAGTCAATTTCTCTTGCTTTGCCGCTTTGCTAAGACTATCCAAAACAACGTTCGTTTTCTCGCGCATCGCTTCGGCGGACTCAAAATTCACTGTACGCTTATTAGGATTCATTCTCTCAAGCGCATAATGTGAACCTCCGGGCAAATAGGACTTCGACGGTCGGAAATCCCTAATCCAATCTCCCACCGTAACGTCACCCATGTAGGGCAACTTAGTCCCCGCTACACTGCGTTCATAAGCGTCAATATCCTCATTATAGCGACGCACAGCATCGCGATAACGACGAACATCTTTAGCAGAAATGGGATTACCTTTACGGTCAGAATAATACCACACACTATCAGAATTATTAAACTCGCTAAGACGCTCAAGTTCCCTCGCCGCATTCTTCAACGTCACCTTCCCAATAGCAGACTTACCCAAAGGGTCATACTTCGTACCACGAATATCCGCCCCATCATCGCTAGTCGCCATCTTATACATCTTGCGAATAGCACGATCACGTTCTCTCTGGAGCAAATCACGTGCCCTATCCAATTCAGAACGCCGCTGTTCCCTCGCGCTCGCCTTAGCCGACTTAACATTAACCTTACCCTGTTCCTCAGACAAAGTATCCGGCAAAGGGCTAAAATCAAGCCCGCCAACAAAATCTCGAATCTCGCTCGCAGTATTCCGAACATGCTTAGCGCCGCGCTTAAACGACCGATAATGCTTGCCCCAGTGTGACTTAACCAAACCAATCACCCCCTGCCCCCTAAGGGGACAGGGGGCAACTAGTATCCTACAACGTCCGTCAGGCCAGCGTCACCGTCGTGTACTCGCGACCCCTACCAGACTTGGCTGTACCAATCTCAACAGCCACCGGCTCCGGCCACGACTTCACGTCACCCAGGATGTCCACAAGGCGCTGAATCTGAGCAACCACCGTCTGAGACGAAGTGCCGTAAGCGTTTCCACCCTTGTCAATCACCGTAATAGCCCGGCGAGTCTCAACCTCACCAGTATCCGTGTCAACCACGTCATCCTCGGTGATGACAATATCCTTAATCTCGATCTTCTTGCCGCGCAGTTCCTTGAAAGAAACAGCAGAATTCTGAGCAGTGAAGAAAGCCTTCTTGCCAGCGAAGTCGTCGGAGAGAGAAGAGTAAACAACAGCCATGATAGTTTCCTTTCGTGTATGGCTCGATTTCATTTCAGGTGTTCTGGTATTACCCGTCCAGCCGGGAATCTTAGAAGAGTGTTGGTTCAGTAGTGTTCGGCGTGTCTTCAAGAACAATCAGCGATTCAGAATCGGTTAACATCTGACACACAAGATTGCTCACTGGTGTAGATCGCTCAAAGTGTATGAATTTAGGCTCATGCAACGAGTCATTCATTGCCACAATCGCTTCATCGTCAACCCTGACAGTGACCTTCTTCGAAGACTTCATCATACAGTACACGAACGTGTACATGTTCCTTGTTGGGTAGCGAATAACATTGTGAACAGTGTATGAGAGATTGTTTCTGTACTTCCTAACCTTAAACCCTTTCGGAAAAGTTACATCACAATCATCGCCACCATAAACAATATCCCCATCCACAGTAACCACCCCCCAATCCTAGGCACCGCCTTCGCAGCAATCATACCCCCAGCGACACCGACAGCAATCCGGCCCGCACCAATGCGGTCGCCATCACGCCGCACATAATGAGTAGCGTAGTCTTCAACATTGCCAACAGAATTGTGTCGTTCATTCTCAGTATACCCCATTTCCTTGTCCATCCAAATCAGTTCGCCATTAATGTTCTCCCACATTTTCCTCATCCCTAATAATCATCTGAATTAGTTCAAACATATCTGTCTGACTGTCGAAATAATATGTGTGATGTGTATTTGTGTATACCCATCCACCTGAGTAATAGTCATCCAGTTCTATGGTGACATCAAT
>ERZ773008.1402-NODE-1402-length-17034-cov-10.188763_pt1 | contig 17034 bp, 14 predicted proteins | sample MGYA00580664_ERZ773008 | MGnify/ENA primary metagenome ERZ773008 (study PRJEB29015, sample SAMEA2738016) | human oral metagenome | biome: human oral; feature: human-associated habitat; material: dental | place: China | collected 2048 ... | reverse complement strand
AGGCGGTAAAAGGCTACCTGAAAATTTTCAGGTAGCCTTTATCTATTGTTGAAATAGTTGTTCCTTCATACAAATCGTCTGGCCGCAGCCGGTATTGGCGATACAAACCAATGCGGTAGGCAATGAAATATTTTGGTTATATGTGTGGCAGAAAGGGGAATAAAGGGCAGTTAAATGGGGATTAGCCAAAATGCTTGAAAAACGCAGCAAAATTCTGCGGCACGACGTTTGGCGGCAGCTTGTTGCGCTGGCAGGTATTTTCTACGTAGAAAAGGCGGAATATGGTTATACATGGTTGCTCGGATAAACAGGATAAAACATTCCCTAATTCTTTGCTAATTATAGACAAGTATAGTTCGATTTATCTGAATGATCTTGAGAGGGCTGGGCATGGAGTTTTTGCACGCGATCAACCAATCCTTGTTTCTGTTTATTAATGCCGATCATGATGACCATCCCGGCGCCATAGTGATTGCTTTGCTGATAGCGGAGTATTTAACCGCCATCACGCTGGCTGCGGTGGCGGTTTATTTGGTTTGGAAACATCGGCGTCGGCGAGTTGTGTGGCTGAATGTGTTGTGCAGCCTGCTGTTGGGCATGGCGGCAACCTATCTGATCCGCAAGGGCTGGCATGTGCCGCGGCCGTTTGATATGCAGTTGGGCACTAATTTTTTGGCGCACAGCGTAACTTCATCTCTCCCCAGCAAACACATGACTTCGCTGACTGCCCCGCTGATGAGCATGTGCCTGTTTGCGCCAACGCGGCTGGTGGGTGTGGCCGGTTTGATGGTGGCAATGAGTGTGGCGTGGTCGCGGGTGTATCTGGGCGTGCATTGGCCGCTGGATATGGCCGGGGCGCTGCTGGTGGGTTTGCTGGCGGCTGTAGCCGTAAAGTATGGCTTGCGCCCGTTGTGGATGCGCTGGCTTGATTCGGCTGATGGCAAGTTTGCCATTCAGGATAAAAAGGCTAGCTGAAAACGGTGCATCAAGAGAAAGAGGCTACCTGAAAGTTTTAGCTCGGTTGAAGTTATGCTTTCAGGTAGCCTTTTTATTGGGCTTTATAGCCAATTCGTTTAACTTTAGATACGGCGTTGGTTCACCTTGTATTGATTACGATTGGATTGGCGGCGGCCACTTGCCCGAATTAATCATAACGGCGGCATTTAATATCGGAATCCTCGCAGAAAATCGCGTTTTGTTCGGCCTGGCAGGCGCGGCGGACTTGGGTGCGGGCCAGGCCTTCGTTGTGGCTGGTGGCTTCATAGGTTTTGCGGAACGGGGTAATGCTGCACACATAGGCCGGATTGCGACCTGTACGGTGCTCAATGATGACTTCGCGCACATTGCCGTTGCGTGCGGCCTGATTGTGCTCCAGCACGGCGATGCGCGCTTCCAAATCGGCAATGCGCCGCTCCAGGCTGCTGATGCGCGCGGCATCGTCGGCCGGCGCGGCATAGAGCGCAGTGGGCAGGGCGGAGAGGGCGAGGAGGAGGGGGAGTAGTTTTTTCATGAAAATCCTTGAGTTGAAATGGAAGTTGTATTTCAGGTAGCCTTTTCGGGGGGGCGGGATGCTACCTGAAAAATGGAAAATAAAACAGAGCAGGTGCGAATGAAAGGGTTGGGCGTTTGCCTGGCATGGTTGAGCCGATGCCCAGCTGGCCGGTTTTGCCCAAGCTTCAGTTCGGCAAACGGCGGCAGATGCTTTGTGCCATTTCTTGACCGGTTTGGTCGTCGATTTGGGTTTGACGCATGGTGCTGGCATCGAGGCTGTCGATGCGCAGGGTGATGGTTTTGGCCTGGCGATCACTATCGAGAATGGTGGCGATGCGGTGCTCTATGTTACGGAGCTCTGGATTGTTGCCGATGGTTTGGCGGGTAGCAGCATCATGCTGCGGGTGGGAACGGTTGCTGTTCCAGACGAGGATCAGGGTATCGTTGGATAGTTGCCAGGTGCCAGTGGCGCTTTGCTGGAAACGGAAGTCAAGGCCTTGGCGGCGGAAGGTATAGTCGCCAATACTGTTGGCGTAGTGGTTGGGGCGGAGGGTGAGGCTGTCGGTAACGGTGGCATAGATGCTGGGGTATTCTGTGGTGCAACGCCATTGGCCGGCAAGTTGGGCTTCGTTGAGAGGCGCGGCATGAGCGGCGCTGATGGTAGCGGTGAGGATAAGGATGGGAGTGAGTTTTTTCATAATGGTTCTGGTGCAGATAAGGTTGGTTTGGTGGGAGTTAGGTTTCAGGTAGCCTGCTTCTTGCCGCAGGCTACCTGAACCTTATGGCTAACGCCTTACACGCCTGCTAGGTTGCAGAGGTATTGCCATAAGAGCGGCACGGGGCGGCCGGTGGCGCCTTTTTCTTTGCCGGATTTCCAGGCGGTGCCGGCGATGTCGAGGTGCGCCCAGGTTTGTTCTTGGGTGAAGTGGGCGAGGAAGGCGGCGGCGGTGAGGGTGCCGGCGGGGCGGCCGCCGATGTTTTGCAGGTCGGCAAAGTTGGATTTGAGCTGCTCGCTGTATTCTTCAAACAAGGGCAGCTGCCAGGCTTTGTCGCCGCTTTGGCGGGCGGCTGCGAGCAGGTTGTCGGCCAGTTCCTGATTGTTGGCCACCAGGCCGCTGGCGGCGCTGCCCAGCGCGATGACGCAGGCGCCGGTGAGGGTGGCCACGTCGATGAGGGCGGCGGGCTTGAATTGGGCGGCGTAGGTGAGGGCGTCGCACAGGATCAGGCGGCCTTCGGCATCGGTGTTGAGGATTTCGATGGTGGTGCCGTCCATGGCGGTTACGATGTCGCCGGGCTTGTTGGCGGCGGCATCGGGCATGTTTTCGCAGGCGGGGGCGACGGCGATGAGGTTGACGGGCAGTTTGGCGCGGGCGGCGGCAATGAAGGTGCCGATTACGCCGGCGGCGCCGCACATATCGAATTTCATTTCGTCCATTTCGGCACCGGGCTTGAGGGAAATGCCGCCGCTGTCGAAGGTTACGCCTTTGCCCACCAGCACGACGGGCGCGGCATTTTTATCGGGCGCACCGAAATAGGAAAGCTCGATTAAGCGCGGCTCTTGGGCACTGCCTTTGGCTACCGACCAGAATGAACCCATGTGTTCGCGGATGTAGTCGGCACCGAGGATTTTGGCAGACGCCCCGGCGGCTTGGGCTTCGGCGCGGGCGGTGTCGGCCAGATAGGCGGGGGTGCAGATGTTGCCGGCGGTGTTGCCGAGGTCTTTGCACAGATTGATGCCGTGCAGCAGGGCTTGGGCGCGGCCGAGCGCATCTTGGGCGGATTGGTCGGCTGCGGGGGCGTAGAAATCGGCTTGTTGCAAGGCGGCGGGTTTGGCGGTTTTTTTGAAGCGGTCGAAACGGTATACGGCTTCGCCCAGCGCGGTGGTGAGCACGTTGAGGGCATCGGCCAATTCAGCGGCGGCGAAGGCGCTCAAATCGATGGCGAGCGCGGGCTGTTTCTGTGCCCAACCGGCGGCGTGGCGGAAGGCTTTGGCCAGCGTGTCGCGCCCCGTGTTGTCGAGCTTGAGCACGGCGGTATCGACAAAGCTGCCGTTAACGGGAATGTGGGCGGCGGCGAAGGGTTCGCTTTCGGTGAGCGTGCCGTAGAGCAGGGCGGCGGTTTCATCGGCCGGGGCGGCGGTGCACAAATACAGGCGGGCGGCTTGGTTGGCGGGCAGGGCGGCGGAGTGGAGGTGGAATTGCATATTGATCCTTGGCTTGATTAGAGTGGAAAACGGGTGGCATTTTATCGCTTGGCGTAGGGAAGGGCTACCTGAAAACGTGGGCTGCAATGAAGCTAAAACGGTGCAGGCAGGATTTCAGGTAGCCTTCCCAATCGCACAGGCAAAAGGCTACCTGAAAGTGAAGTTGAAATAATTCCGGGCAGCCTTCTGCTAAAACTGCTTTTCCAATTCCACAAACACTTGCCGGCTTTTGCGTTCTGCCCACACATGGCTGCTGCGGGTGTGTTGCCAAGAGAAATTCAGCTTCGGGGTGAGGCCGAGGATGGTCCAGTTTCGGTGCCACAGTGAAGCGGAGTATTGGATTTCGCGGTCGCGGCGTTGTTCGTGCGGGAAGCCTTGTGGCGTGATGTTTAGCGCAGTGCCGCGGAAACGCCGTTCGGCGAAGGATACGTTGAGTCGGGTGGAGAGGCCGCCCAGTGCGTCCCAATCGTGAATCCAGCCGGCAGCGATGCCGTGGCGGCGGTAGGCGGCATTGTTCGGCTTGCCGCGCAGGGCGGATTGCTCCGGTAGCATCTGGTTGAAATTCAGCCCGGCATACAGCGTGTTACGCGCTGTGGCTCGCCAGGCAAGGGAGATGCTTTCGCCCAAATACCAGCCGTTATACATTTCGGCTTTGGTATCCATCCGATAGTGCTGGCGGTAGGCATCCAGCGCGGTGTGCAGCTGCCAACGCGGGGTGAGCAGGCGGCTGTATTCCGTGCGCAGCCCGGGGGCGTGCGCCCACATGTGCATTTTCAGCGTGTGGTTGTTTTGCGGTTTGCGGCCATCCCAGTTGTCGGTGCCGCTGAGCTGGAGTTGGTAAAACGGCATCACCAACAGCCGCTGCCGTGCATCCTGCCAGAGCCAGCCCGCACCCAAACGGCCATAGGCGCTGTCGTAGGCCGATTTGTTGCTCCAATAATAATTGGTGCCGCTCACATCGAGCTGTATGCGTAGGTTATGATGCCCGGCCAGCGGCTGGTTTTTCGCCACACCCAGGCTGTAAGCCACACCCACAGCATCTTCTGCGCGTTCGCGGCTGCAGCCGAACGGGCTGCAATGCGGCGGCGGGGCGTTGTTCACATTGTTATCAAACGAGGGCGAAAGCCCGCCGCTCCACTGCCATTGTTGCTGTTTGGCAATATGGTTCAGATAATGCTGCACATTATTCTGCACCTCCGCCGGCACTTCCGGATCGTTTCGCACGGTTTCAAACAGCTGCGCCGATTCGCGCCATTGCTTATCTTCCGCCAGCATGGCCGCCAAATCCAGGCGGATGCGCACATCCTGCGGCTCTTCTGCCGCCAATTCCCGATAAATCTGCACCGCGCGCGCATAGTCGCCCGCGTATTTTGCCTGCATGCCTTGCGCACGCCGCAGCAACACCATGTCCGGCTGCGGCGTTTGTGCATACAGTGAAGTTAAATCGGCCAACAATTCCGGCTGTGGCGGGCCGTTTAACACCTGCACCAGCATCCGTGCCAAGAGCTGCGGCCGTGCCAGCAAATCCTGCTGTGTAAGCACCGGCGTGGCCTGCTGCCCATCTTCGGCTGCAGGCGTTGGCTCATTGTTTTCCAACTGCCGCAGCCACTGCTGCTGCCCCGTTTGCAAAAAACGCTTCTGATCCTGTTCCGGCGTCGTCTCGCCCCAAATCTGTTGCGACATACACAACGCCGCAATAATCGGAAGCACTCTCGTTTTAATCTGCATAGATAAAAATAAATTATTGAAAATATGTTGGTTTTACAAATAAGAATTCGTTAAGTTTAAATAGTTTATGCAAACAAAACAGTTTTCTTATCTATAAAAATGAGATATATTACCATTTTCTTTAATAAAGACGTGGTTAAATTAACATGAAACACCTGATTTTATCTTTGTCTGTGGCTGCTGCGTTGGCAGGGTGTGCGGGTAACGGCGGGGTAACCATTCCGGACGGTACCGCTCCCGTTCCGCCGCTGACTCCGGCCGACTCCAGCAAAATCCTCGGCCCGGCCAGCACAGGCGAAACGCCCACTACCTTCCAAACCGGTAGTGGGCAGCTGCGTTATGTGTCGTGGTATGTGGAATATTGGGGTTCGCCTTCGTCTGAAAACAAATTCATCTATCAGGCGCCAAACGGCAAAAGTTATGCCTTTGATGGGTTCACTAATCCGCCAAGATTCTCCAGCCGTTTTACGCCCGATAAAAACCAACCCACCAAGATGGAGCCGCAAACCTCAAGCGATGGTAACAAGCTGCTGGTGTGCTGTGAAAACGGTGATGCCAGTTTCCCCGCAGGCTACCTGCAGTCTCTGCGTTATGGCGCATGGATTGGCGCCGACGGGCAAACCGACCTGTTCGCGGGCGGCATATTGGCCGACACGGCGGATATGCAGAAGCGTGGTGGCGCTACTGCGCCCACCGGAAAGGCTACTTATGAAGTATGGGCGTTTCGCGTGAAAAATGGCTCGGTTGTGGCTTCTTCCTATAACACTGATACCAACCCTGCCAGACGGGTTAATTCTTTGCTAACCGTTAATTTCAACACCGGAAAAGTGGGCGGCACGATTAAAGGCAATGCCGATTTTGGTGCGGACATCGATTTCAACGACGTTACTGTAAACGGCAATACCTTCAGCGGCACAGCCTCTTCCGGCGGGGTGAGCGGCCAAGTGGATGGTGGCTTCTACGGTAAGAGCGGCTGGTACAACCCGGCTGGTACGGAAATCGGCGGCAAGGTTACTTTCAGCGGCAACCGCAGCCTCGACAGCGTATTTGGCGGCTCGGCCACCGATCCTCGCCGTGATCCCAATACCACGGCCACAGATTTAACTCCCGTTAATCCCTAATCCTGTTTTCAGGTAGCCTTTATTTCATTTTCAATTCGCTAACAGAATCATGAAAACACCTATCCATCAACACCGGCCAAGTATTTTGTTCTTGGCTCTGTGCAGCATCTTCTCTGCTCCGATTTGGGCAGCGGGCGAAACGGACGATGCCGGTTCCGCCCAGTTGGAAACCATCGAAATCCAAGGTCGCAGGCATGCGCCGCGCCAGCTTGGTCGCGAACGCATCCGCCGCGAGCAGCTGGATAAAGAAATGGTACAGGACATCCGCGATATGGTGCGCTACGATCCAGGGATCAGTGTGGCCGAAGGCGGCCGTGCCGGCTCAAACGGTTTCAGTATCCGCGGCGTGGATAAAGACCGAGTAGCCATCGTAGTGGACGGCCTCGATCAAGGCGAAAGCCGCTCTTCTTCTGCTTTCCAAGAACTATTTGGCGCATATGGCAACTTCAACACCAACCGCAATGCCGCCGAGCTGGAGCACATGAGCGAAGTAACCATCAGCAAAGGTGCGGATTCGATTACCGCAGGCAGCGGCGCGTTGGGCGGCGCGGTGATTTACCGCACCAAATCGCCGCGTGATTATGTGGATGAAGACAAGCCGTATTATGTCGGCATGAAAACCGGCTACCTGAGCCGCTCCGAACAATGGCTGGCCAGCATTACCGCTGCCGGTCGGCTGGGCGGGTTTGATGCCTTGGTGGTGGGCACTGTGCGTAACGGGCATGAGACTAAAAACCACAGCAAAGCCGAAAATGTAAACCTGCGATTTAACAACAACTACCGCTTTGGTTACACCACCTATAGCGGTGTGGCACGCGGTACTCCCGACCCGCAAAACACGGAAGATCATGCCGACCTGTTCCGCCTCGGCTACCACTTCAACGACAGCAACTATCTGAGCGGTATTTACGAAACCACACGACAGGATCGGGAAACGGATGAATTATCTAATTTGTTTGGCACTTATGACAGCACCAGCTACCGCTACCGCCGCGATGTGGCCTACCGCCGCCGCGTTGGCTTGGAATACGAAAACCTGCTGGAATGGGGGCCGTGGAACAAGCTAACTGTGAGCCTCGACAGACAGAAAATCCGCATGACTACCCTGACTTGGGATATTCCCAAGCAAGATTACATTCAACGAATGGGGCGGAATGCCGAAAACTACTTTATCCGCCGCAGCCTGAATTACGACACCGACCAATTCAAAGTGGCCGCCGAAAAACATTTCGATTTCGGCAAAAGCCTGACATGGGATATGGCCTATGGCGTGGGCGGTTCGCGCAAACGCAACACCAATAGCAACACCAGTTATTGGACATACGTTTTCTATCCCGACCGCCTGGCTTCCGACCGTGATGAAAAAGAGTTCTTGGTCAGCACCCAATCCAATAACACGAATCTTTATTGGAACAACACCCTGCGCTTTAGCGACCGCTTTAAGCTGAACCTCGGCGTGCGCTACGACCGCATCAAAATGCACACCCTGGATACGGAAAGTTTCAATCCCGACGTGAAAGGCCAGCTTGAAGCCAAAGGCCTGTGGAACCAACAGGCACGCTTCAGTTCGCCCAGTTATGTGGCCGCATTGGATTGGAACATCAGCCCGTCGGTTACCCTGCAAGGCAAATACAGCACCGGCTTCCGCGCGCCCACCACCGATGAAATGTGGTTTTATTTCCCCAACACCCTGTTTTATGTCGAACCCAATCCGAACCTGAAAGCAGAACGTTCCAAAAACATTGAGCTGGGCATCGATGTGCACGGCAACTGGGGGCATGTACGCCTTTCCGGCTACCGCACCCGCTACACCGATTTCATCGATTTCGTGAACCGCGGCTACAAAGAGGTGATGACCTGGGACTACACCAGAAAAACCTTAAGCAACCGCGAATACGCCGACGTTTACCAAAACGTGAACCGTTCCCAGGCCGAAATCAAAGGTTTGGAGCTGAAAGCACGCTGGAATCTCGATAGCATCGGCCTGCCCGCCGGTATGTACACCACCTTGGCCGCGAACTATACCAAAGGCGAAGCTGACGGCAATATTCCGATTAACGCCATCCAGCCGTTTAACGGCGTGATCGGTATCGGTTACCAGCAGCCGGATAACCGTTGGGGCGTGGATTTGAACGTTAGCTATTTTGCGCGTAAAAAACCGGAAGACACCGTCGCCTCCTACGACAATACGGGCAGGGTTTTCCCTTATGCCCGCCACAGCAGCAATATCTGGTTGGTAGATTTAACCGCCCGCTACCAGTTTAGGAAACATGTAACGATCAGCGCGGGCATCTACAACCTGTTCAACCGTCATTACTACACTTGGGAAACCCTGCGCAGCATTCGCGAATTCGGCACGGTAAACCGTGTGGATAACTGTACCGATCGAAGCGGTGTCGCCCACCACGATGGCTGCGCCCATGCCGGCCTTGAGCGTTTCAGCGCCCCCGGCCGCAATTTCGGTCTTATTATCGAAGCCAAGTTTTAAACCTTGGCAGTAAGGAAAAAACCATTTCAACTACGTTGAAGCTTACATTTTCAGGTAGCCTCTGCGCTTCTTGGGAGGCTACCTGAAAATCATGTCGCCAACACACAAAGGAAAACAAACCATGCAAGCAATCCCGTTCAACCAATACCTGAAAGAAAACTGCCGCACCACCCACGACAGCGTGGACGAGCTGGTGATGTCGGTTAAACCTTTCGACAACACCGAAAACTACATCCGCTTCCTGCAGCTGCAAGCCGTGTTCCACAAAATTGTGGACGATATCTACAAAAACCCGCAGCTCAACGAAAAAATCACCGGCCTAGCCGAGCTGGCCCGCTACGATGACGTCATCCTCGACCTGCAAGACCTGAACGCTGCCGAAAAAGCCGTTTCCCTGCCTATTCCCAAACCGGAAGGCGCAGAAGCATTGGGCTGGCTCTATTGCGCCGAAGGCTCCAACGTGGGCGCCGCCTTCTTGTTTAAAGATGCGCAAAACAACCTCGGTTACAACGCCGAACACGGTGCCCGTCACCTCGGCCCGCACGCCGACGGCCGGGGCAAACACTGGCGCCGCTTTGCCGATCAACTGAATAGCCTGGACATTTCCAACAGCGAACGCGAACAAGCCCTGCAAGGCGCGCTTACCGCTTTTGCCTTCTACAAAAAACTGCTGCGCGAAATCTTCGAATTGCCCGAAGCCGCGTAAGGTTGGATAGCCGTTTTCGGCATCACAAAAGGCTACCTGAAATCTTCAGGTAGCCTTTGAAATAGGGCATTCTGAGTGGGTGTCGGATTCGAGAATCCAACCTACGGCTATTGCCAAATCAAATAAAAGCTGCCGCTGCCTGATGCTTTTTGGATTTTCAGGTAGCCTGGGTTCGGGTTTTCGAGTTGCCTGAAAACGCTAATGCTCGTGCGTGTGCTCGTGTTCATGTTCGTGCGCCGTCTGCTCGCACGCTTGGCAGCATGCCGCGCCGCCGTCGGCGGGTTCGGTTTGCACGGTGATGTGACCTATGCCGTGTGCCTGAACTGCAGCCTGTACCTGTTTGGTCAGCGCGTCGGCCTCCGCCACGGTCAGGCTGCCGGGCACAATCACATGGCAGGACATGGCGTGTTTTTTGCTGGTAATCGTCCAGGCGTGCAAGTCGTGCACGCCCAATATACCGTTGATTTTCTGTATATCTTCGACAATTTTTACCAAATCCGTGCCTTTGGGCGTGCCTTCCATCAGGATGTGCAGGCTACCTGAAAGCACGCCCCAGCCGCTTTTGCCGATGAGCAGCGCCACCGCCGCGCTGGCCGCCAAGTCCGCCCAGTTCCAGCCGTAAAACTGTATCAGCAGGCCGGCTGCCACTGCGGCAACAGAGCCGAGCAAGTCGCCGATAACGTGCAGGAACACGCCGCGCATATTCAAATTATCCTTTTCGCCGCGCAGCATATACCACGCGACAAACAGGTTCACCAAGAACCCGAGAACGGCCACAGCCAGCATCGCGCCGCCCGCCACGGGCACGGGTTTGAAGGCACGGACAACGGCTTCGACCACAATCCACGCCGCCATCACCACCAGTGTGAGGCCGTTGAGCGCGGCGGCCAAGATTTCCACGCGCTGGTAGCCGTAGCTTTTCTGCGAGTTGGCGGCCTTTTCCGCCCATTTGAAGGCGAACAGGGCGAGGGCGAGCGAGGCGGCATCGGAAAACATGTGCCCCGCGTCCGACAAGAGCGCGAGGCTGCCGCTGAGCCAGCCTGCCGCCGCTTCCACCAGCATGAAGCCGCCAATCACGGCCAGCGATACGCGCAGGATGCGGGTATTGGTGCTGTGGGCGTGGGCATGGTTGTGTTCATGGGTGTGGAAGGACATGGGCACTCCTTGGGCTGGATTGGGCTACCTGAAAATGGGACGGCGGATATTGGGGTTTGTACGGTTTAGTCGGCTTTTGGCTAAGAAATAATCTTCTCTTGCCGAAGTTTCTGCAAATCCGACAATATGGGTTCACGATATTTTTTTGCCTTGGCCAAAGGAGCAACCAACACCATATCGCTTTCTCCAGATTCGACAAATAATTGCAATATTGTATTTAAGACGATATTTTTATTTATGAATTCAGACGAAAGGATACCGCTTTCAATTATTTTATCCCGATTAGCAATAAATTGATGTTCCGGATTGATTTTAAACAGATTTGTCGGGATACCTAAGCAGAAGAAATCTAGAAATTCCGCATTAGATATATCGATAGCCCAATCAACTTTCTGATAAAAGCTGTTTTTCATTTCTATCATCTTTTTCTTTTCTTCCGGAGTCGGCATTAAATTGAATCCAATATTATTTATTCTTATTTTCCCAATTTTTCCTTCAATTTTAATATGCTTTAATAATGGTAAGTTAAAAATGGCTATATCTCCGGTTTTTAGATTTTTTATGGTGATGTCTTCCAATATAACTGGACCGATTAAGCAGTTGAACAACAAGCAGTCAGTCATATCTATATTCTTAAATATAGATAATTTTGTAATATTATCGTGTGTGCCGATATGGCAATTATCAAATATACAGTTAATTAATTTCTTATTTGATATCTCAATTCCATGCTCTAAATCCAAATTTTTTTCCATATAGAATTTATAATCTCTAATCGTGTTCATCAGCTATTTCCTAACTGGTATTATCGTACGGGCGTGGAAGGATATGGGATTCCTTTGATACGGGCGGGTGCAGGCTGCTTTTTGCCGCCCCAACGCTATGTTTTGCCGTCCAAATACGACCAAATCTCCGCCAGAAGCAGCAAGGCCGCTATCAGCCAAAGCATCTGCCCGACCACTTCCGCCGAATCGGTGGAGATGGTGCGCCAGTCCAAAAGCTGCGAATTACCGTAACGCTCCACGCGCAGCAGCCCCAAGCTCAATATCAGCACGGCCACGCAGGCAGTGCGGTAGAAAAACCACTGTTCCGTTTCGGTTTCACCGCCCCACGTCCACCATTCCAGCAGCACGCGCAGCAGAAAGGCAAACAGGCGCAAAACAGCGTGCAATAAGGTTTCCAGCATATACGGGCGCTCCATTTATCCAGCGCAGAAAAAAGCATTTCGGCCAACCATGTTTTTGTACATTTCGCCGCCGGTTTGCCGTGCTTCCTATCCGCTTTTCAAGTGCAGGCTGCTTTTACCGTGCTGCCAAACGTTCAAAAGCAGCCTGCACCTTCAAAATGCCGCGCATTCAGACGTTTTTAGCGCGGGCCGGGTCCCATGCTTTTCTGCATGGCTTCGGCTTTTTCGCCCGCACCCATTTCCGACATCACCACTTTGTCGCCCTCTGCTAAGCCTGATTTGATTTCAATGTTCATGCTGTCTTTCAGGCCGGTTTGCACTTCTTTTTCCACCACTTGGTTGCCCGCGGCCAACACGCGCACATATTTTTTGCCGTCGCGCGCCTTCACCGCCACGTTCGGCACCATCAGAACATTACGCGCCGAATTGATTTCAATGGTATTTTGCGTCGTCATGCCGATGGCCAGCTTGTGGTTGGAATTGTCCACAATCGCGCGGGCAAAATAATAAATCGCGCTGGACGTGGTATCAGTGGACTTGCTGTACGAACCTTTGGACATGGTGGTCAAACCCGGGTCGATGCTGTCCAAAGTCGCGCTAATCGGGTTATCCGGCTCGGACAAAATCGTGAAGCTGATTTTCTGCCCCGCGCGCACCTTGGTAATATCGCCTTCCGCAATCTGCATTTTATTGGTCATGCTGCCCAAATTGGCAATCTGCACCACCGTGGGTGAAGTCTGGCTCGCGTTAATCGTCTGTCCCTGTTCCACCACCAAGGCCACCACCGTACCGTCCACGGGCGCAGTGATGCGCGTGTAGCCCAAATCTTTTTCCGCCGTGTTAATCGCAATCTGCGTTTGCTTGATGGACGACTGCAATTCGCGGATTTTGGCGCGGTTGGTCGCCAAACTGTCTTCCGTCGCCTCAAATTCCTCTTTCGACACCGCATCCTCATTGGCCAGCGTTTTATAGCGGTCGTATTTGCGCTGCGCGATTTTCAACGCCACCTGCGCCGAAGCCAGTTGCGCCCGATAGGTTTCCAGCTGCGCTTTTTTCGTATTGACTTCATTCATTTGGGTCACATTGTCGATTTCTGCAATCAAATCGCCCGCTTTCACTTCGTCGCCGATTTGCACGTGCATTTTCTTGATTTGCCCGGAAACCTGCGCGCCCACGTCCACCAGATTGGTGGCGGCAATTTCACCCGTAGCCGAAACCGTTTGGCTGATGTCGCCGCGTTTCACCGTTTCCGTGATATACGACACTTCTTCTTTGGGCTGGAAATACATCCATCCGCCCCAAACCGCCGCGCCGATAACGGCTGCAATCACTATCCATTTCAATATTTTCATGCGTGAGAATACCTTTAAATAAAAGTCAATCATTTAAAATACGCCATAATAGCGTATTTCCACGCCAAAACCAATGCGGACACAGCGCACAAAATAAAATAAAATTGTTATAAATCAAAATATTCAAATATATTCGTTTACAAATTTTGGTATTTTTTGGGCGTAAATTACATTTATATGCGCCGACCGAACCCATCAAAATCACTTTTTTCTGCCGCCAATGCAAAAAACGCTTGCATTCAAACAAATTCTTTGGTTTAATACTGCCTTTCTCAATACACGGGTGATTAGCTCAGTTGGTAGAGCGTCTGCCTTACAAGCAGAATGTCGGCGGTTCGACTCCGTCATCACCCACCAGTTTTAAACCGGTTGCTTTAACGGCAGTCGGTTTGCGCGGTGGTAGCTCAGTTGGTTAGAGTACCGGCCTGTCACGCCGGTGGTCGCGGGTTCGAGCCCCGTCCACCGCGCCAATCACCTTTTCACACAAACTCTTTGGTTCGCTGAAGAGTTATTTTTTTGCCTATGGCATTTGTCTTCATCCATAAAAGTGCAGGCTGCTTTTGAAACATATTCCAAAAACAGCCTGCACTTTATTCAGGATAACATCAATCCAAATTGCCCAATACAATCCGCAGCATACGGCGAATCGGTTCGGCCGCGCCCCACAGCAGTTGGTCGCCCACGGTGAAGGCGCTGATGTATTCGCCGCCCATGGCCAGCTTGCGGATACGGCCCACCGGTGTGGTCAGCGTGCCAGTCACGGCGGCAGGCGTCAATTCGTGCATGCTGGCTTCTTTGGTGTTCGGCACCACTTTTGCCCAAGGGTTTGCGTTGGCAATGGTTTGCTCGATTTCGGCCAACGGCAAATCTTTTTTCAATTTCAGCGTGATGGCCTGGCTGTGGCAGCGCATGGCGCCGATGCGCACGCATAAACCGTCAATCGGCACAGGCGTACTGTTGCCTAAAATTTTGTTGGTTTCCACGCCGCCCTTCCATTCTTCTTTGGACTGGCCGTTGCCCAAGTCCGCGTCAATCCAAGGAATCAGGCTGCCTGCCAACGGCACGCCGAAGTTTTCTTTGGGATAGCTGTCGGCGCGCAGGAAGTCGGAGACTTTGCGGTCGATGGTCAAAATGGCGCTGGCAGGGTCGGCCAATTCGGCGGCCACTTGGCTGTGCACCGCGCCCATGCCGGCAATCAGTTCGCGCATGTTTTTCGCGCCCGCGCCCGATGCGGCTTGATAGGTCATGGAAGTCGCCCATTCCACCAAGCCGTTTTGGAACAGCCCGCCCAATGCCATCAGCATCAGCGATACGGTGCAGTTGCCGCCCACATAATTTTTCACGCCGTTTTTCAGGCCGGCGTCAATCACGTTGCGGTTCACGGGGTCGAGCACGATAATCGCGTCGTCTTTCATGCGCAGAGTGGAAGCCGCGTCAATCCAGTAGCCGTTCCAACCGCTTTGGCGCAACGGCTCGAACACGGCTTTGGTGTAGTCGCCGCCTTGGCAGGTAACGATAATGTCCATTTTGGCCAATTCGGCAATATTGTTAGCATCCAGCAGCGTTTTGGCTGCCTGGCCGAAGTCGGGTGCGGCGCCGCCCGGATTGGATGTGGTGAAGAAAAACGCTTCGGGAATATGTGCAAAATCGTTCTCTTCGCGCATACGCTGCATCAACACCGAACCGACCATGCCGCGCCAGCCGACAAAACCTACTTTCATATCAAATCTCCGTCAATAAAATGTTAAGCGTAAAGGCGTGGTTTTAATCCTTTGCGGCACAAATGTAAAGCGTTTTGTGCGCAAACGGCCGGTTTTTAATGTGCAGGCTGCTTTTGGCCGTGCAAAAATTTTCAAACATACGGAATTTTTATATTACAATCGCCGCTTTCACATCTTAACAATTACTAACCTATTGTTAATGTGTATTGACAGAATTGTTGCAAGGAAAGGGACTTATGTTTAACGAAATCACAGGCTGCTTTGCCAAAGAAAATGCGGTCGACGCCGTCCACTGCACGGTGAACGCCATCAGCTCGCCTTTATGGTCGTGGCTGATATGGATTTTAATCGGCGTGGGCGTTTTTTTCACGCTGACGACCGGCTTTGTGCAACTGCGCCTGCTCGGCCGCAGCGTTAAGGAAATCGGCGGCAGCCGCCAAAACCCGAACGACCCGCACGGCATCACGTCTTTTCAGGCATTTGTGACCGGTTTGGCCAGCCGCGTGGGCACGGGCAATATTGCCGGCGTGGCACTGGCCATTGCATCCGGCGGCCCGGGTGCCGTGTTTTGGATGTGGGTAACGGCGCTGATCGGCATGAGTTCCGCATTCGCTGAATCTACCTTGGCGCAGGTTTATAAAGTGCGCGACAAGGAAACCGGCCTGTTCCGCGGCGGCCCTGCGTATTATATTGCCCACGGCCTGAACCAACGCTGGCTGTCCATCCTGTTTTCCATCAGCCTGATTTTCTGCTTCGGCTTCGTGTATAACTCAATTCAGGCCAACACGATTGTGCAGGCTGTCCAATCGGCGGCGGGCATGACCACGGTGCACGGCGTGAGCGAAGAAGTGTGGGACAACTACAAACACGGCATTGCAGCGGTTTTGGTGATTGCTTCCGCGCCGATTATTTTCGGCGGCGTTAAACGTGTGGCCAGGGTTTCCGAGGCGATTGTGCCGATGATGGCGCTGATGTATATCGGCGTGGCGCTGTATGTGATTGCCACCAACCTCGGCGAAATTCCACGCGTAATCAGCTTGATTTTTGAAGACGCGTTCACGTTCAAAGCAGCCGGCGGCGGCCTGCTGGGCGGTTTGGTTTCGCAAAGCATGATGCTCGGCATCAAACGCGGCCTGTTTTCCAACGAAGCAGGCCAAGGTTCCGCGCCGAATGCCGCCGCTTCTGCCGACGTGAAGCACCCTGCATCGCAAGGTCTGATTCAAATGCTGGGTGTATTTGTGGATACGATTATCGTGTGCTCGGCCACGGCGTTTATCGTGCTGCTGGCACAAATGCCGCACAACCCTGATTTGAGCGGCATCCAAATGACGCAGGCTGCTTTGGAAACGCACATCGGCCCTTGGGCGCAAACCTTCTTGGCCGTGGTGCTGTTCATGTTTTGCTTCTCGTCCATCATCGGCAACTATGCCTATGCCGAATCCAACATCCTTTATCTGCACAGCAACCGCTTCGTGCTGGCGGTGTTCCGTATGCTGGTGCTGGCGTTCGTGTATTTCGGTTCGATTGCCAAAGTGGCGATTGTGTGGGATATGGGCGATTTGAGCATGGGCGTGATGGCGCTGATTAATTTGGTGGCGATTGTGCTGCTGTATAAAGTGGTGCTGCTGGTGCTGAAAGACTACACGGTCAAAATCCGCATGGGCAAAGCCGAGCCTGAATTCAAATTGAGCGAACACCCCGTGCTAAAACGCAAAATCAAAAGCGATATCTGGTAATCCGATTAACCACACAAAAGCAGCCTGCACTTCCCAATGGGGTGCAGGCTGCTTTTTGCCTTATTTGAAATGCTATAATCCGCCCATTATCATTTATAGTGGATTAAAATAAAAATGAGACAAGGCGGCGAGCCGCAAGGCGTACAA
>ERZ773008.1401-NODE-1401-length-17036-cov-7.906778_pt1 | contig 17036 bp, 14 predicted proteins | sample MGYA00580664_ERZ773008 | MGnify/ENA primary metagenome ERZ773008 (study PRJEB29015, sample SAMEA2738016) | human oral metagenome | biome: human oral; feature: human-associated habitat; material: dental | place: China | collected 2048 ... | reverse complement strand
TGCTGGCCGCCTCCACGGAGAGGACCAGGGGGGCGGCCCCGGTGGCGGCGCCCAGCGCCGCAGGGCCCTCCGGCGCTCAGGGCGGCCGGAGCTACTCAGGCGCAGGGCGTCCTGGTGGTGGTTCACCGAGTAGCGGTGGGGGTAGTCAGTCAACGGGAGCGAGAGAGGTGCATAGGAGATGAGTGCTGCTGTTCAGGCGCAGGCGAAGACGGAGGTACGTACCTACGGTGGGTGGCGTGAGCCTCGGTCTGCGGGTATCGGCGCGTTGACCATGCGGGAGACGATGGCGGCACTGGGTGGGCTCATCGTCGTGATCGCGACGATGATGTTTACCAATGTGCTGTGGGCCGGTGGGGTGCTTGTGGTCGAGGCCGGCGTGCTGTATCTGGTGACGACGAAGGACAAGCACGGGATGTCGTTGCTGGACAAGGGTGCTGAGAGGCTGCGGTTTCGTCGCGCGGCCCGTAGCGGCTCCACCCGGTACGTCTCGGGTCCGTTGGCGCCGCGGTACACCACTGGTGGTTTCCGGCTGCCGGGGGTGCTGTGGCGCTCGACGCTGAGTGAGCACACGGACTCTGTGGGGCGCCCGTTCGCTCTGGTCCGCCATGGGGACCGGTCTCTGGCGGTGGTGATGGCCCTGTCGCCGCCGGGAACGGGGCTGGTGGATCTGGACCAGGCCAATGACCTGGTGGCCCTGTTCGGTCACTGGTTGGGCAACCTGTCGGGTGAGGCCGGTGTTGTGGCTGCGTCGGTGAGTGTAGAGACGTGCCCTGACTCCGGGGAGCGTCTGCGGCGGGCGATGGCACGCCAGTCGGCTCCCGGGGCGCCGGAGGTGGCCCGGCGGGTGATTAGTGAGGTGGTGGACTCCTCTGCACAGGGTGCGGTCGATATCAAGGTGTGGGCGACGTTGACGTTCAGCCCGGCGGCCATGGGGGCTGGTAAGCAGGACCTGGCTGAGCAGGAGATCGCGACGCGGCTTCCGGGGCTGACGCAGACGCTTCAGCACGCGGGGACGGGGCCGGTGCACCTGATGACGGCCGGGGAGCTGTGCCAGATGGTGCGGATCGCTCATGACCCGGCTAGTGCCGCCCTGTTTGATACTGCGGCCTCTCGGGGTGAGACGGTGGCTCTTGAGTGGGGCCAGTGCGGTCCTGCTGGGCACGCCGCGCTGAGTGACCGGTATGAGCATGACTCGGGTGTGTCTCGGGTGTGGACGATGTCGTCGCCGCCGTCGGGGACGGTGCAGTTCCGGGTGCTGGAGCCCATCTTGGGCCTGCACCCGAACGTGGAGCGTAAGCGGGTGACGTTGCTGTACCGTCCGATTGACGCCGCCGTGGCCCCGTCGATCATCGATGATGATGTCAACCAGGCCAACGCGCGCCTGACTGGTGCCAACCCGAGCGCGCGTGCTGTGCGTGAGGCGCAGGTGGCTCGTCAGATGGCTGATGAGGAGGCCGCTGGAGGGGGTCTGCTTGACTTTGGTGCGGTGATTACCTGCACGACGACGTCGGGTGATGTGGAGGAGGCGGCCGCGCCGGTGGAGTCTCTGGCCTCTTCGAGCCGGCTGCTGATCCGTGAGGCGTGGGGCGCTCAGGACTCCGGTTTCGCTGTGGGGTTGCCTCTGGGGCTCCAGCCTGGGGACCAGGACATGAGGAAGAGGGGACGCTGATGGATGCGTTGAAGGCGTTGGCTAACGCGGGTAAGGCGGCGGTCACGGTCGCCACTCAGATGGTGGGGCTGTTGACCGGGGGTAGCGCTTCTCCGGCCGCCGGCGCCCTGGGGCCGGCGGGGCCGGGGTGTGGCCGGGCCGCGATGATGCCGAGGGTGCGGATGTTTCGCACGACGTCGGTGCAGGGGTGCGGTCTGTATCCGTTCGTGGTTGGTGGGGCCACCCCGCTTGAGGGGGTGATCCTGGGTGAGAACCTCAACGGTCCGGGCACCTTGTGTGCCGACCACATGGCGTGGTTTGAGCGGCGGATCATCTCGGCGCCGTCGGCGATGGTGATGGGGCTCAACGGCCTGGGGAAGTCGACGTTGATCCGGCGGATCATGTTGGGGCTGGCCAATCGCGGCATCCACTCCATGATTCTTGGCGACATCAAGCCGGACTATGTCGACGCCGTGGAGGCTCTTGGTGGACAGGTTGTGCGGATCGGTCACGGGCTGGCGGGGATCAATCCGTTGGATGCCGGCAATGTGGCCGAGGCGGCTCAGCTGCTGGCCGATCATCCGCAGGAGCGGGCTGCGCTGCTTCAGGCGGCCCACGAGCGCAAGAAGACCCTGGTCATTTCCCTGATTCATATCGTGCGTCGTCAGGCCCCCACGGACAGGGAGGAGGTGATCCTGGACGCCGCAGTGCGGATCCTGGAGGAGCGTGGTGGAGTGCCGGTGCTGGCCGACCTGCTCGAGGTCGTGCGTGAGGCGCCTGCGGAGCTTCGCGCCGCTGCCCTGGACCGGGGGTCGATGGAGCGCTACCTGGACGTCACGGAGAACCTGGAGGCCTCCCTGATGGCGCTGCTGTCGGGGCGCCTGGGTGGGATCTTCGCCGCTGCCACGACGACGCCGATGATGATGGACAGAAGTGTCGTGTTCGATGTGTCGGCGACGCGGGACGAGTCCAGTGACGTGCAGGCTGCGACCCTGTTGGCGACCTGGTCATACGGCTTCGCGACGGTGGAGATCGCTCAGGTCCTAGCTGACGCGGGTGTGGCGCCTCGGCGTCACTACAACGTCATCATGGATGAGATGTGGCGCATCATGCGCGCATCTCCGGGCCTGGTGGACCGGATCGACGCGTTGACGCGCACCAACAGGTCGGTGGGTGTGGGGCAGATGCTGTGCACCCACTCCATCACTGACATGGACACGCTTCCCAATGAGGAGGACCGGGTCAAGGCGAGGGGTTTCGTGGAGCGGTCCAAGATGCTGTTCAGCGCCGGTGTCCCGCCGCGGGAGATGGAGATGATCGCCACGGTGTTCAACCTGAGTCTGGAGGAGCAGGCTCTGCTGCGTTCGTGGAACGCTCCGGGGAGCCTTGACCCGACGTCGGGGGAGCATGTTCCGCCGGCCGGGATGGGGAACTTCATGTTGAAGACCTCGGACGCTCCTGGGTTCCCATTTCACCTGCACCTGGCTGACTCCGAGGTGGATATCAACAACACCAACAAGCGGTGGGCGATGGCCGCCTCAGAGGGCGGTGAGGGCAGTGCGGCTGCGTGATGAGATCAGGACGTGGGAGCCGTCCACGATCCTGCTGTGGGTGGGGCTGATCGCCTTCGGGGTCTTCTCGGTGTGCCTGGACGTGGGTGTGCACCTGTGGGCGTGGTGGACCGGCCAGCCTTCACCGTCGTGGAACCCTTTCGACCTGGTTCTGGCGCTGCTGAAGGGCTCCTTGAAGGCGAGTGCCGGCATGTGGGTGTGCGTCGGTCTCGTGGCGGCTTTCCTGCCGGTGGTGGTGCTGGGGGTCCATCTGGTGCGTCGTCGTGGGCGTGCTCGACGCCGGCGTGGGGACGAGGCGGCGGCACTGGTGGGCTACCGTCGTGACACGGAGCCGCTCAGCCGTGGGCAGGTGGAGGCCACAGCCCGGCGGCTGGGGGTGGCGACCGACAGCTTCGGGCTGCCGATAGGCAGGGCGGTCAGTGACAGCCGGGCCTTGTACTCCGACTTTGAGGCGGTGGGTGTGGGTATCGCTGGCCCTAGGACGGGGAAGACGACCTGTTGGGTGGTGCCGAGGATTCTGGCGGCCCCGGGCCTGGTGGTGGCGACATCCAACAAGCCCGACATCGTGGAGCTGACACGTCAGGCACGTCAGGAGCGTGGGAAGGTGTGGGTGTTCGACCCGCAGGAGATCGTGGGTGAGCCCCAGTCCTTCTGGTGGAACCCGCTGGGCTACGTGACCAGCTCCGTGCGCGCCACCGCGATGGCTCGGGCGCTGATGGACGCCAGCCGGCCGGCCACGGGCCAGTCCAATCCGTTCTTCGACACCGGTGCGCGTGACCTGGTGGCGCGTCTTCTGCTGGCCGCCGCCAGGTCGGGGCAGTCCCTGGATGCGGTCAAGCGGTGGGTCAACGATCCCAGTGATGACGAGCCGGTGCTGCTTCTGCGTCAGGCCGGGGAGTACGAGAAGGCCGATGAGCTCCAGGCAACGCTCAACATGGTGGAGGTGACCCGTTCGGGCATCTTCGCCGGGGCGCAGCAAATCATGGGGTTCACGACTGACGACCGGACCATGTCGTGGGTGAGGCCGAACAACTGGATCCCGGAGCTGCGTATCGAGGATCTTGTGCGCAGCTCTGACACTCTCTACCTGCTCAGCCAGGAGGGGCCGGTGAGCGCTGCCCCTGTGGTGACGGCCTTGACGATGGTCTTCACCGAGACCGCGATGGAGTATGCCAAGCGTCAGAGCGGCGGCCGGCTGAGCGTGCCGGTGCTGGTGGAGCTGGACGAGGCGGCGAACGTCTGCCGGTGGAGCCAGCTGCCGGCCCAGTACTCGCACTTCGGGTCACGGGGGCTCCTGGTGGAGGCGATGCTCCAGAGCTGGTCCCAGGGGGTCGCGGCGTGGGGTCGTGAGGGTATGCAGACGCTGTGGTCGGCGGCGAACGTGAAGGTCTACGGCGGAGGCAATTCCGAGCCGGAGTTCCTCTCGATGCTCTCGGACCTGATCGGATCTCACTGGGTCGATCAGGTCCAGACGACCAGCTCGCAGGGTGGCTCGTCGTCGACGAGGTCGATGGAGGCCCAGGAGCGGAAGATCGCGCCGGTCGACCAGCTCGGTTCCCTGCCCCGTGGCAGGGCGTGGGTGCTGGCCTCCGGGGCGACCGCCCTGCTGACAAGGCTTGTCCCTTTCTGGGAGGAGACCATTCCCACGACGAGTAGCTCGATGAGCAAGGAAGGTGCACGATGAGTGACGACGTCCTGGCTGAGGCCAGTCAGGAGATCATCAAGGGCTGGCGTGCCGGTATGCAGGTTGCCGAGTTCATGGCCAGGCGCCGTCAGCGCGACCTGGCCAGGGCCGAGAGGCAGAGCCTTGAGGACGAGCGGCGCCTGCGCCAGGTCATGGAGGGTGAGCGGCGTCTGGCCGCGCCCGTCTACCGTTCGGCCCTCGATGAGGGGTGGTGGGAGACCGCGACGGTCGAGCAGGCGGCCCATGTCTACTCGGTGGCCGGGCGGTTCGCGCGGCTCGACCCTGAGGCTGCCCGGGCGGTGGTCGAGTGCGAGCGGCAGGCCAAGCTGCGGTGGAGTATCGACCTTGCCCAGCCCAGCCAGCCGCTGACGAGCCAGGACGTGGACCCCAAGGTCCTGGCGGCGGCTGCGCCGGCGATTGCCGGCGAAGAGCGGGAGGACTGGGGGCGACGTCTTGATGAGTCCGTCCAGGAGCACGTCAGTCAGGACCGCGGCCGTGACGCCGCGTCCCAGGATCCTCCGGCACGCTCAGCCTCTCGGGTCGACGTCATGGAGGCCGAGCAGGCCACGGCTGTGGCCTGGGTCAAGGAGCACTACAGCACCCATGACGCGCCCTGGGTGGCGGGCCTTGATGAGGACTCCTCCAGCAGGCAGTGGGCCCACAGGCTGTACTCCTCCCTGGCGGCCGAGGGCTACGACCTGGACGCTCCGCCGGCCCTGTCGTCCCTGGACGGTCGGGTCGGGCCCGATCTTGAGTCGCAGGCGGCTGAGGGCTACCAGAATGCACTGGCGGACGCGACGGGCGCTGACCGTAGCCAGGTCGATATCGGTTCAATGATTGGTGCTGACAGTGCGGCGGCGCTCAAACGGTCCTGGCAGGTTGAGCACGACGGCGCCTATCCCGATCCGCAGCAGTGGCTTGCGCACTTCGTCTACCAGGGAAGCCGGGTGGCGCAGACGGTGCCCGGGGCGGTGCATCTGGCCAGCTCCCCTGCCCGCGGCGGCACGTACACCGAGCTGGCTAGGCGCGCGGCCGCTGGGGAGGCCGAGCAGGCCGGTTTGACGCCGGAGGTCTACCTCGACAGTCTCCAGCTGCACCAGCGGCGCGCCCTGGTCACCAGCTTCGGAGTAGACGGTGGGGAGAACGCGGCGTCCAGGGGACGTGTGGCCGCGTATCGCATCGCCTACGCCGGCGCGGCCGCTGAGGCGCGTGGACGAGCATCAGTGGCTCACGCGCGCACCACCCTGGAGGCAGGTGAGGCGCGTGAGGCTCTGTACGCCTCCGGAGGGGCACCTACCGCGACGACGAGCAGGGAGCAGGCTGATGTCTCCTGGGCTCGTGCCAGTGAGACGGTCTGGGACTCGCAGGCCGCTCGAGAGGAGTGGGCGCAGCAGCAGCTCGAGGCCGGCGCCCCACCGGAGGCGGTACGCGCGGCGGTCACGGGCCAGCAGGGTCTGCACGAGCCAGCCTCCCGGGCCACGCGGGCGCCGTCCAGCCCACGTCGTCGCGGGCGGGCTCGTGGCGTGCGGCAGAACGGGCCGAGGAGACGCCAGCAGCACCTCTAGGAGGTACACCGATAGCCAGAGGTTGGTCCCGCCACGATGATCGTGGTGGGACCAACCTCTTCTTGTCCGTGACCGTGAGGTCAGGCGCGTTCGTCGAACAGGCCGGCGGGCGCTGGCTCAGTGGGCAGGACGCCGTCCGTGTGAGGGCGCACGCGTTTGTGGCCGCGGTCGGACTTGCAGCCCCGGAAGGGGCCGGCCTCAGCGTCCAGGACGACCGCCATGATCGGGTCGGCGTAGCGAGTCAGCCAGGCGGCCATGGCTGTGGGGCCGTCGTGGACGCGCATGTGCTCCCAGGCCGTCCACAGTGCTGTGAGCCGGAAGACGGCCTCGTCGTGGCACCACCACTTCGGGCACCACGTCAGGGTCTGGGAACCGTCGGTGGGACGCTCCCAGACCACCGCGATGAAGTCCTCGACGAACTTGTCCAAGGTCGCGTGCTGGAGCGGTGAGATCTCCTGGTTACTGCTCATGGTCTTCACGTAGCGCGTGCGCTCACAGCACCCATCCGCCGGAGCACACTGAAGCCGACCGTGATGGGCTGTCACGGCGTCTGGAGGCAAGACGCTCAGTCAGAGACACAACATTGGTGTTGGTCTCGCCGACCGCAGTCACCGCAGGCTGCTTCGTCTCTGTCCAGGCGGAGACAAGGCTGTGCTTGACGCCGACGTCTTCAGCGGCCGCGCGGATGGTGTTGACGGGCCAGGCACGCTGTGTGGCCTGGTGCAGGAGAGTCGGGTGCTCGTCGGACACCGGGACTGGCTCGTTGTCTCTCCAACCACGTGAGGAGATCTGGATGTGAAGACTACGTGCACGCTGACTGGAGATAACGCCGAGCCTCTGAGCCCGCACCACTATGGCGCTGACGGAGGCCCCGTAATCGGCCTTGATACGCAGGTAGGAGTTGAGGGTCATGTCCTCGTAGACGCGGCGACGCATCATTGACTCGGGCAGGAGGAGTGCGCTGGCGAAGCTGTATGCCCGTTTCTCCTCGATCTCCCGAGCACGGGGCGAGACCTGCAGGTCGGGGTCGAAGATGATGTGCCCGAGCTCATGCCCGATGGTCATGCGGGTGACAGCACCGGGTTGCGGTGCCACGGTTGTGACCAGGGGACGATCCTCGAAACGTGAGGGGGAGGAAACACCTGAGTAATCCTTGTCCCCGAGATCGTTGCACTCGTTGGTCGGTCGCTGGGACAGCAGGGGGTCGAGCCCGAGGATGACGCCCACACCACGGCGTTCGGTGAAGCGCACCATGTTCGGGATCGGGTCCTCGGAGCCGAGACCGTCCTCCTTCCGCAAGGCCACAGCGACGTCTTCGACACGATTGTCTCGCACGAGCTCGCGCAGGCCGCTCATGTCGACGGTGCGGAAGCCCGAACTCTCGGAGGCGGTCCTCCACAGCCGTGCGGCTTCACGGAACAGGCGGGTGATGCGCTTATCGGCACGGATGCTGCTGGAGGCCCGTTTGCGGAACGTTATGGCGGCCTGGTCCTGCTGCGCGGGCACGACGGAGAAGAATGCGGCGGGAACTCCGTACGTCGTGGTGGCCGCTTCGATGATCTCGGGGGTGAGACGGCTCCTCGTGTTAACGATCTTTGATATGCGGTTCTGGGTGGTTCCGAGCGCGGCGGCGAGGTCGCGCATAGACAGACCTTCCATCTCAGCCAGGTCGCGGAGACGTTCTCCGCGAAACGGCACGGTGTGGAGGTCAGCTGCCATCTTTCTGCTCCAAGTCGTCGATGTCGGCATAGAAGTCGGTATCGTCCGCGTCCCCACGGAACCTCAGGCCGTGCTCCAGGCCGAGGCTGGGGGCAAGGTCGACGCTGATGTCGAAGGGCGTGCAGCGCCCGTACTGCCCGACGCCGGTGGGGTGAACAATGCGCATGGTGAAGGCGCTGTCCGCGTCGGCAGGGGAAGGATAGTCCCACAGCAGGAGAAGGTTGGTGATCTTGGCTGGTTCCTCGGGCCGAGCCCACTCGCCTTCTTCGAACTGCGTGAACAGCGGCTGCGCCCAGTAAGTCTTGCGTGCTGCGGTGTGTCCTGCGGCGGGGACTCCACCCGGGTAGGTGCTTCGGCGCTCCTTGAGGTATCGCAGGCATACGCCGTAACCGGTGATGAGAGTCTGTGCCATGCGTTTTGGCTCGCCGCCGAGGGCCCACCCATTGGGCATGGCCACGTTGCCGAGCTCGTTGCGGAAGACGGTGCGGGTCATGATCGGCCGGAGGTGAGGGTAGTCCTCGTGCTTGAGGCCACGGCAGCGGGTGTCAGCCGATGCAATCGCGGTGGACTGGGTCTCCCACACGAGGTCTCTTAGGTCGCTGACGGCACGTTCGATGTACTCGGGCGTTGCGTCGAGGGTCAAAGTATACCTCCTTGCCCCCGCTAGGCTAGTTTCATCCACTAATGTTACACCTGTCGGTTGTGCGTCAGAGAGCTCGGTGCGCAACGGCGAGCCGGTGCCGCCCTGCATCAGAGAACTGCCGTCACGTCATATGTAGCCGTTCGATAGGCGGCTGCACGGCTCAAGACCCCCTCGCCGGCGCTTACCAGCCTGACGGTGTCGATCTCGCTACCTCCGGCAGACCCGGTGCGGTCCGACGCCCGTGTGGGTGAGCGGCCCCTTCGTGACACCACCACAGTTGCTGCTGGTGCTTATGGTCTTCACATAGCGCGTGGGCTCACAGAACCTGGGCCGGCTTGCGGCTCGGGGCCTGCTTCGGAGGTGTTCGTGGTGTGGCCGGCGTCGGTGGGCGGCTGGCCGGCGCGGCGGCTGGCTGGGCCAGTGCGGTCATGCGCTGGATGCGGGTGCGCTGCTCATCGCTCATACCGCCATTGTCCTGGACGCCCGTCTGGCTGCTCCTCTGCTGGGGTGCGGTTGGTGCTGCTCTACGAGCTGGCGCAGTAGCGGCTGTGGTGGTCTCGATCTGGCCGCTCGTGGCCTGGGCGACGGCGCGCCGGTAGGCGAAGGCCTCCAGGTCGGGCACACCGGCGTGCAGACGTCTGAATACCTGCACGGTGTTGTCCAGGAGGTGTTGCGCCGTGCGGGTCTGGTTGTCCTGCCGGTAGAGGTCGGCCAGGGCGTCGGCCAGGCGCAGCGCGGACAGCGCGACCAGGACGCCGCTGGAGAAACCGGGGCGCATGTGCGCCGTCGAGATCAGGCCGGCGGCCAGCACGATGGCGTCGCTGGTGGGGTTGGACTCGAGCGTGCGGGTCTTGGTCTGTGCGTGGCGGCCCACGGCCTGTGAGGCGCGCTCCATCATGGCGCGCTCTGGCGTGCCGGGCTCGTAGCCGTGAGCGACGGCGGCCAGTAGGCCGGCGACGTCGGTGGTGGCGTCAGCCAGTGCTGTGGCGTCGGTGGGGTCGATGCCGGCAAGGTGTGTGCGGTAGACCTCGAGGGCCACCGCACGTGCTTGAAGCTGCGTGGAGCTGGCTACCGTCTCACGGGCGGGGAGTGTTCCCTTCCAGGCGTTGCGCCAGGTGTCGACGGCGTGCTGGGCCGATGCTGGTGTGTCGGGCCAGCGGGTGCGCAGCCTGTTCAGTGTCAGGTCGCGTGCGATCTTGCCGCCGGCGTACCACTGCGCTTTGTGGCCCTTGGGCTTGTGCAGTGCGACGCTGTAGCCCACGACGACGTCGGTGCGTCCGCGCGCGAAGCGCGGCCGCGCCCGCACGCCGAGCTCACGTAGGCGCAGCACGAAGTCGCGCTCACTGGTTGCTGAGGTTGCTGCGGCGCGAACGCGGGGCAGCAGGATCTCTCGGTCGGTGCGGTCCTGGCCGCGCCGGGCGGAGGCTTGCAGGTCGGCGGCGGTGTCGGCGCGTGCGCTACGGGCGTGCTCACGGGCCTCGATGACCTCCAGCCCGTACTTGTGCTCGAGCTTGTTGCAGGCCCTCATCGCCTTGGGCTGGTCCTGGTATCGGTTCCACTTGGTTCCGTCCTCGCGGATCACATTGACCATGATGTGGATGTGGTCGCCGCCGTTCTTGGCTGATCCGTGGTGGACGGCGACCCACCGGCACGCGGCCTTACCGTCGGCACCGGTGAAGCCCATCTGGTCGGCGAAGTCGCGTGCGATTTGCTGCCATCTCTCGTCTCCCTGAGCGGCCTCCCTGGGGCTCAGGGACAGGGAGCAGTGCCACACGTGGTTGGCGACCGGTCCCTCGATGACCTCACGCTCGCCAGTCTCCTCGTTGAACACGCGCCGCTTGCCCATGGACTTGACGCCGGTCTCGCTCATGAACTGGTCGACGTACTTGGCGATCTCGAATCCCTGGGCGGCGCTGAGCCTGTCCCACGCGCCCCAGCGGCGCATGATGACGTCCGAGCCGGCCACCAGGTGCGGGCTGGTGTGCTCGTTGGCCCGCCCCCGGCCGACAAGGTACTGAAGCAGCCCGGCGGAGTTTCCTCCTTCGCTGATCGCGGCGATCATCGGCGCGCTCCGAGCAGGATCGCGTTGATGTCATCGTGCAGCTGGTGAACCTCAGCTACCACCGCCGCGAAGTCCGCGGGCACCTCGCTGGTGGTGTTGGCGTGGTAGGCGATCTGGTTGAGGTTCGTCGTCACGCCGACGAGCTGACGACGGTAGTCACGCAGCTGCGCTACCAGCTCGTGCGCGTCACCCGCGTCCACGCCGTCACCCGCGCTGGCCGGGTGCAGCGCGCAGTCCACCAGGATCTTCGCCATCGACTCCCCCGACACCTCTGAGCGCGCCTCCAACAGAGCACGCTCCTCATCCGTGAGGTACACCGTCAGACGCCCACGCCGAACGCCTTGCGTGCGCGCGCTGCGACGACGGTCCAAACGCGGCCCGCGCACTACGACGCCCGCGTCATCGACGGTGCTCGTCACCGCAACCACCTCACTTCATGCCCAGCGCAGCGACCCGAAGGGACCACACGACAAGTGTGCCAAGCGAGACGCGACAAGTCGAGCGCAAACCTACTTAGCACATGTGCTAAGTACTATCTTGCTCCGCGTACGCGGTACCGGGCCCGTGGTGACGTTTTGGCGAATGCTAAATGGTTCTGACTTTGCCGGCCCGGCAGGGTGAGCACGGGGTCAATGATCAATGGGTGTTAGGCGGCGTACGGATGGTGGGCGGCTACGGGCACCGGCCGCCGTGCCCATTGATTCCCGACGCTTCCCGGCCCCGGGGCCCGCTCGCCGGCGACGCTGGGTGAGCCCGGGCGGGTGGCTGGGTTCGGGTCTGGTCCGGTTGGGCGCCGAGCGCCTGGGGGCGCTCGGCGTGCGGGTCCGTGCGTGCTCGCGCTCGTATTTCACCTGGCGTTAGCATTCGGGGTATGGAGCAGGCGATGTCGATGTTGGTTCCCTCGGCCAGGGACATGGTCGGCACACTGGTGTGCGACTATCCCGACATTGACGTGTGCGTGCGCGCGGTGGCCTGGGGGTGCTGGCGCTGCGGGAGAACATCGCCGGCCTTCGGTTTCGTTCACGTCGATGACTTCACTGGCCCCGACGACGTCATCGACGTCTCGGAAGGGCTGGAGCTGGAGTACGTGCGCGACCTGCTCACGCTCATGGACAGCCCACTGGCTTCCACGATCAAGGTACGCGCCTCGCGCACTGCCGGAACCTCCTACCTCTCCAGCGGCTGCTTCTACTGCGACGCACTGTTCGGGGCCTTCCCCATCCGCGAAGCACTCACCGACATCCGTGTCCAGGACGCCGTCAACAACATGCTCCTGATCCTGCGCGTACCCAGACCACAGCTCGAGGTCTTTCTACTCGAAGCACTGCGCAACGCCGCGATCTAAAAGGGCCCGCCAGCTGCACGGGCTCGGGTGCCCTCGCACGGCTCAGACAGCGGGCACCGCCGGTGTGCGCCCACGTTCTACGTAGTGGGTGAGCGGCCACCAGCGGGGCGGTCGCACCATGAACGTAGGAGAAACCGTGACACCGACACCCGATATGAGCCCGGTTGACGAGCTGCTGGCTGCTGAGAGCGACCGTGACAAGCGCGCGCGTGAGCTCGGCGCCGCACTGACCGCACTGCTCGCAGACGTCGAGACCTACCGCAAGGCGTGGAAGCAGGCACTGGCCGCCGGCTTCGCCAGGACCGACCTGCTGCGCGTGGGATTCATCGACCCGGCCAAGCTCCCCCGCCCCAGGCGTACCTCCAGCACTACCTCTGCGCACCAGGCACCAGCAGCCGGCCCACGCACTGAGTCGGACCACAGCTAATCCGGAAGGAAAAGGGACGAGAACATGACAGTCACAGAACAGACCACACAGCAGACACCTGCCGCCTCGTCCAGCTCTGCACACGCGAGCGTAGAGCTCAGCGAACGGGGAGGCTCGGTGTCGATAGACGGCACCTTCCACGCCCTGCGCGCCAGCAACGTCGAGGACGCACGCATGGAAGCACTTGAGCTGCTGCGCCGCTTCGCCAGCGACGTCGGCGGCCCCGTCACCGTGCGCAGCGTCGAGCCGTCAGGGGTGTTCGACTTCCTCATCAACCCCGATGGCTCCACCCACCTGCCCGCACGAGACGATCCCACACCAGCGCAGCCCGCTCCACCAACGACCCCACCACCGGCCACTCAGCCCGCCGAGCACACCGAGACACCCATCACGGCACCCTCCCCCGCGCCAGCACCCACCACCACACCACCCGCGGCCCTCCCGCAGCCCGCTCCACCAGCACAGACACAGGTGCCGGCTCCAGTGGTCACGCAGCCATCACCAGCACGCCCTCCCGCAGGCGCCACGCCTGGTGCCGACGAGCGTGAGCCCTCCGCGCCTGCACCGGTGCACCAGCCACGACGCCGAGAGGTCCAGGCCGAGCTACGCCGGCAGTCCCTGCTGGAGGAGATCACAACCCAAGGGCCCGCCCACCACGGGATGCGGGGAATGCTCAACGCAATGGGCTTGAAGCTGGCGCCGTCGAAGGCCGAGCTGGTTGAGCGTGACAACATCACCAAGGTCTCTCGTCACTGGGTCGGCCCCAGAACGATCGCCGTGGTCAACGGCAAGGGCGGATCAGCCAAGACCCCGTCAACGATCCTGCTTGCCGCGCTCCTGGCTCGCTACGGGGGCGGCAACGTCATCGCCTGGGACAACAACTCCACCCGCGGCACGCTGGGCTGGAGGACAGAGAGCGGTGGCCACGACGCGACCGTGGCCGACCTGCTCCCCCGCGCCAGCTACCTGCTGGGGACCGAGGCCAGAGCCTCAGACCTGGAGGCTTTCACTCACCACCAGAGCGTGGACCGCTTCGACGTGCTGCGCTCTAACCCCACGCAGCTGTCCAGCGAGCAGCCGGCCGATGAGGTCAGCTTCCGGGCCGTGCACGCAGTCCTGGCGCGCTACTACCGCATCATCATGATCGACACGGGCAACGATGAGTCGCTGCCGGCGTGGTCGTCCATGATCGAGCGCACCGACGCGATCGTGGTGCCAACCATCACCCGTCCGGAGCACGCCGAGTCGGCCAGGCTCCTGCTTGACGGGCTGGCTCGCAGCGGCCGGCACGGTGAGCGGCTGGCTGAGCAGGCCACCGTCATCGTCTCCCAGGCCTCGGCCTCTGAGCCGTCGCCGGCCCACTACGTCGAGATCTTCAATGGCATGGCGCGGGCCGCTGTCGGTATCCCCTACGACCCGGCGATGTCCAACAGTCCGCTGCTGCTGGACTCGCTGGGAGCGGCTACCAGGCGGGCCTGGCTCGCCGCCGGCGCAGCCATGACCGACGCCTTGACCTGAACCCGCGTCACCGCGTACTGAGGGGGTCACCCAGGAAGTGCCTGGGTGACCCCCTCATCCATGCTGGGGTGCGCGACCTGCTAGTCGATGGTTGAGCGCACGGCGCTGACCCTCCACGCACCGTTCACGTTGGTCAGGGTCAGCCAGTAGCGGGTGGTGCGTATCAGCCCGTTCCATCTGTCCGCGTAGGCCCTGGTGCTGACGGCCCGCTGGCGCTGAGCCTTGGTCGCGGTGTCGGGCACTGGGTCGTCGGTGTGGCGGTCGATGTGCTCGACGACGTCGTGGGCCTGGTGCTGCTGCATCATGGCCCACCGGTTGTCGGGGCGCTCGACCTCGGCGGCGCCACCGGCCTGGGCGGAGGCAGCCAGGTCACCGGTCAGCAGCGGCCTCGCGCGGGCCCACACAGCCTGAGAGCTGGTATCGGTGCGGGCGTCGTGTACCGACAGGGCCACGGCCACCGCATCGGCCACGGAGTCGGGGTCAGCGTCATTGGTCTCGCCGAGAACCACCGGGGTCGGCAGCGGGCTCGCCGCCGGCGCCGCCGAAGCACTGCTAGTAGGCGTCGAGGCCTCACTGGGCGCCTGCTGCTGGGAGCAGGCCGCCACCCCGGTCGCCAGTGCGGCCGTGGCCATGGCTGCGAGCACTGGAGCTGCTGATCTCATGGGTGCCTCCTCGTGGGCTAGTTGATGTGGACGTAGTAGGGGCCGCCGGCCATCTGGTAGACGGTGGTCTCTCGGACGGGCACTCCTTCGGTGGCAGCCTCAACAATCGTGTTGTTGCCGGCGTACAGGGCGACGTGGCCGTCCCAGCAGACCAGGTCGCCGGGCTGGGCCTGGTCCTGGCTCACGCGTGAGCCTGCGGTGCACTGCGTCGCTGAGGAGTGGGCCAGCTCGATGCCGGCGGCGGCGTAAGCAACCTGCACCAGGCCAGAGCAGTCGTAGCCGACGTCGTCGGAGGCTGCTCCCCACACGTAGGGCTTACCGAGCTTGGATCGGGCTGTGGCCAGGATCTTCGAGCCTCTCGAACCATCGCCACCGCTGCTACCTCCGCTGCCTCCACTCTTGGCCTGGGCGACTTTCTGGGTGATCTGCTGGACGTAGTTCTGCGTCTCCGTAAGTGGCGGGATACCCCCGTACTCCTCGACCGCTCCCGGGCCGGCGTTGTAGGCGGCCAGGGCCAGGTTGACCACTTCACCCTTGACCTTGCCTGCGTCGCGGAGCTTCTTCATCTGGGCGGCCAGGGAGCACATGAAGTGTCCCTGGGAGTAGATCGCGTCGTGGGCGTTCATAGGGTCGGCGGCCCCGTCTCCGTCGCCGTCCTTGCCCTCTGTCTTCCAGGTGTCGGGTAGGAACTGTGCAAGTCCCAGGGCTCCGGCCTGGCTCTTGGCCTGGGGCTGCCAGGACGACTCCTTGCCGATCTGGACGGCGATCACGGCTGCGCTGATCTCGGGGCAGATCTTGCCCGCGCGGGACACGTCAGCCTGATACTCAGCCGGCACATTGACCGGTACCGTCCCGTCTGCCTTCTTCTCGTCCCCACCGTCCTTGCCTCCGCCGCCAGAAGCGAACATGAGCGACATGGTCAAGGCAGGCACCACCAGAAGCGCTCCAACAATCCCTTTGGCCTTCACAGGTGCATCCCCTCTCCACGCGCGCGGGGGCGCTGCTGCTGGGGTGCGCGCGTGGGCCTACCCCCGCCTCCGCCGCCGTCGGACGGCCCTGATGTGCCATGAGCCTGCTGTGGGGTCGCTGCGGCCACAATCGCCTTGATCCGGTCCGGGTTGAAGCCCGCCGTACGCTGCCCGTCCACCTCGATGATCGGCGCCTGGCGTAGCCCCTCGGCCCTGAACTGCTCCACCAGGTCCGGCCGGCTGCTCAGGTCAACGGCCTCGTAGGCCACTCCGGCCTTGTCGAGTTGGCGGCGGGTCATCTTGCAGCCGGGACAGTTCGGTGTCGTGTACACGGTCAGCTCTGGCGCCTCCGCCTGGACCTGGGATGCGTCCTGTTCTCGCTCGGTGGTGGGCGTCGGGGTCGCCATGCTGAGGACGCTCGTGCTGGTGTCGGGCCAGGTGGCCCTGACCTGGTTCATCATCTCGGTGGTCGTCATTGTGGACTTGCCTGCGGGGGTGGTTACCGTGACCTGCCCTGGGCTAGTGGTGATGACGCGGCAGTCCATACCGCCTCCCCGCATCTCAAGCAGCCGCCCAAAGGCGCCGGTCTCGAGAGAGTCACCCGGGCTGGTCTCGAAGACCGAGACGCGGGCGTCGCCGCCGGCCAGGGTCGCCTGGGCTTGCGCCCAGCGCTCCAGGGCGGAGGCCTCCTCGTTGGCCCAGCCCTGAGCGCCGGCGGCACGCCATGTGGCCCAGGCCTGGGCGGTGTGCTCGTCGGCGTCACGTAGGACCGCGGAGTCGATGTCCCACCTGGCTTTCTCCTCGCTGACCGGGGTGGCGGCCTCGTAGCGCTCGGCGTCGCTCAGCAGTGTGGGGTCTACCCACGGGCCCACGGTGCCGGGCTCCACAGTCTGCCGGTCAACGACCTCCAGCAAGGGGCTGTCCGGGTCGACGGGGACGCCGATCGTGATGGGGCGGTGTGAGGCGTCCATGGCCTGGGCCCTGCCCCAGGCCACGCCCCGGTCCAGGTCGAAGCTGGTGGACGCGGTCTCGCGGGCAGCGTCCGGCAACAGAGAGTCGACCCGGATCAGGTGCGTACGCAGGTCGTTGAAGATGCTGGTGGCCGGCCGGCGCGGAGCTGCCGCGTCACGGGCAGCTACCAGGCCCTCATGAACGCTGCTCGCGGCGGCGTCGAACTCCTCCTGGGGCATCCCGAGAAGCGCTGCGGCCGCCTGAGCATCGGTC
>ERZ773008.1400-NODE-1400-length-17042-cov-14.973509_pt1 | contig 17042 bp, 17 predicted proteins | sample MGYA00580664_ERZ773008 | MGnify/ENA primary metagenome ERZ773008 (study PRJEB29015, sample SAMEA2738016) | human oral metagenome | biome: human oral; feature: human-associated habitat; material: dental | place: China | collected 2048 ... | reverse complement strand
AGCCATCACCAGAAATCTTCACTAGGTCAATCTCCCAAACAAGCTCCTTGCCTGCCAGCTGCTCGGTATAAGGCACTGGTACAACGGGTTCCTTTGGCAAAATCGTTTTGACTCCCTGGGCTAGGTGATAGATACCGTGCACCTTACCTTGGGCATCTGGGTAAAATTTCACACTGGCAAGTTAGGCATCAGAGCCTTGAACCTTCTTGACTAGCTCTTCAAAACGTGCCAGTCCATCCTCAAATAAAAAGCTCTCGAGGTATTCCTTGTTGAGATAGATAAGGGACAAGAGCCCTTGGCAATATACTAAACGAACCGCCTTATCCGCTAAATATTGCTTGACCGTTTCTCGGAAATAAGCTTCAAAGTCAAAGCCTTCTAACCCTTCTACCGCTTCCCCTAATTTGCCAGATAGGGCCTGTAGGAGAGTCTCCACAATTTTCCAGTCCGCTCTAGTAAGAAAATCTGGAATCACCACATGATAACCTTCTTGACTATCCGCATAGTTGACCTTGAAGAGGAATTGCGACTGGCCTATAATCCCACACTCGATATACTCGAGACGATTGAGGGGCTGACGGAGATAGAACGCATCATAACTATGAGACTCCAAGCCATCCACCAAGGCCATGATGGAGTCTTTCTTTGGCATTTTGAAATCGGAAATGTTTTATGGTTATGAGAAGCCCTTTAGGTCTTTGGAGGACCTTGAACAAGCTATTGTGGACTACATTGTTTACTACAACAACAAACGAATTAAAGTCAAACTAAAAGGACTTAGTCCTGTGCAATACAGAACTAAATCCTTCGCTTAAATTATTTGTCTAACTTTTTGGGGTCAGTACATTTTGAGAGTTATTATCTACATTATTTGCCTTTTTCTTTTGTCAACCAATATGTGATTCCTGCTGATGAAATTGCTGATAAAATAATCGCTAAAATAACCCATACTCTGTTATTATCCACTGAAATTGGCGCTTCATATGTTTCTTTTTTAGTTTCAATTGGATTAGATAAAAAATTCATCACATTTTGATTGGTCGTTCCACCATCACGAATATTCTTCATAACAGTTTTAAAGGACTCTGCGTAGTCTCTATTCCCTTGAATAACTTCTGCTTCATTAGATATCAAATCATTCGTAGTTGAAACAGTCTTATCAACATTACCTTTAATAGTCTGAACTTGGTCAACAAATTGAGTAAACTGATCCTTCATAGTTCCAACCGCTTCATGATTTTGACTAGTTTCTTTTGATCCAGTAGAAGTTGTAGACACTAATGATTCAATTGAACTATATAAGCGATTTGATGACTCACTATCATTTATTAATATTCCGCTATTAGCATCTGAAGCTGTACCCGTCACTTCCAACTGTTTCGCTTTCGTTTCCTTCCACTTATCGTACTCGGTTGATAAGGTCTTAATCGAATTGTTATACCAATCAGCTAAGTTTGTAATTTGATTTTTGAAATAATCATTTGGTAACTCAGCTTCAGCCAATTCAGGCAATGTGTCACTTGATTTTTCTAATGACTCCAAAGAGTTTTGAATTTGTTCCAACAAAGCTATACCTGACTCTTTAAACTTAGCAACTTGATCTTCTGACAACTGAGTCGCTATATCATCACGACTGATATTACCATACATATTGTAAACAGAATCTGGTGATAAGGCAGAAAAATTAATAGAGGAGCTACTTGGACTTCCATAAATTGCTTGAATCATACCAGTTGTACGATCGATTTTGCTTAATTTATCAAGAATATGTTTTAAATCTTTTTTCACCAAAACATCTGACTCTTCTTTATCGCTACGATAAATAGTTTTCTTGACAGGAATTGTAGTTTCACCAATGTGTACTTCAAATGAAATTTCATTTTTCCCATAATGTGGTTCTAAAGTATATTCAACCGTCATAGTATAAAGCTTATCATCTGTTATAGTTTGCTCTCCTCCAACTAAAGTAGCATTTCCTGTAACATAAATTTTAGCTTTAGGAGATAAATATTTTGTCCCTTTAGAACTGCTAGAATCTCCGCCACCCTCAACTACCGTTGATGATTCAGGCAAACTACTGGATGGTTTTGTCACAGAAGCTTCGACGGTTTCAGACTCAGCCTGGGGTAATTTAACTGTCAATTCCATAGTTTCTGTTACTTTATCGAGCTTATCATTTTCAATCGATAAAAATTCAAAAATAGGTAATCCACTTATAGAGGTAGCCTTCTTATCAAATTTAGTATAATTCTTAAGTAAATCTATTTTTTCATTATATTCTTTGACTTGATCAGCTGTTAGGGCATTGAGTTTCTCCAATTTACTAAATAAAGTTTGGTAATCAGTTGATTCAATACTAATATCTGTTAGATTTGAACGAATCAAATTTTGATAAGTTTCAGGCAAATGATTTTCAGTAATCAAACTTTTATTAATCTGATCTACAAGTGTTGCTTTAGCATCCGAAGTAAGGTCCGATTTTAAATCAACATCTTCTTTACCAAAGTAAAAGAGTGATATTTTCTTTTTCTCTTCTTCTAATTCTTTTTTAAGATGTTCAAATTCAGATTTTCTATCTTTTATTTTACCTTGATAATCAACAATAACCTTATGATAATCAACTACTAAATCTTCTAGTTTAGCTTGTTCAGATTTTTCCTCATCTGTACTATTTCCAAATTGATACAAAGATTTAAGCACCGAATCATTTAAACCATCTATAATTTTAGAATTTTCTTCATGCTGTTCTTTCAAGGTGCTATTGGTTGTTAAGACATTCTTTTCAAATATATCCTTCTGAAAATCAAAATAAGTTTTAACTTCCGTAAGTTGTTTTTCTAATCCGATTCCTGTATTATTTAAAAGGCTAGCAACAGAATCAGAAAAAGCCTTTTGAGAATCTTCATAAGACGAATTCGTTTTCTGTAGATTTGAAGCTAATTCCAAAGTGCTTAACATAGACTGACTTGCTTCGTTTGACGGACCATAGATATATTGAGAAATTTTTGAATGCGTTCCAGACTGTTCATTTACAATATTATCAACATTTCTTTTAGCATCATCTAGATTGTTGATAACACTTGAAAAATACATTTTTATAACATTTTGGTTAATAGTATTAAGGTACTCGCCTACTCGTAACTCAACATTCTTAGATTTAACTGGGTCTAAATTTGATTTCGTTTTATATGTTATCTTTGCTCTATCAGGATTAAAACTTTCCAGTTGAGCTATTTTTTCTGAAAACTGTTGTTCGATATAAACAATTACATCAACCGACCCATTTTCAAATCGATTTTCAGCAACATTACGAGTCATGACAGTCCATTGATTTGTATTCTCTTTTGATAATAAATTTGTGAAATCATTTCCTAGATTATAGGCATTGCCATTTAATACGCCTCCAGCATCTTCATTTACCAGAGCAATATTCAATTTACGATCGTTAACCTTATTTGTTACAGAAATCTCTTGATTCTTTAAATAAATAAATGTTGCTCCTGAACCAACCAACAAAGTTACAAAAACACTACTACCTATAATTATTTTTTTCATAGCTAACCTCTCTCATTTATCTCTTTATTATACCACGAATACTAGAGTCAGGCAAGGAGGGCTTATAATCTTTATTCTATTAATAAAACTTACCAATTCGTAACTTGCTTATGCACCGACCTATATACTAAATTTTAGGTGTTTTATTTTCTCATCATATAGAAAATCCTAGAATAGAATCCTAGGATTTGTATGTCATTTTTTGAAGTCTTCTACGATGAAGTGGTCATAGGTGATTTTTGAGACTTCCTTCTTTTTGGGTTCTACCAACTTTTAATCTTTTTTATCTCGTATCCCTACCATGATATCTGTATATAAAACATCATTTATCTTACTTGAAATATAAAATACGGGTGTAGATTCTTCTAAGTCATTGTCGATCAATAAATTGGTTAAGCCGTATATAGCCTTATCAAAGTTGACTGCTTCCTCCCCAGTAACTCTAGCTCCTACCATTTGAGGAACTAAAAAATAACTGTTATAAGCTGTCCCTTCAAGCAATTCATTCTCTCCTAAATAATCCTCATGAACGGGAAGATAAACTGTGATGTTGTATGTCCCATCATCCAACTCTCCGATATGAGGACATGAGTAAAATGGATTGCTTTTAGGTGTATATCCAGCTGCTACGGCTGTTTGAACCATATCTTGAAAGGCTACTGCAATTTCATCACCAGTAATGTTGTAATCGACACTTAAGACATTACTCATCATTAATGATTGATTCATACCATATGTAATTTCTGCCATTTTACTTCTCCACTGGGATAATCAAATCTACAAACAAATCATCATAAACTGGAATCAAGACCAGATACAACTTGTCTTGCAACTTCCAACCGTGGTCTCTGATGTAATCCTTCATCTCGTAGATGGACTGGTCCAAGCCATCCTCAAATGGCACACGTTTGCTGATACCCTCAATACTTAAACTAGCTTGGTATCTTAGTTGGCTCGTTGAGTTTGTTTCTGAAATGACCGGTATATAAAGGGTAACATCCTGTTCTTCTTCGTCAAATTGAGTTGGAGTCATTTCAAAAATGGTCGGACCATCTTTATAGATGCCATTGGTATAGGGTAAGAGTTCTGTGTGGACAAACAACTCTAATAGTTCGTCCGCTTGAATCTGGACCTGGTCTGTCATCAAATGTTCCATATGAATTTGGATTTCTTTAATCATGTTTCTTTTCCTTTTTAAATCTATTTTTATCAAATTCTTTATTTTGAATCAAATCCGAAGACACTTCTATATGCTTGATTGGTCTTGTTTCCTCAATATCATGACGATGTTGATAGGCATAGATAATATAAAACCATGTTTGGTATAAAGCAGAGCCAAAAATCATTAACAATAAGGATACTCCCCACCCCATTAAAAAATCATATCCAATGATAGCTAGAAAAATAAAGCAAAGAGATAAAAGTATTATCGGTCCCACTACAAAATTAAGCATAATTTTTCCAGCCTTCTCCGGGATAATTTCTTCAGAGTCCAAGTCAACCAAACAGCTCATAACGATAATAATTACAATGGCATAGATAAGGGGGAGAGATAACTTTAGAACAATAAAGTTATGGTCCCCACTCAAACTACTAAATCCAATAATAGTATAAACATGACCAGTCAAATACATGAGATAGGTTCCAAAACTGGTTAAAATCCCTCTCTTAAGATCTAGTAAAAATACTAAATTTAAAACCCAAACAACAATCCCTGAAATAAGCAGTCCTTGATATAAGTCCTCATTTTTTAGAACCTCTAACCCTCCTGCAAGAAAAAACAAAAATGCCAAAGGATATAAAATAAAAATCCCATTTAATACGCCCCAGAGAGGAACTGGTCCCTTTATTCTACTTCTTTGAAACTCAAAATATTTTTTGATTCGTTCCAGTATCATTTAAACCATCCTCTCATGCCTTTAATTAGGCTATTGACACCTTTTTTTAGGTTATCTGTAATTTTAAAGCGTTTATCCAGCTCGCTAATACCCCATCCAACAAGAGCTGCTGTTCCTATTGCCGCAGCCCCTGTTAACCATGCAGGAGCTGTAGCAATGCCTACCGCCCCTGCTACAACTCCTGCAAATGCAGCTCCTGCACTCGCTGCGGCAGTTGCCGCAACAGTTGTTCCTGCTGCCTTGGCCGCATCTATCACAAAACCTGTTGCCACACTGGCCTTAACTTCATTTCCTCTTAGACCTTGACGTTTGGCCTCTTGTTTATTATCGCTGATTTTTGAAAAAGTATCAACTACATCTAAAGCAACACCAACAACCGCTGCTCCTTTTAAAAACTTACCAAACTTCGTAGCTGATTTAAAACCTTCTTTGTAATTTTTAAAGCTATCTGTAGCAGACTTAACTAAACCTTTAAATCCTCCCGATGTGCCTGCCTTTCCTAAACTCCACAGGCCTTTACCAGCACCTTTGAAAGTAATCTCTTTAATAAATTCTTCTTTCAATAGGCTTCCAGTTGTAGACACAATTGATTTTCCGACACTTGCCACTTTGGTACTAAATCGAGTTGTATCTGTAAAAGATTTGAAAACCTTACTCAACTCTTCATTATATTTAGTATAGCCTAGCTTTTTCATTATGGATTTGAAGGTCTGTGGAACACCACCATTTTTATATTGAACAACCTTATAAGTACGATTGCCACTTAACTTCTTGCTAACTTCAAAAAAGTCATCTAGTAATTGACCAAATTTTGTCGTTTCTTTTAGGACAATAGTGTCACCTCTTGTATTTTTGCTAAAACGATATAACGCATATAAAGCTGGCAAAATAGATTTTAAATGTTTTTTATAGTCCTTACTATTTTTATATAAATCACTCTTTGTGACATTTTTATAAACATTAAAGAATGAATCTATTAAGTTCTCATTTTCGGCCACCGTACCACTATACTTAGACTCGGCAAGCTGTTTTGCGAGAGCATTTTGATACTTCACAGCTTTGGAGTTGCTATGGATAGCTGTGTGTATCTCTGAAACTGAGTTTTTAAACTGAGTTCGATTATAATAATTTCTCGATACGCGGTTCCCATACGGAAGAGGGGCATAACCTGATAGTGTAGCGATTTCACTATTTTGCATATCTATGAGGTCAAAAGTATCTGTTTTTAGAAGAACACTATTAAAAGCTTCCATGTTCTTTATGGTATCATCTAAACTCTTGACTGCTTGATTATAACTTGTATTCACACTATCCAAACTAGGATTCGTTAATGTTAGGATATCACTTATCCCTGCATAGATATTTTTAGTCTTACTGGAACTACTCTTCAATCCCTCGATCGGATCTTTCATCCGTTGCTTGATGCGTTCTAGGTATTCTGTCTTAATAATGGCACTGTTGTCAGTCTCTGACACCGTGTCTTGAAAGAGCTTCACAAGTCCATCATAGCGACTGACAATGCTATCTAGGGCATTGACATAGTTATCAACCAGTGGTATCTGATAGTTAGTCACCTTCTGGTTAATGGCATCCTTCACTGCCCCTTTGAGGCTATCGGTTGAAACGACCTCTGATAGACGGCTTCTCGAAACAGATAGCTGTTCCTTGATACTATTTACCGAAATAACTAACAACTCTTTTTGAACTCGAACTTCGGATACATCAATCTTCATTCACTTCCTCCTCTGCGTAAACACTGGAAATCAGTCCTGCGTCTAGATAGTCCTTACGCAGAGCTTCTTGGCAGTAGTGTTCATCCACGGTATCCGAATACCCTTCTGATACTACTCTCTTAATCAAGAGATTGCTTAAAAACAAGGGGGAAGTGTCAAAGCGTAATCCAAATGGATAGCCATGACCGATGTAGTCCATATAATGACCATTATCCAAATCAACTCGACGACCTGAAAGAACTACAAAAAAGTCCATCTGTTCGCTTTCAAATGACTCAACCAACTCCTTAGGAAGAAGCTCACGATCAAGTTCCACAACAGTACCCAAAGGATAGATACGACTTAAACAGAGATCCACATAGGAAGCATACTGGATAAAAACTGAACGAGGTAAGGTGACTTCTTCTTGGAGACGCCGAATCCGCACGAGTTCTTTTTCATAGAAAAACTCCAACGGCGCCCCTATCATTGGATGATAATGATAACTAGGCTCGTCATTCATAAAAGCTATATAACACGCCCTAAAAACATCCGGATGTCCTGATAAGGTCATCGCTACCGCTGTCAATACTTCCTGATCCTTTTCAGACAGGTTACATCTAGACAAAGCTCGGGCGAATAAAATCATTTGTTCTTCCTTCATGGTAGCACCCCTCCTGATGCAATAGCTCCTGCTGCGATAGCTCCTGCTTCATGCGCGTCATCATCTATCTTATTCTGTCCTGCTTGTTCCATTTTTAGAGCATCTGAGCTGGTAAAATTTTTCAAAGTAACAATAGACTTGTTAAAGTGCTCCAAAACGTCATTAAAAGTGGTAAAAGGGGTAAGATCTGTGCGACTAAACCGCATATCACTTAGTTTACCGATTCCTTTAGTTGATGTAGAAACATCTCTTGTAATAGTGTTCCAACTGGATTGATTTACACCTGTATCTACCATTTCTCTCCCTAATCCTCCATATATTCATAGACACGAGCCTGATGATAATAAGATGCTATTGCAGACTGTAGTTCACTTGATTGAGTTTCCAGACTACGTATCTTATCCTCAATAGCAGTTTTATTATTGTTATGGCTATCTCGAAAATTAGTAATATTCGTTCCTAAATTATAAAAATGACCTTCAAAATCTTGCTGACGACTCCCCTTAAAACTAGAGGAATCTAAAGGAAGAATCTGACCTAAAGATCTTGCACGATTATCAATAGACTGTATCTCACTTGCTAAACTACTGCTAGCTTTTCTTAATCTAGATATTTTCCCGTCAACTACACTTTTTTCTCTTTGAGCTTCAGTAGCTTGTCGACGAAATCTAGCCGCAATTTGTTTATAATACGACCCCATTTCCCTTCTCCTTTTTATAAACTGTACTTCATTTTAGCATATTTTGCTTAGAATCAACAACCCATATACATATCCTTATGATTAAACTTACTCCCTTTGAATCAATCCCCAAAAGTGAGAACTCCTATAGTTAACTTTTGGGGAAAGGCTCTTATCAAGTTCAAGCGTGAAGGGTTGCTGATATTATCTTGGTAACTTAATTCTGCAAACTTCTCTTCCAACAAAGAAATGAGTTTCATCGACTTCTAGAAGAGTTTCTTTGTAATTTGACTTACCTTTAATCATTCCTTGATCCATAAATCTAGTACCAAATATACCTGCTGGCATATTTGCACGCAATCTCTTACTAAATTCATCAAATTTACTTTCGATACTTTTCTGATAGCCATGGAAAATAAAGTAAACTTCCGCTTTAGAGGCATTTTTGATAATCGTTTCTAACACATTTGCAGAAAGTAACATTTTTTCATTTACGGTATGAATGTCTGGCATGTAAACAAACATCATTTGATTATCGCCACCATGTAGTCTTCGTTCAATTTCACTAACAAGATCTGTTAAAGCTGTACTAAAGTTATTTAACAAGATGATTGAATCAAAACTATCTGGATTTGCAAGACGTCCATCAATATCAAAAAGAATACGTTGAGCTTGCCCATTCAAATTTTCAAATGCCATCAATAACACTGCTTCGAGTAGTTCCGTTTGCTGTGGCGTGTCATCCATAATGACAAAATAGCCATGTTTTTTAGGATTAAAACCTACCACCTTAGTTGTCTCTTTATCATATCCGATTGGGATTTGACCTTGTTTCAGCATCTCTTGAACTGTAGCTGATTGTTTAAATTCATCAAGCGTCACTTCATTTGGCAACATTGGGATTGGCTCTGGGCAAACTCCTGTCCAGCTTCTTGCAATCAACTTGACTTCTTCTTCCAAGTTATATAGGCGCTCAATGTCCCCTTCTCCACTTATCGGGAGATAAACCTGAATGGCATAAGGGATATCTTCTTTCAACTGGGCACGACCAAAAATTTCTTGTTGAATTAAAGCATCGCGTCCGATAATTTCCTTAGAAGCTCCTTCATCAACTAGGTAAAAGGCCAAGCGCGAGGTGATATTACTTGACATACTGATTTTAAGGCTATTTGAACGAAGTGCTGTCAAAATCACATAGCATCCAAGACTCGCTCCCTCACGTAGGAGGCGGTTAATCGTACTTTCAATAGCTTCTTCTAGCGGTGTATCTTTTATAGTATCAAAGCCGTCGAAAATAGTAAGAATAGCAGGAAGCTTCTCACCTGATTTTTGTTCGTATTGGGAAAGACTTGCTACATTATAGAGCGCAAACTTCTCCTTGCGAATCTTCAACTCATGGTCAATACGTTTTAAAAACTTAACCAGTTTTTCTTCTTCGTCAAACCGTGTCAAATCAACCACATGTGGTAAATCTTTTAGTGGCAAGAGTCCATTTGTCCCAAAGTCAAATAAATTGATTTGTACTTGCTCTGGAGTATTCAAACGAGCGAGATTTAACACTAGAGTTTGAAGAGCTAGGGATTTCCCAAAACCAGGTGAACCATAGAAAACTGTATGCCCCATTTTTTCCAAATCAAAATGATAATCCTTTTGACGTTGCTCTGTCGGAATATCCATTCGAGCAAAGGGAACGGCCAATACTTTTTCATCGGTCCAGTGAATATCTGTTTGAGGGGATATGATGGCTGTCTCTAGTGGTTCTAACCACGGTTTATCTGGCAGGTTGAGAGGCACAGTCTTGCTCACTCTTGCTATGTAGTTTACAACAGCTGAGAGTTCCGTGATTTCTTCCGTCTGATCAGCAGTATAATTTTCATCCTTAGATAGGTCATCAGATAGCAATTCATATTGTCCCAGGTCATTTATCAACCAAATTCGTTCATCAACAACTTCTTGAACTCCCTCTGTTTGTGGGGCATACTGCGCACCACTCCAAGCAGACTGGAACAACTCATAGATTTCGTTATTTCCTACTTGTAAGTAGGCACGCCCTGGTTCAGTAATACTCGCTGCATCTGGTGTTTTGATAATTTCATTTGAATCAGACTCATCTGACACTTTCAAAGCTAGTTTGAAACGCGAGTTTGACCATATTTGATCATTCACGACACCTGATGGCTTTTGTGTAGCAAGAATTAGATGGACCCCAAGCGAACGTCCGATACGGGCTGTCGAAACCAGCTCTGTCATAAATTCTGGTTCATGTTCTTTCAATTCAGCAAACTCATCACTAATAAGGAACAGATGAGGTAATGGTTTGTCTGGATAGCCTGATTTGTCAGTAGCATTTTGGCCTTCCTTATATAATTTAGTGTATCCATTAATATGGTTGACACCAAATTGATTAAATAGTCGTTGGCGTTTTTGTAACTCTGCTTTGATAGAAGCTAAGGCACGCGCACTAGCCGCGCCATCTAAGTTAGTAATAGACCCAAGCATATGTGGGAGATCTTTGAAAAGATTCGCCATCCCTCCACCCTTGAAGTCAATGGTAAGAAATCCAACATCCTCTGGACTAAAATTTACAGCCATGGATAAGATATACGACTGCAAAATCTCTGATTTACCCGAACCAGTAGTTCCTGCTACGAGGCCATGTGGTCCATGTGCACGTTCATGTAAGTTGAGCTCCACCTGATCATCTTTCCCACGCAATCCTAATGGCACCGCTAACGTTTTAAAAGTATCCGCTTTGGACCATCTAGACGCAACCTGTAACTCTTCAACTTCTCTGACTTGATAAAGTTCCAAAAAAGTAACAGATTTAGGAATCGTATTCTTCTCTACTTCCATATGTTTTAGATTTGCTAAAGTACGAATAGAATCTTCATAGCAATCCAACAGCGGGTGGGGAATAAAGGTTTGAGCACTATAGGCACCTTCATCATTAATGATTTGACCTAGATTTTGATTCTTATATTCAATCAGAGTTGTGATAGTTTCTGGCAAAAGACGACGTGCCTCTTTCACCCAAATGACTGTTACACCCAACTCTGTCAAATCCTTGGCTAGATACTCATTCAAACTATGGCCAAGTAAATGGGAGTCATCCATAATCGTTAAGACATAATGAGGTTTAAAGCGCGCATCTTTTTCCCCCATTTCACGTTTAATTTGAGAACGTTTTTGAATAATACGGTAAAGCGAATTTAGAACAGCATCACGGCTTCTGGCATCATGAACAAAACCACGAATATTTCGTTCCTGCATATTAAAATGAGGAAGAAAGCGCCACTCAGACCAATCTTTCTCATATCTCTGTTCTTGAACAAGGTTGATAAAATTAACATCTAAGTAGCTATGGAACATTGCCATCTGTAAGAGCATATTATATACCGCTGTCCTAGTTACTTCACTGTTTCCAACAAGACCAACTGTCGCTTCAAAGATATTAACCGTGATCGGAACTTTCTTTTGCAAACTGTAGTCTTGCAAGACTGTTCGAGCAAACTGCGATATTTCATCTTTACTTTGATCATCAAAATTTATTTGCAACTCTAGCTGACTTAATTTATCTCCTAATCCTAAAGACACCTGTAAGAAATCTTCATTATAATCCATTCGCTCATAAATTCTAGAATCATACTTTGCAATCAGCTCAGTAATGGTTGATATTGACGGTTGATTGTAGTGTAGAATATTAGTTTCTTCTTTGTAGTATCTTTCTAAGTCGGATACTTGTTTTAATAAATATGCTTCGTAATCTTGAATCCGATTTTTTTCCTGTTCTTTGGTATCCTTTCTCTCCTCAAAATACTGACTCATAGTTGTCGCTGCCGTCAGGAGGCTAAAACCACCCATCCCTAGCATCATTACAGGATTCCCTTTTGTCCAAATTGAACTCAATGCAGTCAAAGTAAACATTCCTAAAGCTGGGACAATGGCTCGGATGAGCGAGTTTTTTGGTGGCTTTATCGGCTGTGGAGGTTGATTGATAATGATTTTCCCACTATGGATAATAGGGTTGACTCTCGGACTCCTTCTATACTCTGGAAAATCCATCGGATACTCATTGTTTTTTTCTTGTATCAGAATTCGATTCTTATTCAATTGTGGTTCTTCAAAAAGACATCCAATCTTCCACTGGTTTTTTCTTTTTTCTATAAAATAGTTAGAAACCTTCATTCGATTTCCCACTTCAAACGAATAAAGCCCTTCCTCTTTGATAAGACGGTCGTTTAGATAAATTGGAGATTCCCTAAGAGTAACCTGTACTTGATTATTTGAGAAAATAAGTTGGTTTGAAAGTGACCAACTAATGTCAGCTGATTCTTTCTTGCTACAAATAAATCGTTGTGGCGGAAAAATATAAGTGATAAAAATATCTTCTTCAGGGACCAATAAGGTTACAGTTTCTTTATCAAAGGTAGATTCTCCTCTTTCTAATTCTTTACCGTTTCGATAGACTCTTCTTCCTTCTACTGTATACTCGTTAGTACCTACTCTTACCTCTTGTCCTTCAAACAAATCAATTTTTTCCAATTTTTCTTGTTCAATCAACAAGGTATAAATAGGTTTATGAAGTTCTCCTAATTGGTCTCCCAGTTGATGATCATATTCTAGCTTTTTTGCCTTCATTTATCGCTCACTCTTTTCTTTTGTTTGGTTGTCCTTAGGAGTTGTTGTCTCAGTAGATGCTTTTGTGTCACTACTATTTGTAGTCGCTTCTCCAATCTCAGCAGAAAGTTCTTTTATTTTCTTTTCATATTCTTCAAGTTTCTTTTGTTTTTCAGAACCGTTCATATTGATATCTGCTTTAACTGATTCATATAGATTTGTATAAGCGTGTAAAATCAATTGTGTGTCCCCGATATTTTGTGCCACATCTAGAGCTTTTTCAAATTTTCCACGTCCAAGATAAATCCAATAATAGAAAATTGTATCATCTGTTGATTCTGTAATCGTATTTAAAATAACTTCCTTTTGCTTATCGCTCAAACTATCTAAACGGACATAGCTTGCTGCTAAGATATACTTAGCTTCTTTTGGCAATGATTCTGCACCATAATTTTTTAATGATTCAACTGTTTCAGAATAGTCTTTTCGCATGAAATTTGATTGGGCCATAATGACTGATGATTTTAGGGGGCCGTCTTTAAACATAGACTTATACGTTGCAAAACTTAAAATGACTGTGGTTGTAGCAAGCAAGGCTCCCCCTATTAACAAAGCCTTCCATTTTTTCTTGTTCACCAACAAATTAGATTTTGAACTCTCTTCTGATAATTTTGCATACTTTTCTGCAATATATTTATTAACATCAGCTACACTCTCTAAGGGACTAATATCCTGTGCCACCTTTTCCTTTATTGCATCAATCCCATGGATGACTAAGTCAAAATCTACCTTGGGTAGTAAAATGGAAATCATTAAAGCTTTATAAGATTCTAAATAGAATTCCGAACTATACTGCTGTGGTGCAAGTAATTTTTCGATTCCATAATGTAACATTTGTACATTACTGCCAAAAACAATGATGTTTTCAGGATGGATATATGGAATTTTATAATCATTTTCAGAATGAACTAATACTGACATGCTTTGTGCCAAACTAAAACGCTCAAGCTCCGTACTTCTATTTAAAATTTCTTCTTTAACAGTTTTAAAATACTCTGGAATAATATAATGCAAAGAAAGAACTCCATCTTTCTGCACTATTTCTACTGGACAATATTCTTTAATCAATTCAAGCTGTTCTCTATGATAACCTGATGAAGAAATTTGAACTGACATTTGGTTGTCTTCTCTCACAAATTGTAGTTGATCTGCTTCAAACATTTTTTTCTCCTATGATACATCTTCAATCTCTATATAATCCCCATCACTAACTGGATAAGCAGCCAAGATGTCCGTTGTCTCGATATGAATTTGTTTATTTCTAACTTTGAAACAAAACGAACTATTTAGAGGTAAATTCAACTGTTCTCTAACTTTGGTATCTTTTAATAATTCTTCTAATCTTAACCAAGTAAGAGCTTTTGAAACTCGAATATCTATTTGTTTTGCTCTATACTCTAGAGTTAACTTTATTTTTCCGTAATCCATGCCATTTCCTTCCTAGATAGACTCCCAACAAAACCATAAACAGCAAGAAAACACTTGTAAATACACTTCCCATCCAATCCTTAAGAATTGAATAATCCCTTTGTTTAAAAGAGGGTTTCTCCTCTACAGTGTATTGATTAAACAATGATGTTTGAACGGCAGTAGTTTCTAAACGATAAATAGAATGTTTTTCACTGTCTGTAAATATAGTATTTTCTGCCCCCTGTAACAGTTCGTTCGTCGTTTGAGTTCTCTGATCCACAACCTTTTGGGTACGATTTAAAAATAAATTTGGGGCATATTTGGATTCTATCCTATTTTTGACCGTATCCTGTGTACTATTTGTAATGATATCTGTATCAAGTTTTAAGCTACCATCGTCTGCATAAACTATCACAGGAAATACGATACAAAGAATTAATAGATATTTTTTAATTTTCTTCATCATGGTATAAAAATAAGCGTCAAGTTTCCCTGACGCTCCTCAAAATTAACTACAAACCAAAGCTTTGTGCATCTTGTTGGTCACGTTCAGCTACTGTTTGAGCATAGTTGTTCAATTGTTTGTTGATGCTCACTAGAAGCTCCTCGAATTTTTGAACATGTGTATACAACTGGTTGTATTGCTCAAGGTAAGCATTAAATGCTTGTCCTTTCCATTGTGATGCCATTTCTCCATTTGTTCGATTAACGGTTTGTACTGCTTGTTCAATTTGATCTTTAGCACTAAGATAAATTGCCGCCTGAGATTGTAACTGTTCTGGAGTTAAACTAATTGCTGACATAAGGATTCTCCTTTTAAATTTTTTCCTACTTTAGTTTATCATATATTTTAGTGTTTGTCTATCAGTTACACACTCGTAATACAAATTTGTACAAAAAAGTATCTGCAAAAACATTTAGATAGAAAGAAACCTGTATTCAAAGTTTTCATACGCCCTAAAATGTCAAATCAAGTGCACATTTTCCTCATAGAAAACTTCATATTCTCATTTCATAGTATGTTGAATTAAAGTATCAATTATGATTTTCTTATTACTATAAGAAGAAACTAAAATAATTCTGGTATATTTTATCTGAATCATGTGTAATTACGGCCTGTTTTTCAGTATATAATTACTTCTTTAAGATAAGAATATTCTATGGCCAAATTTTGTCTAATTAATTTAGGAATCATTAACAATGGGGATATTATGGCTGAAAGAATAATACATCAAGCTGATCTTCGAGCTATCGAGAACAACTTGCGCTCTATCCATGAAGGATTGCGAACAATTGGTTTTCATACTTAAGTTTTGTCCCAGCTTTATCCTTTTGATATTCCTTTTGAAGCTCATGAAGTTCTAGTCTCTCATGATTGTAAATACAGTATTGAAATTTGTTTTTTGCAAACATAATAATCCTTTCTAGTTATCAACAATTAAATCTTGTTTAAAAAATCTGAAATGTGTAGTTATCTAAAGCCAACATCTAATTTTCTTAAACAACACAAAAACGCTCTAGATAATATGAACTGCACCCCAAAAGTTAGACAGAAAAAATCTAACTTTTGGGGTGTTTTTATTATGAAATTGAGTTATGAAGATAAAGTTCAAATCTATGAACTTAGAAAACAAGGATATAGCTTAGAGAAGCTTTCAAATAAATTTGGGATAAACAATTCTAATCTTAGGTACATGATTAAATGGATTGATCGTTACTATTCTCCTGAATTAAAACAAGAAATGATTAATAAAGTCTTACATGAAGGCTGGACTAAAGATAGAGTTTCTCTTGAATACGATCTCCCAAGTCGTACGATACTTCTTAATTGGCTGGCGCAATACAGGAAAAACGGGTGGTATACTATTGTTGCGAAAATAAGAGGGAGAGTACCTAAAATGGGACATAAACGGAAGAAAACTTGGGAAGAAATGACAGAACTAGAGCGACTCCAAGAGGAGAATGAACGCTTACGGACTGAGGTGGCCTACCTAAAAAAGTTAAAAGAGTTAGAGGAAAGGGACGAAGCCCTAGAGCGAGAAAGGCAGAGGCAGTTAGAGAAATGGCTTCAGGAGGATTTAGACTAGATTTGCTTCTTGAAACAGCACGTTTAGCTCGCTCGACTTACTACTATCAGTTGAAGCAACTATATGGGCTTGGCAAAGATAAAGAGCTTAAAATCGAAATTCAGGCCATTTATAATGACCATAAAGGAAATTATGGCTATCGTAGAATCACTCTTGAACTAAGAAATCGTGGTTTTACAGTGAATCATAAGAAAGTTCAACGTCTGATGAAGGTCCTTGGTTTAAGTGCTCGAATTCGTCGGAAACGAAAGTATTCTTCCTACAAAGGAGAGATTGGTAAGAAAGCAGACAACCTGATTCAGCGTCAGTTTGAAGCATCAAGGCCAATGGAAAAGTGCTATACGGATGTGACAGAGTTTG
>ERZ773008.1399-NODE-1399-length-17062-cov-38.269771_pt1 | contig 17062 bp, 9 predicted proteins | sample MGYA00580664_ERZ773008 | MGnify/ENA primary metagenome ERZ773008 (study PRJEB29015, sample SAMEA2738016) | human oral metagenome | biome: human oral; feature: human-associated habitat; material: dental | place: China | collected 2048 ... | reverse complement strand
GCCCCGTGGGCGACGCCGAAGTGCGCCAGATGCTGACCCTGTGGGTGCCCGAATATAAGCCAGCCCCGCTGTACCCGCCCGTGGCCACCCCGAGCGCCCGCCCGGCTGCCCTGCCGCCGGCCGCAGATACCAAGCCCGCGGCAGGCGCTGGCACCACCAAGGCCGTGCCAACCAAGACGGCAACGCCGGCCACGGCGGCAGTCACGGCTCCGGCCACACCCCGGCCACCCGTCACGGCCCCAGCCACCGCCACCCCGACTGCCGTCCGGCAAACGACCGCTCCCCAGAGCATGCCTGCCGTGTTCACGGCCGCCCCGGCCACCGCTGCGGCCAGAAGCACCGTCACCGCCCGGCTGGCAGGCGCCTCCCTGGCGCCTGCGGCGATCGAGCCCTCCCCGCTCGCCCTCTCCATGCTGCGTGACCCCGTGGCCCAGCCCATCCCGGTCAACCGGCAGACGCCAGCCGCCAGCCCTGCCGTCACTGCCAGCACACAGCCCGTCGCTCAGGCAGCCCAGGGCGCAGCCACCGGCTCTCCTCTGGCCCGGGCACTGGCCACCGCCAGCACACCTCCCGCCCAGGAAGGAACCCGCCTGGACGACTCCGTGCAATCCCGAGAAGAACTGGCCGCCCTGCTGCCCGACAACGACGCCCTGCTGGCACGCCTGAAGCACCTGGCTCAGGTGGCTACCCGCACCGAGCCGGCCGACGAGGCAGCCGCCACGTCTGCCACGTCGGCTGAGTCAGCTGAGTTGCCCGCCGCTGCGTCCACCACGGCGCCGGCCGCAGAAGCAGCCGCAACCCAGGCTGCCAAGCCAGCCACGGAAGCCGCCATTGTGGAATCCCCGGCTACCGCCCCTGCAGCAACCCCGGTTGCCGAGGAAGCCTCGGCCCCGACCACACAGGCCGCCGAAACCGAGGCCCAGCCCGAGGCTCAGGCCAGCGAGGCAGAAAGCGAGCCCTGCGAGGCAGACGCAGACGCCCCCGAACAGGAGGCGGCTGCCGCGGGCGAAGCGGCCGACACCGAACAGACGGCCGCTGCCACCGCCAACGAGCCCGAGGCGGAAGCGGACACCAGTGAGCCGGACGACACCCCCGCCAAGCCCACTGCCCCCAAAGCTACCACCAAGGCAGCCCCCAAGACCGCCAAAGGTGGCAACCGGCGCGGCCGCAAGCGCAAAACACTGACACGGAAAACATCGACGTGACACTGGCCTTTGGAGATCTGCAAGGCTGCCGCCAGCCGCTGGAACAACTGCTGAAGAAAATCGGCGCCGCCCCCACCGAACCGCTCTGGTTCTGCGGCGACCTGGTGAACCGCGGCCCCGACTCCCTGGGCACCCTGCGCCAGATCCGCCAACTGGGCCTGCGCGCCCGCACCGTCCTGGGCAACCACGACCTGCACCTGCTGGCCCAGTACGCCGGCATCCGCACCCCGCGCCCCGGCGACACCTTGGAACCCATCCTGCGCGCCCCCGACGCCCCCGAACTCATCGACTGGCTGCGCACCCGCCCCCTGGCCCTGCGCCAGGGCGACTTCCTCATGGTGCACGCCGGCCTGTTCCCCGAATGGGAATTCGAGCAGGCCCGCGACCTGGCTCACGAAGTGGAAAAAGTCCTGGGCGGCCCTCACTGGCAAGACTTCCTGTCCGTTATGTACGGCAACACCCCCGACCGCTGGAGCGACAGCCTGCGCGGCGACGACCGCCTGCGCTGCATCGTCAACGGCCTCACCCGTCTGCGCTACCTGCACACCGACGGCCGCATGGACTTCAAATGCACCGAAGCCCCGGCCGATGCCTCCGAAGGCCTCATCCCCTGGTTCCAGGCCCCCAACCGCCGCTCCGCCGGCCGCCCCATCATCTTCGGCCACTGGTCATCCCTGGGCCTGAAACTCCAGCCTGACCTCATTGCCCTGGACACCGGCTGCGTCTGGGGCGGCAGCCTCACCGCCATCCGCCTGGAAAACCGCCAGATCTTCCAGCACCCCTGCCCCGGTCGCAAACGCGGCGGAGGAAAGGATTGAAGCGCCCCAAAACCCAGGCACGTGCACTGTTTGCTTCAAATAGTGCAAGTACACTTTGCCTATCTCCTACGAATAAAGGACTTTCAACCCACGAGGGCCTCGAACCCACACCTCCGGCTCAATACCCCAGTCGCCACGTCAGCTTCAGCATCGCCCGCGTCTCGTCGTCATTCAGCGCACGCTCCTCGCCGGTATACCGCAGGCGGTCGAACGACATCGTCACCTCCCGTTCCACCGTCCACAGCCAGCGCAGCCGGGCGCTGGCTCCCACCTGGTGCGACTGATCGTCCCACTGCACCAGCAGACTGCTGGCCAGGTCCGTGTTCGGCGTCAGGTCGAACCGCAACCCGGCCACGTGTGTGTTCATCCGCTCTTCTGCCAGACGGATCGCACTACGCTCTAGGCTCAGCTCCATCCCCCAGCGCGCCTGCGGCTTCCAAGTCAGCGTCAACGTCTGGTCCTGGCGGCTTCCGTCGTAATACCCGCCCAGGCGAAACTCCCCCGAGACCGACAGCGCCCGGGAAGCGACCGTCGTCACATTGGCAGAAAAATAATGCCAATGATAAGCCCCCGGCGCTACCTCCAGGTCGGGCAACGGCTCATGGGCCTGCGCCAGCCGCTCGCCTTCAAAGGTCATCGACAGCGTCAGCACATCGCCCGACGCATGGGTGTACTCGAAGGTCGGGCTCAGCGCCAACGACCGCTGCGCCCCACCCAGATCCCGGCTCAGCGCCCAGACCAGCTTCGGAATGAAGCTGGCCCCCGTGTCATCCACATGCCACCACCCCACTTCGCCGTCGCTCACCGTCACCCCCGCCTCGGCCAGATAGCCCAGCGCCGGATCGAAGCCTGTGCCGAAACGCTGCCACGACGCCGACCCCGTCAGGCCCACATTCGGGTAATCGACACGGACACCCCAGGCACGGTCCCCGCCGACATCCGCATTGCGTGAGGCCAGCCACCAGCCGTACACCTCCAGCGTCTTTCCACTGCCTTCCTCATCCGACAGCCAGTCCGTGTTCAGGTACTGATAGTCCGCACCCCACAGATGGCTGCCCGACGCGCCGGACGGATTGCCCTGCGTGGCGATCATCCCCACCCGATGGCGGCCGCCCACCGGCCGAGCCACCCGCAGCACGCCCATGTTGGCTGCCGGCTGCGCCGGCTCACCCTCGGCCGTCTGCCCGGATGCCACCCGGGCACCCAGCACCCCGACATCGAAGCCCCCGAGTCCCCCCGTCAGCTTCAGCCCGGCATCCAGACCCAATGGCTGATCCTGCGCCCCCAGCCCGATCCGGCGCGAGTAATACGGCATCACCTTGTCCTGCTTGTCGGGTATCAGCCCCCCAAAGCTGAAGCTGCCCGCATCCTGTAGGAAAAAGGTCCGCTTTTCGTCCACCAGCAGCTCGTGGCCCGTCAGGTTGATCGTGCGCTCATCCGCGTCGGCGTCGTCGAAATCGATGTTGAAAGCCGCCGCTGTGCGCAGACCCCCCGCATTTTCATGAAACACTTCCAGCCCCGGCTCCAGTCGCTGCCGGGCACGTTCCCCACCCGACACGGAGGCCGACGCATGCGAGGCCCGCAATGAGGCCCGCAGGCTCAGGTTGCTGCCGGCTGCAGACGTGTCCACCGCCGGCATCGGCACCGCATCGCCCAGCGCATACACGTCCCGGTCGGGACGAATGCCGGCCAGCCGTATCCGCTCGTTGCACCGCGGCATCCACCGTTCCGCATTGATCCGCCATGACGAAACGCTGCCACTGCCCCGCCGTCCCAGGATCGACAGCGGAATCCGCATGTCGACAATCCAGCCATCCGCCACTTGGCGCGTGTGCGCTTGCCAGATCGCATCCCAGTCGGCGCGCGTCACCCCGCCATCGAACACCAGTGCGTCGTACCGCGCCCCGTTAGCATTGACGGCAAACAGGTAGCCGTTACGTCCTGCCCCTTCCGGATCGATCACCACCGTCACCTGGTCCTCGTTCAGGATCTCCTCCGCGTCCCGGCGCATCTGGCGGGCCACGATCCGATCGGACTCCGGCTCACAGGCAAACACCCGGATGTACAGCGCCTGCGCGTCATGGCCCATCTGCAACCGGGTACAGCGGGAAGGTGCAGCCCCTTCCTCCGGCGACACCTGCCGAAACCCATTGATCGCCGGCACACCTGCAAACCAGGCGTCGTCCGCCCGCACACCATCCGGCAACCTCACGCTGGCCGGCAGCGGAACAACACCGCGCTGCCTGCTTCCTGCCTGGCCCCCCGCCATAGCCATGGCAGATTCCGCATCCCCCTTGCCCTGAAGCCTACGCCCGTCGTCAGCCTGATGCGCCGCACAGCCCAGATGCACCATTCCCGCCAACAGCGCCGCCAACACCAGTCGGCTGGAATGCACCCTGCTCACGATACCCTCCTGCTCACGACACTGCCCTTTTCAACGTCAGCTCCCGCAACGACATCTCCCGCTCCGGCTCCTCAACGGCCGTGATCTGCCCGGATTCCATGCGGATCAAACGGTCGGCCAGATGGAAATAACGGTCATCGTGCGTGATCACCAGCACCGCCCTGCCCTGCTCGCGCAGCTCCGGCAACAGCTCCCGATAAAACACATCCTTGAAGACTGGATCCTGGTCCGCCGCCCATTCATCGAACACCAGAAAGGGGCGGTCCTCCAGATAGGCCAGCACCAGCGCCAGCCGCTTGCGCTGCCCCTGGGACAGCGCGCGCGTGGTGAATGCCCCATCGCGCACCTGCACCTTGTGATGCAGCTGCAGCTTTTTCAGAAGCGCATTGCCACGCGCATCCACCTCGGGCGAGCCATCATGCAGCATGTGACTGAACAGATGGAAATCCGAGAATATCGCCGAAAAGGTCTGGCGATACAGATCCCGGCTCTCGTCATCGATCGGCTGCCCATTCAACAGCACCGCCCCGCAGCGCGGCTTGTACAACCCCACCAGCAACTTGGCCAATGTCGTCTTGCCGCAACCGTTGCCCCCCACCAGATAAGTGACCTGCCCCGGCAGGAACTTCAGGTCGATCGGCCCCAGGTTGAACATGTCGTTGCGCCCCTCGTGAAAGTACTGGTGGCAGACCGAACGCATCTCCACGCTCCGCAGGCAGGCGCAGCAATCCTCCTCGGCCTCGCTCTCCTCCTGCTCCAGCTGCGAAGCGACCTCGTCGATGCGCGCACCCGACACCCTGGCCATGTTCATGCGCGGCAGCTCCTCCAGCAGGCTCTGCAGCGGAGACTCCATGTACAGAAAGACCAGCGCAAATCCCGTCATGATCTGCGCCCGGTCCGGCCGGTCCGCCACCAGCACGAACAGCACCAGCCCGATGAACGCATAGATCAAAAAGTTCCCCCAGCCGGCAGCGGCCAGGAACACCGACATGCCCACGGTACGCTCGCGCCGCACCTTCTCGATGGTCTGCCCCAGCACCTCCTTGCGAAAGCGCCGCCGCCGGGCCACGTTCAGCCGCAACTCCTTGCTCCCGTCCACCAGGGAACGGAAATGCTCGAACAGCCGGTCCTGCTCCCGCGCGGCCCGCTCCAGATGGCGTGTGGCCCGCATGTTGGCCAGGTGATACCCCAGCGAGCCCAGGCCGATCACCACCGCCGCCACCAGAAACACCTGCCACGACAGCCACGCCATGTACACCAGACAGCCCAGCACCGTGATGGCGTTGAGCAGGATCGCGGGAAAACTCACGAAGAACTCCGCCACCTCACTGCTGTGATCCGACAGCGCCGACTGCACCCGGCCGCTGCCCACGCACTCCAGGCACCGGTAGTCCGCCGCAATCACCCGCCCCGACACAAAGGTGCGCAGACTGGCATGCGCCTGCTGATTCAGCCGCTCGAACAGGATCGACGACACGATCTGGCTGCCCATCACCGCCAGCGCGCACCCGGCAAAGCGCCAGCCCAAACTGCCGTAGTCGGCTGCTGGCGTCGTCAATGCCTCGTTGATCTGCGTCAGCATCAGCACCCCGCACACCCCATGTATCACGCTGGCCAGCGTGGCCGCCACCATCAGCAGGCGTGAGCGCTCGATCAGGTAAGCAAACATCCTCGTGTCACCTCCGCCCGGCATCGGCAGGAAGCTGCAGCACCTGCCGTGTCAATCCGGCATCGCGGGCAATATCGGCCTCACGGAACGGAAAGCGCAGCCAGTCCTTGCGGGCATAGCGCACCACCGGCGCCATGGTTGCCACCGTGCCGGCAGGCGTCAGCGCCCGTTCGTCCTGGCCATGTGCAAGCAGCGTATGCGCCTCCACGCCCTGCCGGCCAAAATGCACCACCTGCAGATAGGAATTGGCCAGCGAATCCGGCCCCAGCACCTCGCCATCGTCCTCGCCACAGGCCACCACGAAGTATTCATCCGATGCGCAGCCCCCATAGATGGGCAGACGCCGGCCGCCACTGCGCACATAACGCCTCCGCCCCAGCGGCTCATCCAGCGCTACGCCCTGCGCCAGCAACGTCTCTGCAGCCGCCATCAGCACCCTTGCCGCCGTCACCCCGTCCAGTGCCAGCCCGGCCGGTGTACCCAGCGGCGCCCCGCTGGAAAACGGCACCCGGTACAGCGCCTCTTCCGGCATCTCTTCCAGCTGCGCCCACAGCGTCTCCCACAGCAGCACGCCCCGTTCACCAACATCTGCCCGGCCCGACCAACGTTGCAGGGTTCCGCACGCCTGCTGCAGCACCGCCCGGCCGCCTCCCCCCATGTCCACCTGCTGTTGCGCCACCCGGCCTCCTGCCATCCCGCCCGCCGGCTGCGCACATGCTCCGGCCAGCAACGCCTCCCTGAACATCATGGCCCCGTACGCCGTCGGCACCAGCGCCTGCTGCCGCACCCGCTCACTCAGGGCCTCAACCGAGGCCGACGGCCGTGCCAGCAGATCCAGCGCCAGCCGCTGCCCCAGCCGCGTCCGCGAAGAAGGCGATTCCCCTTCCCCGCCCAGCACCTTCGGATACCCCGTCAGCGGTGCATGCACATTGGTCAGCCAGTAGCTGTTGTTCATGTTGGCCACATAATCGGCGCGCAGCAACGCCGGCATCTTCTCTGCCGGCATCGTCCCGTGCAGCACCGCCGCCGGATCATCCTGCCAGTTACAGGCGGCACGGCTGCCATCCAGCACCGGCACCAGCGGGTCCACCTGAGCAAGTCGCTCCGCCAGGGGCGCCGCGCAGCGCTCGCGCCACGCATCCGACACATTCGGCACCGCTCCCACGTCCGCATACCACACCCGGCCATCGCCACGTCCTATCGCCACCGTGTTCACCCACGGCATGGCGGCTTCCGCGCGCTGGATGGCCATGAACTCATCCAGCGAAGCAGCACGATTCCAGCGCAGAAAATTCCGGAATATCCGGAAATTCTCGGCATTCACGTCGCGCAGCGCCAGTGCCCCCGTCCGCCGCCAGCCCAGCTGCGCATCCTGCTCGCCCATGTCCACCAGCGGACCGAAGCGGCTGCGGTACAGCGTGCGCTCCAGCCAACGCATCCGGCCCCCGCGCCCGCGTACCGGAACCCGCACCTGCTGCCGGGTCATCGCCTCCAGACGGCCATCCACCCAATAGCGGGTCGGGTCGTCCGCATCCAGCCGCAGCTCGAACAGGCCGAAACGGCGTGCCGCCGACACCGTGTGGCTCCACGCCACCCGGTCGTTGAAACCGATCATCACCAGCGGCACGCCCAGAAAGCCCACACCGGCCACATCCAGCTGCCCCGGAATCGTCAGGTGCATCTGATGAAAACGGTCCGGCCCACCCCAGTACCAATGCGGGTTGCCCAGCAGCACCGCCTGCGCCTCGCCACTGGCCTGGCGTCCCAGCGCCAGCATGTTGCTACCCAGCGCCGCGTGCGTACCCAGCCGATGTGCCAGGCGCGCTGCCAGGTTTCCCGTGCCCACCGCATGCACATGAGCCCCGGAGTCCTTATCGGGCACAGACGGCGACTGCCGTGACCGCTCCCCGTCATCGCGAGCCTTGCCATTTCCAGCTTCCGGGCTGGCGGGTGGCCGGGCATTGACGATCTCCGGAATGAAATGCAGATACCCAGCCGCCACCTGCGCCGCATACAGCCGTCGGTACACATCACCCGACGTGATCGGCCGCACCCACGGCGCCCCCAGGCAGGCATGACGTTTGCCCCGGGCGCCACCTGCATGCCGTTCTTTCAGATGACGGTTGTACCCCTGCGCATAGCCCGCCACCAGCGCCTGCAGCTCGGCCGGCTGCTGCCGCCACAGCCGGCCGATCGTCACATCATCGGCAAAGGCACGGAAAAAGACATCCAGCTCGATGTTCCTGGGCCGGCCAAAGTTCGAGTCCCGTGCCGGCCGTGCATCTGCGCCGAAGAACCACGAACGCCGCCCCTCGTAGGTCACGAATCCCTCGGCCAGCGTACACAGCGCATCCTGCGCCTGCGCAAGGCCAATGCCCACCCCCAGCGCCTGCCAGTCCGGCGCCCGCACATGCGCCACCCCGTCCGTCGTGCGCCGTATCTCCACCTGACGCGCCCCACCCGGCACGGCGTCATCCATCGCGTCCGCCGTGTCCACCATGTCCGGCAACGCACGGGCCACGGCCACCGGCGCCATCAGCATCAGCACCATCAGCCCGATCGCCCATCTGTGGCGCACCTGCCCGCAGGAGCCGTTCAGAGGATCCCTGGCGTTTCTTCCGGGCAAGGCAATCGAATACAGGGCAGGACGCATCGGGCAACACTCCAGAAAGCCACCATGACAATCGGCACGGCTACATGGTTCATGACGAAACAGCCCGGAATCCGTTCATTCTCCGTCACGGACCATCAGCCCCGCCTCCCGTTCTGCAGCACGCCTGCTCACGTGGCTTGTTCAATGAGTCCCTGGCGCACTGAACGGATTCCCACCCCGTTCGTCTAGAGAAAGGAAGAGACATGGAAGCGGGCCTCCCGCATGTCGCAGAAAAGACACCCTTTCACCCGACCGAAACCATGCCCCGTCCCCGCATCATCATTCACAGGAATCCACATGCACACTCATGACGTCATCGGCATCGGCTTCGGACCGTCCAACGTGGCACTGGCCATTGCCCTGCAGGAAATGCACCAGGCCGGCTGCCAGCCGGTGGACATGCATTTCATCGAACAGCGCCCCAGCTTCGCCTGGCACCCGGACATGATGCTGGCCAACACCCACATGCAGGTGTCGTTCCTGAAGGACCTGGTGTCGCTGCGCAACCCCTGCAGCCCCTACTCCTTCGTCAACTACCTGCACCAGAAAGGCCGGCTGCCGCACTTCATCAATCTCAAGACCTTCCTGCCCAGCCGCCATGAATTCAACGACTACATCCGCTGGGCCGCCGCACATTTCCAGAATGTCTGTACCTACGGCGAACGGGTGCAGACCATCCAGCCCCAGGAAGAATCGGGCCGCATCACACGGCTGCGCCTGCAGACCGTCGACACACAGGGCAACACCCGCGAATACCTCACCCGCAATCTGGCGCTGGGCCTGGGCGGCACCCCGCGGCTGCCGGACATCTTCCGCCCCCTGCAGGACGACCCGCGCGTCTTCCATTCCCACCATTACCTGCAGGGCATCGCCCACAACCCGCAGGCCCGCAGCATTGCATTGATCGGCGCCGGCCAGAGCGCCGCCGAAGTCTTCATGGACCTGCACGACCATCCTCACCGGCCGGAAATCGACCTGATCATGCGCGCCCGGGTCATCAAGCCTGCCGACGACAGCCCCTTCGTCAACGAGATCTTCAACGCCGACCTCATCGACGAATTCTTCGGCGGCACCCCCACCGAACGGCAGGACTTCCTGACGGAGTTCCACCACACCAACTACGCCTGCCCGGACACCCAGCTCATCGAACGGATCTACCGCATCTTCTACGAACAGAAAGTCACCGGCCAGGAACGTCACCAGCTGCTGCCCCGCCACATCGTCACCCACGTGCAGGCCGATGACGACGGCATCTACCTGGGCCTGCAGGACACCCACAGCCTGCAGAGCCTCACCCGCCGCTACGATGCCGTCATCCTGGCCACCGGCTATGAGCGGGAACAGCACCGGCCGCTGCTGGCCGCGCTCGCCCCCTACAGCCCGGGCCTCGAAGTCGACCGCCACTATCGACTGAAGACCACACCGGATTTCCTGCCCCACGTCTACATCCAGGGCCACAACGAAAAGACACACGGCCTGGCCGACACCCTGCTGTCGGTCATGGCCATCCGCACCGGCGAGATCGCCCAGGCGCTGACCCAGGCCCTGCAACAGACCGGCCAGACCCACGACGACACCCTGCCAACGGACGCACATATATGACGCTTCCCGTCCGGACAGCCGCAACAGACATGCCCTGACCCGGAAGTCCGGCGCCCCCGTGGTTGGTTACGCCGGCAAACACGCCGTGCAAACCGGGCCCGACACATCAGCTCCCCACCACCGAACCGATCGATACCCATTCCCATGTCAGCGTCCTCTCCCCGCCCCGAATCCCCCACCAATCCCCTCGGCTGGCATCACGTCCGCCACCTGCAGTCCTTTGCCGACGGCGGCCGGTTCGACATCCATCGATGCGATCGGAACGAGCAGGACCAACGCGATAAGAACAGCCATAGAAGCCAGGACAGCCAGTATGACCAGGAGATCCTGGTCCACAACCACAACAGCCAGCAGCGCGTCTCCTGGCACCTGAAGACAGATGCCGACACGGCAACCCTGCATCCGCAACGCCCCGCCGCAGTACCGCTGACAACGCCGGACATCCTAGCCGCCCTGGAAGGCGCCTTCACCTTCTTTCCCCAATACCGACAACTGGCCCTGCCGTCAGGCCCCTGGCCCGACACCCTGCGCCATCGCCAGATCCTGGTGCCCGGAGCCGACGGGCGCCCCACCGTTCACCGCGACATGCTGTGGCAATTGCCGGAGCTCTGGCTGCCCGTGCACAAGAGCCCCATTCCTCTCAGCTACCGGCTCAGCCATGGCCGGCAACACCCGCTGCGCTCCTCCAAGCCCCAGGGCCTGCTGTACCGGCGTCACATCCCCTGGCTGGGCAAGACCCTGTCGTTCCGCGCATTGGACATCGATGCCGACCTGGAACGCTTTCACCGCTGGATGAACGAGCCCCAGGTTGCAAAAATATGGCAGGAACAGGGAAGCCAGGAACAGCATCGCCAGTACCTGCACACGCTGGAGAAAGACCCACACATCCATCCGATGATCGTCTGCCTGGACGGCGAACCCTTCGGCTACTTCGAGGTCTACTGGGCCAAGGAAGACCGCATCGCCCCCTTCTACGACGCCGATGACCACGACCGTGGCTGGCACGTGCTGATCGGCGAACCCGCCTATCGCGGCAAGGCCATCGCCGTCGCCTGGTTCACCGCCATCTCGCACTACCTGTTCCTGGATGATCCACGCACCCGCCGCATCGTCGGCGAACCCCGCGCCGACCACGTTCAGCAGATCCGCAACCTGGACCGCTCCGGCTACGCCAAGCTGAAAACCTTCGACTTCCCCCACAAGCGCGCTCTGCTGGTCATGCTGCTGCGCGAACGCTTCTTCGGCGACGCCCTGTGGTGGCCGGCCGCCGAAGCACCTTCCCCGCAGGAGCCTGGACAGTGAAAAACCCGCAGGCGGCGAACCGGGCGCAAACAGTGCCTGCCGAACCCGACTTTCGCCTTCGCGGTTTCCACCCCCAAGCGCCTGGGGATCCTCTGAACCTGCCGAACCACTGCCGTGCTTGCATACATCTTCCAGCAATCCCGCCGCCTGCTGACCGCAGCCGCCGTGGCCAGCACCATCCACGGCTTCTGCAACGTCCTGATCCTCGCCCAGATCAACAAAGCCCTGACGGCGCCGCCCGGCAGCCTCACCCTGGCGTCTGCCATCCAGTTCGGCGCCTGCGCCCTGGTTGCCCTGCTCAGCCAGATCATCGCCTCCATCCTGTCCGAACACGCCAACCAGAACGTCCACACCAGCCTGCGCCGCTTCATTGCCCATCGCGTACTGTCGGCGGACTACCGGCACCTGGAAGAGACCGGCGCCCCCCGCGTACAGGCCGCACTGACAGAACACTGCAGCAACCTCACCGAATTTCTCGTCGGCATCCCCAACATCATCGTCAACATCGTCACCGTGCTCGGATGCCTGGCCTACCTGGCCTGGCTTTCCTGGCAGATCTTCCTGGTGGCCACACTCACCATCATCCTGGGCTGCCTGGGCTACCAGGTGGTCGGCAACCGGGCCTCCAGGCACCTGGAAGCCGCCGCCCAGGAGCAGGACCGGATGTTCGACCATTTCCGCGCCCTGGTGGATGGCGCCAAGGAACTCCGGCTGAATGCCGGCAAGCGCCGCCGCTTCCGCGACGAAGTGCTGGATGACTCACTCCAGACCTATCGACGGGAACAATTGCGCGGCACCTCGCTGTATCTCGTCTCCTCCGCCTGGGGCGGGTTGCTGCTCTACATCTTCATCGGCCTGGTACTGTACGTACTGGTCGGCAACGTGCCGGACCGTGCCCAGGTCACCACCGGCTTTGCACTGGTCATCCTGTACATGGTGCCGCCCCTGGGAGAACTGCTGCAGGAGCTGCCCCGTGCCAGCCAGGCCCGGGTATCCCACCATCACATTCAACAGATCACCGAGCAGCTGCAACAGCACGAAACGGACGCCCATGCAGATGCCCACGCAGCCCCCCTGCTCCCGCCATCCAGCCCAGGCCGGATAAGACTGGAAGGCGTCTGCTATCGCTACTACCACGAAGGCAAGGATGAAGTGTTCACCCTGGGGCCCATCAACCTGGACCTTGTCCCCGGCCAGATCATCTTTCTGGTGGGCGGCAACGGCAGCGGCAAGACCTCCCTGGCCAAGCTGCTGGTGGGGCTCTACAAACCCGCACAGGGCACCATCCTGCTGGATGGGCAACCGGTGAACGACCACAACCGCGACGCCTACCGCCAGCACTTCTCCACCATCTTTGCCGACTTCCACCTGTTTGGCCAGCTGCTGGACCAGACCTCTGCCGCGCAGGATGACAAGGGCAACGCTCTGCTGCAGAAGCTGCAACTGCATCACAAGGTACAGGTGCGCCGCGGTGCCTTCACCACCCGGGCACTCTCCCAGGGCCAGCGCAAGCGCCTGGCCCTGACCATCACCTATCTGGAAGACCGCCCCTTCCTGGTGTTCGACGAATGGGCCGCAGACCAGGACCCCGTCTTCAAGGACGTGTTCTATCGCCAACTGCTGCCCGGGCTGCGCTCACAGGGCAAGACGGTGCTGGTCATCTCCCATGACGATCGATACTTCGATGAAGCGGATCAGATCATACGCATGGAAAATGGCCAGATCATCGGCACGGAAGACCATTGCCATTGAGCCGGCCCGAAACCGAAGTCTCGCCCTGGCAGCCGCCCTCCTTGTAGAAGAAAAACTCATGGTCCAGCAACGACCCGCTCCAGCCCCCCGATCAAGGCAGGAAACAGACTGCAGTTGAAATTCTTCCAGCGAAGCTCCAGGATCGTGTCCTCAGGATCGATATCCGTACCCAGCACATCGAAGACCACCTCGCCGGAATCAATGCCGCCGTCCACGTAATGGAACGACGCCCCCGTCCTGCCGACCACAGGAACACGCACCTTTTCCATCGTGTTCCAGTCCACCACCTTCTCACCACGGGCTCCATACAGGGCATCCAATGTGGCGTGGGCCCCCCTGCGCTGCCAGGGAGACCCTTCCCGCGTGATCCCCGGATGAATGTTGTAGATACGACGATGATATGAAGAAAACGGCTGGATCAGTGCATCCAGGATGACCAGCAGCCCATCCAGCACCACGACATCCGCCCGTGCCTCGTCCATGGCCGCCTTCAACCGCATCTCGAAGTCACGCTTGCCGGACGCACGCCTCTCATCCCCCAATGGAAGACGCCGGTAGTCGGACGGTATGTTCCGCAAAAGGCCATTCACGTCACGTCCCTGAGCATGCAGATCCCGTGGATAGAACCACCGATCTGCCGCCTCCGGCCCGAACCCATACCCTGTCAGCTGCCGGCGGTCACGCTCGTTTCCCCTGTCATCATCGAAGAACACCCCCTCCAGCGACACCTGTTGGCCAAGTGCCCCCTCATTCAGCGTCCTGACCAGGTGTTCAAGAGGCGACCGCACGTAACGTACCCCTCCCTTGAACTCGATGTACTGACCAGCCCTGTCGGCAGCCGCATTGCGCAACGACATGACATAAACCATACGAATGGCAGCCATAACTTCAACCAATACCTTGAAGATGAAAGGCCCATGCCTCAAGCAAGACGCACAGGGGCTACATACTGTTAAAGACGAACCAGTTCGTGAAATGTTCACCATCATTCGACAGTTCTACCACGCAAACTCGAACAATTTCAGAAAGCAAGTTGAATTTGCGTTAAAACTTTAACCATACGAAGCCCCTGTCTTTACAGTCTTATGCTCCAATAGACTTGATCGTCTGAAGCGATCTTCCTTCTTCTTTTTCGAAGTTCTGTCTGATCATTGAAGAGGAATCGATCTCGCTTATCTCTCGATTGCCAATAGACTTTCCAATTTCCCTTATCGTCCGAAATTCAACTGCCAAACAGAAGGGGGAGCTTCATGCATCATCGAAATTTCAATGCAATCCTGGGTATCGCTCTATCCTTCCCATTCACAACAAGCGCCCAGAACGACACAACGGCACTTGAGCCTGTCATTGTCAACGAAGACAGGGCCGATGAATTCAGCGAAGGCAGTGGAAAGTACAACACATCGGGCAGCAGAAGCGCAACGGGCCTGCGTCTCTCAAACCAGGAAACGCCCCAAACCTTGAGCACAATAACCAACCAACAAATTCAAGATCAAGACACCAAAACAGTCAGGAGCGCACTTGAAAACAGCCCAGGAATATCAGTTGAAAATAGAGGCGCAGGAAACCATATAGTCCAAAGTCGTGGACATGAGGTAGACAACTATCAGCTGGATGGCATAAGCACAGACCTTCCCGGCTATCGCGTGATGGACGATCAGTTGGGGGACAGCATCATGTACGACAGGATAGAGATTGTGCGAGGAGCAAACAGCCTGATGGGCGGCAGTGGCACGCCAGGGGCATCGGTCAATCTGGTTCGCAAGCACGCCAACAGCAACAGGCGCGAAACCTCACTAGACTTGGGCATCGGCCGCTTCCAGGAAAAGGACATCAGTCTAGATCATTCGCAACCGCTGAACCAGGATGGTAGCCTGCGCGGGCGCGTGATCCTGCACCACAACAGGAAACACACCTTCATGGACCGTGAGTCCTTGGAGAACAATACCATCTACGGCATATTAGATGTGGACATTACATCCAACGATACAGTCAGCCTTGGCTTCAGTCAGGAACACAACAAAGACAGGAACCCTACCTGGGGGGGGTTACCGGATTTTTATGATGATGGCACGAGGATCTCCTGGCCCCGTGGCGCCAATTTCTCCCCCAATTGGTCAAATATGGACTCTAGAGCCAAGTCAGTATTTATTGAGAGCACCAATGACATCAACTCGACCCTGAGCATCAAGACAAAGGCAGGGCACCGCGCAACGAAATCAAAGTCAAAACTTTTGTATGTCGGCACAAACAGCGTGACGCAGGAAGAAGGGATAACTGGCATTCCCGACACCGTAGGAAAATATGACTATGATAATACAGCTGATTACTTTCACCTCCAAGCCGATGGCAAATTTCAAGCTTGGCAACAGACCCATGAATTCATAATTGGAATCTCCTACAATAGAGATAAAATCAAAGAGCTGCAATTCGAAAATCCCGAGGAAAGCAGTATCGCATCAATAGAAGACTATAACATATGGGCTGGCGACTTTCCAGAACCAGAATGGGAGGCGACCCCAGCCACCGAACAGATCAACGACAAGAAAATGGCTGTATTTGCAAGTTCCCGACTTAAGATGAATGACGATGCGTCCTTGATCATTGGCGGACGACTTTCAAACTGGGAATATAGGGATACAGGTGATCAAGGAACAGCTTCCGTACACCTCAGGAAGACCGGTGTTTGGACACCCTATGCCGGGATCCTATATAATGTAACACCGCAGAATACGCTTTACACCAGCTACACGGACATCTTCAGCCAGCAGACTGAAAGAGACATAGACGGGAAGCCGATTGGTCCTTCCCGTGGAAAGAGCTACGAGATTGGCTGGAAAGGAAACTATGCTGAAGGAGGATTGCAAACTCAGGTATCCCTATTCCGCAGCACGCAGGACAACCTTGCACAGGAAAGCGGCGAAAACATTCCTGACACCTCCCCCCCTGAAAGGGCCTACTATGGCGCACAGGGAGCAACAGTAAATGGCTTCGAGCTACAAGCAGAAGGCAGCCTGACTCCCAGCTGGAAGATCAGCGCTGGATACACTCAATGGCGGGGAAAGGATGCTCAGGGAACGCCAATAAACACGAACACCCCCCGAAAACAGTTCACCCTGTTCAGCAGATATGACCTGTCCCCTCACGTCCAAGGTCTTACACTGGGAGGAGGCGTTCGCTGGCAGAATCGCACCTATATTGCCAACATTCAGCATGAACCTACCGAACAGATTCTGGAATATGACCAGGGCAGCTATGCGGTTGCAGAGTTGATGGCAAAATACCAGATAAACCGCCAATCATCGATTCAAGTCAACGCCACCAACATCTTCGATAAGAAGTTCGTGGAATTGGATTCGAACCAACATCTATACGGAGAACCCTTCATCATAAAGACATCACTTCAATACTCCTTTTGATCGCAACGTCATTGCCCATGATTACCTCCGGGCAATAGGTCAATTACAAGAACTTATTGCTCGAACTCTTATTTAACACATCAGAGGACCTCGAAAAACCCCTTCATCCGCCCGCCAGCTGCAGATCAGGCTAGACTGGTCGGCATGAAAGCACGGGGTGGCAGATGATGAAGAACCGGAAGAGCGCAGCGATAAAGACAGATCTGTTTGCGCATGAGGCACACCATCAGAAGCTGGA
>ERZ773008.1395-NODE-1395-length-17082-cov-35.259823_pt1 | contig 17082 bp, 9 predicted proteins | sample MGYA00580664_ERZ773008 | MGnify/ENA primary metagenome ERZ773008 (study PRJEB29015, sample SAMEA2738016) | human oral metagenome | biome: human oral; feature: human-associated habitat; material: dental | place: China | collected 2048 ... | reverse complement strand
CGGCAACCGAACCGCTCCCCTCCGATTCGCCCCTGTGGGATGCGAAGAATATCGTGATTACCCCGCATGCCGCCGGTGGGCGCCCCGTAAATCCGGAGGAACTGATCGCCCACAATATTCGTGCTTTCCGCACCGGTGCTGAGAGCGAGTACCGTAACCGGTTCTAGAATTTTAACGAACGTAGAAAGTCACGTGTAAAAGAGATACATTCTCACCCCGCATCCTGTGATGCCATTCATAAATCACAGGATACGGGGTGCTTTTGGTATGAAATTCATAAAATTTTTTTGCCCTAAATCCCGAAAATATAAGTTAGGACCTACTTATTTTAGATGTTGGTTTTGCTCCTGTTTACATGGTTTTTCGTGGATTTTTTGGGGTCTGGAGAGGGTTTGAGGCGTTCTGGAAAAATATGACGCCACAAATCTTCGGTGTGTGTAAATCTTTCGTAACTTTTCGCCAAACCTTATTTTGACAGCGATACCGGGGATGCCGCCTCTAAACTCCTCGCAGTACCCCGCAAAATGGTGCTTGTCGGCTGATTTTAAGGCGATGTGGGTTTGGTGGATATCCGAATGTAAATATAAGATAAAAGAACTACGCTTCTAGTGACTGTAGTCACTGGATTATCCGATGATGGAAGCTGTAACACACATGCCTACGAAACCAGAATATCTAGGAGGGGAACCGCCCCATGTTTAGGTATATCCTCCGGAGGTCGCTCACTTACCTCGTGATGGTTTTCTTAACCACGACTATGGGTTATTTTGCGGCTGTTACCACGCTAAAACCTGCCCTTTTGGAGCAGGAAAAGGTGCCGCGCCCTTCGCCTGAACAGGTGAATCGCACCCTCGCATCCCTCGGGCTAGACCCCGAAATGAGTGCGTGGGATAGATACATTCAATGGCTGACGAATGTTGTCACCAAATTTGATTGGGGACGCAGCCCAAACAGCGGATATATCAATCAGGAATTTGGTCAGCGTCTGTGGGTTTCTACCAGATTGATGCTCGCAGCGACTATTTTGACCATTATTATCGGTGTGGCGCTGGGTGTTTACTCGGCAGCGCGTCAGTACAAATTCTCCGACCGGGTTATTACCGGGTATTCCTATCTCGTCTATATTATTCCCGCCCCCGTGGCATACTTCGTGGTGCAGCAGGGAGCGACCGCCATTAACAACATTGTGGTTGAAAACGGTGGCGAAAAGATTTTCTATGTGACCGGTATTTCGACGCCCGGTGTAACAGGCTTCTGGGATACCACCATAGACATGGCGGCGCACTATGTGGTGCCGACTTTCTGTATGACGATTTTCGGATGGGCCAGCTATCAGATTGCTCAGCGGCAATACCTGCTCGATAACGTGAACGCAGACTTCGTGCGTACCGCTCGCGCGAAAGGGCTCACCCGTAACCAGGCGATTACCCGCCACGCCCTGCGTGTGTCCTTTATCCCGGTGGCACAGTCGATTGCATACACCATTCCCACTATTTTTGCGGGTGCCTTCTTCGCGGAGTCCGTGTTTGCATGGCCCGGCATTGGTAAATGGTCTATTGACGCGATCGGCCAGCAGGATGTGAACGCTGCGACCGCTACTCTCGCCTACGGTTCCGTGCTGTTCGCCATCGGTGCCATTATCGCCGATATCGCGACCACGATCGTCGACCCCCGAGTGAGGATCTCATGAGCCAGGTAACTGAAACAAGCACGGTACCTGTCGTGCAGAATGGTGATTTTAAAGTTCTCAATAAGAACGTGATTATCCTCCGCCGCTTCTTGCGCAACAAGGCTGCGGTGTTCGGGCTTATCGTCTTTATCTGTGTGGGGCTTTTTGGGTACTTCGGCAAATATGTTTCTAAGTACTCCGCAACCGAATCTGACTTTATGACCCTCGGCGGTGAAGGTCCCTCCGCAGAGCACTGGTTTGGCACCACCGTGGGCGGTAACGATCTTTTCGCCATGATGAGCGAAGCCGTGTGGACCTCAATGGAAATCGGCCTGGTCGTGGGTATCGCCACCGTTATTATCTCCGCAATTTACGGTTGTGTGATGGCGTACTTTGGTGGCTGGATCGACAGGGTTATGCTCTTCCTCTTGGAAACCATGATTATGGTTCCCTCGCTGCTGATTTTGGCGATTTTCATCAACGGTCAGATCGGTAAGCAGATTCAGAAGACCGTTCCCACGTGGATTGTGCTCTCCTCTGTGCTGATTGTATTCGGCTGGATGGGCCCTGCCCGTGTGATTCGTGCGATGGCGCAATCCCTGATTGGGCGCGATTACGTGAAGGCAGCACGCTACATGGGCGTACATCCCTTCAAGATCGTGCTGCGGCACCTCGTACCGAATATCGGCTCGATGCTCGTTCTGAACTTCACGACCGGCATCATGATCGCTGTGCTCTCTGAGGTTGCGTACTCCTTTATCGGCATCGGTATTACCTATCCGAACTACTCACTGGGGTCGTTGATTTCTGACGCCGCTCAGCAGCTTAATACCCTGCCGCATATGTTCTGGTTCCCCGTTATCTTCTTCTTCCTGCTGGTGGGTCCGCTCTCGCTCATGAACGACGGCTTGCGCGACGCCTTCGACCCGACTTCCATGTCGGTCGGTAAGATCAAGAAGTCAAAGAAACCTAAGAGCCAGAAATCGGCATCTACGGTCGAAGACGCGGAGGCTCAGGAAGCCGACGCTGCAGCACCATCAACCGACCCCAATCCCGATGCTCAGGCATCCGCCCAGAATGAGGAGGCATAAAACTCATGAGCACTTCTCCCGTTCTGAGTGTTAAAGACCTGCACGTTAGCTTCAATACCGAAAACGGTGTTGTACATGCGGTGCGCGGTGTCGATTTTGACCTTTACGCCGGTAAAACCCTGGGTATCGTTGGCGAATCCGGTTCGGGTAAATCCGTGGCATCTATGGCGATTATGGGGCTTCACCCCACGACCGCCGATATTACCGGGTCTATCACATACAACGGCACCGAACTGCTGGGTCTGAGCGATAAGGAAATGTGCCAGTACCGCGGCAAGCACATCTCCATGATCTTCCAGGATCCGCTGTCTTCGCTGACTCCGGTGTACACTATCGGGGATCAGATTGCCGAAGTCCTCAAAATCCACAATAAGGGTATGAGCAAGCAAGCGATTAAAGATCGCTCTATCGAACTCATGCGCTTAGTGGGTATTCCTTCCCCAGCCGACCGTCTGCGCTCTTTCCCGCATGAGTTCTCCGGCGGTATGCGCCAGCGCATCATGATCGCAATGGCAATTGCCAACGATCCGCGCGTGCTTATTGCGGATGAGCCTACTACCGCGCTTGACGTCACCATTCAGGCGCAGGTGCTTGAGGTTATGGATAAGGCGCAGGATGAAACCGGTGCGGCAACTATCATGATTACCCACGACTTGGGTGTTGTCGCTGGTATGGCCGATGACATTCTGGTGATGTACGCGGGTAAACCGGTAGAAATCGCTAAGGCTGAAGACCTTTATAAGTACCCCAGCCATCCCTACACGATTGGCTTATTGGGTGCGGTTCCCCGCGTGGACCGTTCGCAGAAAACCTCTTTGGTGCCCATTGAGGGCACTCCGCCGAATCTGCTGTACCCGGTGGATCACTGCTCGTTCCGTGAGCGTTGCCCCGTCGCCAAAAACGGCGGTCAATGCTGCAAGGATGATGCTGGTGAGCCCGAGCTCGCTCCGCTCAAGGGCGCTGGTGAGGGGCACTACTCCTCCTGCACTATCTCGCAGGATCTCATCAGTAAGACGGCCGAAGAACTCTATACCGTTCCTGAAACTCCCGTTTCGAAGTTTGAAAGCATTCCGCGCGAAGATCGCGCGCCGGTGCTTGAAGTGCGCAACGTGAAGAAGCATTTCCCGCTCATGAAGGGTTCCCTCATGAAGCGCCGCGTGGGCACCGTGAAGGCCGTGGACGGCGTATCTTTCGATATTCGTGAGGGTGAGTGCTTCTCGATCGTGGGCGAATCCGGGTGTGGTAAAACCACCACGCTGCTGGAAATTATGGAGTTCAGCAAGAAAACCGATGGCGAGATTCTGATTAACGGCGTCTCTACGCAGGATCATAAATCTGTCAGTGAGCTTCTTGAACTGCGCAAGAACCAGCAGATGGTTTTCCAAGACCCCACGGGCGCCCTCGACCCGCGCTTTACCGTCTACGAGATTCTTGCTGAGCCCCTGGAAAACCAGGGCATGAAGCGTCCGGATATTAAAAAGCGCGTGGTTGAGCTGATGAAGATCGTGGGTCTGCAGCCCGATCACGTGAACCGCTTCCCGAACCAGTTCTCCGGCGGTCAGCGCCAGCGTATTGGTATTGCCCGTGCGCTTGCTGTGAACCCGAAACTTGTGGTGCTGGACGAACCTGTCTCGGCATTGGACGTTTCCGTTCAGGCGGGTGTGATTAACCTGCTTGAGGAACTCCGCGCGAGCTTGGGTCTGAGTTATCTGATGGTGGCGCACGACCTCGCCGTGATTCGCCACGCCTCTGACCGGGTTGCGGTTATGTACCTGGGGCGCATCGTCGAGATTGGTCACGTGGATCAGGTCTTTGATAACCCGATTCACCCGTACACCAAGGCTTTGCTTTCGGCTATTCCCGTGCCAGACCCGGAGGTTGAGGCTAAGCGCCAGCGCATCATGCTGGATGGCGACCTGCCCACTCCGGTTAATGCACCGGTAGGATGCGGTTTCTCCAGCAGGTGCCCCATCTTCAAGCTGCTTCCCGAGGATAAGCAGAAGCGGTGCCTGGAGGAAAAGCCCGAGGTTATCACGCTTGACGGCGAAGACCACGGTTATGCTTGCTACTACCCGGATGGTGCAGACCTTCCCGATGTAGCGCTAGAGTCGGTTTCGTAGAACCGCATGTGTGTTGCGGGGGTGATTCTCATAGGAGAGTCACCCCCGCAACGTTTTAAAGAGCTAAAAATTTATATTATGCGATAAAGCGAAATAGTGATATGAATTACCAGTATTTGAGATTGCAGGAAATAAATTCTCGCTCTGTAATTCCATGAATACAATTAAGGTGTATCAAACGCCGCTACCACGGGCGGTAGCGCTAGACTGTGCGTTTGTCGGTGATAGAAAGAATACGCTCGTGAAAGCTCACTCCACTCTGAACCGCCGCACCCTGTTCGCAGGTGGTGCTGCACTGGGCACCGCTGGTATACTTGCGGCTTGCTCCGGCAAGAACAGTGGTTCCGGTTCTACTCAGGCTGCAGCAACGGCAGGTGCGAATATCGCAGACCTCGTGAAAATTAATAAGCAGGATGTTTCTGCCCTTAAATCCGGCGGAAAGCTGCGTCTGGCGGTCACCAGTTTGGGACCAAATTTCAACCCTCTGCATACTCAGGGCGCCGTTGGCGATAATGCTCGTGCTATCTCTTCGTATAATTCTTTGCTCACGAGTGGTCTGTGGCAGCAAGATTACGAAGGCAAAACTTCACCCAACCCCGACTTCTGTACCGAGTTCACCTCTGCAATGGAGAACGGCAAACAGGTTTTGCATATCACGTTGAATGAAAAGGCAAAATTCAACGATGGTACCCCGCTCGATATTGAAGCTCTGAGAGCGACTCATAAAGTTCTTTCAGACAACAAGACTTATCAGATTCAGAGCACGGGTCTGTACCCGAATATTGAGTCTATTGAAGAAGACGGCAGCGCAACCCGCGTGAAGGTCACGATGTCGAAGCCTTCATACCCTATTGCCAGCCTCTTCAGCTATGTGGTGCATCCGAAAATGACGGATACCGATTTCTTTGCCAATGGTCTAGTGGATAAGCCGAATTCCGATTATGCGGCAGGGCCGTTTAAGGTTGCCGAAGGCGGCTGGAACTCAACCGAGAAAACGCTGACCGTCACACGAAATGACAAATGGTGGGGCGAAAAACCGGTTCTCGAATCCATTACGTTCCGTCTGCTCGATACCCCTGCGCAGCGTTCTGCCTTTGCCAATGGCGAGCTTGACGCCGTAAACGCTAATGTCGTGAGCGTATACAAGGAACTCGAAAATGTTAAGAATGCCGAGTTCCGCCAGGGCCAACGCCTCTTTGCAGGCGGTGTGGTGATGAACCCCGTCAAAGTCGATACTCCGCTTCGCCGCGCCATTATGGTGGGCTTGGATCGTAAGGCGCTTTCCGATACTCGCTTTAAGGGTTTGCCGTTCAACGAGGCCCTGCCCGGATCGAGGATCCATATGCCGTTCTCGGAGTACTATGCCGATAGTATGCCGCAGGCAGCCGATCGGAAGGCTGCGGCCGCTAAGATTCTTGAAGAGGCCGGATACGCTAAAAACAGCGATTTCTATGAAAAGGATGGAAAACGCGCGAAAGTAGTGGTGAACAACTTTAGCGAGGATAACACCATAAAATCTCTGGCGCGTTTCCTCTCTCAGCAGCTTCGTGATCTGGGCATTGAGAGCGATGTCGATCAGCAGCCTGTTAGTAACTTGGGTAAGGTGATGTCTGCCAAGGAGCACGAACTGAGCTTCATTGGGTACAGTGTAAACAGCGACGATGGTACTGAAGGCACCAAGCAGTTCTACTCCCGCGAAGACAACGATGGGGCTGGTTCCGAAGAGATTGACGCCATGATTGAAGAGCTCTTCTCTATTGAGGATGCTAAAGAACGTAACCTCAAGTGCAACGAGATCGAGAAGAAGCATATGGAGGAATTTGCTACGAGCAGCGTCTTCTACAACGGTCCGCAGATCGTGTGCTGCCAGAAGAACCTGGCGAACTACGGTGCGTTTCTCTTTGATGATCCGCAGTACAACCCTTCGGCGTGGTCGCGTATTGGGTTCACTGGCTAGTTGGACGGGCTTATAGCCCCTAGAAATTAGGGGAGCGTTCTACAAATATGTATAAGGCGCATCCTACATTCCCTCGCGGGGGAGTAGGGATGCGCCTTGTCTGTGCCCTCATAGCCACACATGATATTCAGTAAATATTCTAGATTATCGTAAGTTATGCTCATTATTTCCTGAAAGATACGGAAATACATGCTCAAATTCTGCGTAAATATGCATAAAAATATGTAATCTACAACACATTATTGCTGTTTTTCTTAACTTTCGCATGAAGTTCGGTGTATGGTTCTGGGTATGGGTAATTTATGCATAATACTGCATAAGTTATCTCAAAGCCTTTGAAACACCAAGCCCATCGCAGGGCGCGTACACGTAAGGAAACACATCATGAGCATCAGCAAAACCCCAGCAGCGTTCATTCCTCATGCACTGACTCGCCGGTCTCTGCTGGGCGTAGCTGCGGCAGCTGGAACCGTCGGTGTGCTTTCCGCATGTGGCGGCGGTGCGAAGGACGGAAAAACTACCGCTCCCGGGCAGGGTGCAAACCTTAAAGACCTCTACGACATCAATGCTCACGAGGTTTCTGAGCTGAAACAGGGCGGAACCCTGCGGCTGCCGGTCGGGTCGATGGGGCCAGATTTCAATCCCCGGACTACGTCGGGCAATATGACCGATACCCAGACCATCATGAGCACTATTCATGATGCAGGCTTGTGGACCCTAGACTTTGACGGTACTACGACCCTCAGGAAAGAATATGCTCAGTCTTTTACCCCCGGCAAAGAGGGTGAGAAGGTTATCGTCAAGATCGTGCTGAATCCCCAGGCCAAGTTCAACGACGGAACGCCTATTGATGTGAAAGCCCTGCAGGCCACCTGGAAAACTCAGCAGAAAGCTGACGGGGAATACAATATTGTGGCCTCGGATATTTATGGATACGTTGAAAGCGTGGAAGCCGAAGAAGATAACTTTCACGTGAAGGTGACATTCTCGAAGCCCTTCTACCCCTTGAATGCCCTATTCACCTTTATTCTGCATCCGGCACTGGAAGATCCTAAGGTCTTCAATGAGGGCTTTGTGGATAATCTGCATCCCGAGTGGGGCTGTGGACCCTTCACGATCAAAGACGGCGGTTTTAACTCTTCCGAGAAGACCGTTACGGTGGTGCCGAACGATAAATGGTGGGGTGATAAGCCCGTGCTGGAGAAGATTATCTTCCGGCAGATGGATGAACCAGCGAAGAAAGCGGCCTTCAAGAATGACGAAATTGATGCTGCGGTTGCCGGAACCGCCTCTGCCTACTCCGAGTTTAAGGCGGTGGCAGGCACGGAACTCCACAAGGGAGTGCGCCTGCATGTTTCCGGTATTGATGTGAACCCCCGGCGGGTCAAGGATGCCGCCGTGCGGAAGGCTATTTTCTATGGGCTTGATCGGGAAGCCCTCGCCAAGATTCGGTACCAGGGCTTGCCCTATGAAGAAGAGATACCCGGATCGATGCTCCACATGCCTTTCTCGGAGTATTATCAGGACGCGTTCCCCAAGGTAGGGGGCAGTCCCAAAGACGCCATCAAGAAGGTGCTTGAGGATGCCGGATACACTAAAGACGGCGAGTTCTACGCGAAAGATGGGCAGCAGATTCACTACAAGATCGTGATCTTTGGCGACGATCCTGTTGATAAGGGTATGGCTCAGACCTTTACGCGGAATATGAAAGAAGCCGGGCTCAATATTGAGGTCGATCAGCATCCCGAAGGCGACTTCGGTAGGGTCTTGGGCAACTGGGAATACGACATCACGTTCGCGGGATACGAGGCGAATAACCCCGATGCTACGGTCGCCACCCAACAGTTCTTCCACTCGTCCAATAGCGACGGTATCGGCAGCCCTGAGATCGACGCTATGATCGAGGAAATGCTTTTGATTGAGGACGATAAAGAACGGAACCTCAAATGCGACGAGATCGAGAAGAAGCATACCTCCGAACTTGCCTTCTTAGGATGCGCCGCTAACGGTCCTCACTACGTCTTTACGAAGAAGGGTCTCGCTAACTATGGTGCGTTCCTGTTCAAGACCATCGACTGGACTAAGGTTGGTTGGGTGAAGTAGTTTTGCTCGCTCTCTGACGGATGGGGTGGGTGTTATGCACATTCGTACTCACCCTAACCCGGCGAGTAGATAATATTTTGTCGAGCAGATAGTGGATTGTTATCTGCTCGACAAAATATTATCTGCTCGCGCCTTATCTTACCTGCAGATAAAAATTAGTTTTATTCTAAAAAGCGAATATATGACGGGGAGAATCTGCGGCTTTGTATGGTAGAAATTCCGTAGATTGGTAAAGGAGTGAAAACTATTTGCGGTGGGGTAGGGGGTTCTGTACTATAAAAGCAACATTGTTGTATGTGCCTTGAATCATAGGTGATGTGTCACATCGTATAGACTCGAGGCAGTAAAGGAGAATCCTCATGAACGTTCAGAGAACCTTCAACCGCCGCACCCTGCTGACGGGCACTGTCGCCCTGGGAAGTGTTGGCTTACTGGCTGCGTGTGGCGGTTCAAAAGATGACAAGCTAAGCGGCAAAGCAGCTTCTAGCGCGGAAGAAATTGTCAAGAATCTGCAGATTAACAAGCAAGACTACTCTTCACTGAAGAAGGGTGGCGAACTGAAACTTTCCGTAAGTGCCCTGGGCCCGGACTTCAACACCATGACTCAGAGCGGCTATACCACAGAGAACCTAGCAGCTTTTGGAGGCCCTTGTAACATACCAGCCGTTGTTGGTTTTTATAATACGGACCCTGCAGGCGAACGCTCTATCAACAAAGATTTCTGTTTGGAACACAAGATGGAGACTAAAGATGGGGTTCAGACCGTAGAATTCAAGATTAACCCCAAGGCTGTCTTTAATGACGGTACTCCTATTGACGTTGAAGCAGTCAAAGCATACTGGGAGATCTATAAGGGTGGCGGAGACTCAGGCTACAACATCATCCCCAACCCTTCATGGGAGCAGATGGAAAGTATTGAAGCTGTCGATGGTGACAAGTTCCATGTGAAGATTACTCTCTCAACTCCATACTATCTATCGGATGACCTGGGTACGTTTGCTACACATCCTGCTCTTGTCGATAAGAAGCTGTTCAACGATGGTTTTGTCGATAAGCCTATGGATCAATACTGGGCTGGTCCTTTTAAGGTAAGTAACTGGAACTCTTCTGAGAAGGTTATTACTTTGGCCCCGAACGATAAGTGGTGGGGCGAGAAGAAGCCATTGCTGGAGAAGATTATCTGGCGTCAGATGGGTATCGATTCTCTTCGGGCTGCGTTTAAGAACGGTGAACTGGATGCCGCAGGATTTACCGATGCTGCAACCTATAGCGCGGTTAAGGGGCAGAACGGTACTGAAATTCGTTCAGGTCAGAATACTGGTGTGCAGAACTTGCAGTTTAATGCTACTCGCGTTACAGATCTGGCGGTTCGCCGTGCTGCTTTTGCAGCGGTTGATCGTTCTCAACTAGCAGATGTTACCTTTAAGCAGGTTGGCTGGGAAGAACCAATGCCCGGGTCTATGCTCGCTATGCCTTTCCAGAAGGGATATGAGGATAACGTTCCGAAGGATTCGGGAGCAGATGCTGCCAAGAAGATTCTGGAAGAAGCAGGGTACACCAAGAGCGGTGACTTTTACCAGAAGGACGGTAAGACTGCAGGATTCTCGATTACTACTTTCGGTAGTGATACCGTCACCCAAGCAAAATTCCAGCGAATAGAGCAACAGCTTAAACAAGCCGGTATTAAAGTAACCAACGATAATCAGCCAGAGTCGAATTTTAACTCTGTCGTGGGTACGAAGAGTTACGATTGTACGCTTTCCGGTTGGGCTGTAGGCGCGAATATGGCAGATAGCCCCCAGTACTTCTACACCAAGGATATTAACAACGGTGTGGGTGACGACGAAATCGATAAGCTGATTGCTAAGATTTCGGCAACTGAATCTAAAGATGAGCAGATTAAGCTTGCCAATCAGGTAGAGAAGCTCCACATGGAAAAGGTTGCTATTTACCTGCCGTACGCTAACGGTCCCGAGTACACTGCTGCAAAGAGCAAGCTGGCAAACTACGGTCCCAGCTTGTTCCGAACAACATACACGAACGCAGAATACTGGGTCAATGTAGGCTGGCAGGAATAGTCTTTAGCGGCTCATCAACGCGGGTGCCTACCTCACAATATATTGTGAGATAGGCACCCGCGTTATGTTTATCGTAGGTGTTTATTTTCTAAAACTTTCCTTAAAGGCTTCATAATATGTTTTGTATCATAGATGCGTCTCACAATGGGTTATACTAAAAGCATCTTTCACCCCTGGGATACCTCTAAATCCCCAGTGGGTGAGCATTTCTGGAAGGTAGCAGCGGCGCTTCTTCCTAACCCCTCTAAGGAGAAAATCATGAAAACACCTGTGTCGAGACGCAACCTGCTTATGGGAACAGCTGCCCTGGGAACTACAGGCCTGCTGGCTGCGTGCGGAGGCGGTAAATCCAATAAACCGGGCGGCACTGCCGCTACCGACTCTGCAGATGTTCTCTCGCGTGTGAACGTGAATAAACAAGAGTACTCTTCGCTGAAGAAGGGAGGCGAGCTACGCCTCGTCGTTACATCATTGGGACCAAACTTTAATACCCTAACTCAGACCGGGTACACAAGCTCAAACCTGGATGCCATTAACGCCTGTAATATCCCCTCGGGTGCTGGCTTCTTCAATGTCGACTATAACGGAGACCTAAGCCTCAACTCGGATCTGTGCCTGGAACATAAGGCGGAAACCAAAGACGGTAAACAGATTATCCGCATGAAACTTAACCCCAAAGCAAAGTTTAACGACGGCACCCCAATGGATATTGAAGCGGTGCGCGCATGCTGGACTCTCTACGGAAAGACCACCGAAGAAACCGGGTACGAACTCCTCGAATCTGAAGCGTGGAAACTCGTTGAATCCATCGAAGAAGATGGTGATAAGTTCTCAGTCAAAATCACGACTAAGAGCCCGTACTATCCGGCAGAAAGCCTGTTTGCTACCGCAGTGCATCCGGCGCTGACCGATAAGGAACTCTTCAATCAGGGATTTGTGGATAAGCCTCTCGACCAGTATTGGGCAGGTCCGTACAAGGTCGCGGAAAATGGCTGGAATTCCGCAGAGAAGACTCTAACCCTTGTGCCAAACCCGAATTGGTGGGGCGAAAAGAAAGCCCTTCTGGACCGTATTGTGTGGCGTGAAATGACAACCGATGCTATTCGGGCGGCCTTCAAAAATGGTGATGTTGACGCTACTCAATTTGTCGAAAACAATACCTATACCGAGCTCAAGGGGCAGGCGGGTACCGATATCCGCGAGGGTCAGCGTACAGGAGTGCGCGGTGTGCACCTGAACCCCAAGCGTATTACTGACTTGGCTTTGCGCCGTGCGATCGCCGCAGCTTTAGACCGCGCTCAACTGGCGAACGTTATGTTTTCTCAGCTTGGCTGGAGCGAGCCGATGCCCGGCTCTATTGTCTTTATGCCTTTCCAAAGAGGGTACGAGGATAACTACCCCAAAGAAACCGGTGCCGGTGCCGCCAAGAAGATTCTGGAAGAAGCCGGTTATAAGCTCAATGGCGATATTTATGAGAAGGACGGCAAAAAAGCAGAATTCTCTATCACCTACTTCGGTGGTGAGGCCACGACTCAGGCCCTGGCACGTAGTTTTGCCGAGCAAATGTCGCGGGCTGGAATCAAGGTGAATACTGATAATCAGCCAAGTTCAAATTACACCTCGGTCATCGGCTCAAAATCTTACGAGGCGTTGCTAGGCGGTTTCGGCACCAGTCTTGACCCGGCAGAGTCGGCTGTTTCCCTCTACCATTCCGCCAATAACAACGGCGTGGGCGATCCCGAGATCGATAAGTTCTGTGAAGAGCTTCTGACCGTCGAATCGCGTGAAGAACAGCTCAAGATGACCAATAAACTTGAGAAGATGCACCTTGAAAAGGTCGTGATGTACCTTCCATACGCTAATGGTCCGGAATATTATGCCGTCAAGTCTAAGCTGGCTAACTATGGGCCGAGCCTTTTCAAAACGAGTTACACGAGCGCCGATTACTGGATGAACGTAGGCTGGCAGGAGTAATCAATCTTGCAGCGCTGTTGAGCCGAAGTGCCCCTGACCGATATGCGCTTGGGGGCACTTGTTTGCACTGGGTCGTTCTTGCCATATTTCTGAAAGGTACTAGTAGTCGCCGAGATGAAGCCCTTGAGGGTCTGTGCTGGTCCTATGTAATTCCAACCAGTGAAGGCGGTATATACCTCCGCCGCCGACAGCCACCGGCAAGATCAGCGTGGCGAAGATCAAAAGAGTGAAGGGCGTTGCGAAAGCGAAGAGCAGGGCATCATCGTGAATAGTGTGGGCGTAGGTCATGCCCACCAGAAACGCCACATAGATGGTGTTGCCCAAGATGAGTCCCCACCCTGTGCGAGTCGCCAAGTAGATAAAGGCAATAGCAATGGTCCAGAATATCCCGAAAAAACGGCTAAAAGAATCGTAACGCAGCCAGGGGAGGGCGCCCACCACGCATGTGATAGTCAGAATCGCCCATAGAGGCAGCCGTAGCTTGATAAGCACGTTTTCAAGGTACACGGTTAGGAATAACCCTGTCAGGGTGAGTGTGCACCATGTGTAGAGGGGCAGTGCGCCGTCTGCTGAATGCTGCACACTCAGCCACCCCTCATACACATTGGCGGTGAGGTGGGGAGGCAGGGCATAGCGATCCATGAGAATTCCCGGCGCAATGGCCCCAAAGCATGCAAAGGTTGCGAATATGAGGGCTAGGAACCCTCGAAAATTACTGGGCTTTCGCAGCCCGAAACCGAGGTCCTTAAGGCTCAGCATGCGATAAGCGATGTATATCAGAGCCGCACCGAGTCCGAAATATGCGATAGTCACCCAATGCTCGGGAATACCGTGAGCGGTTTTTGAATCTAAGTCTGCATAGATACCGGCGGGCAGTAGAAGAAACGGGCGGTGACCCTCAAGATCCCCAAAAAGATACTGCCAGAAGACGTAGAAGTACAGGATGATCGTCCAGGTGAAGACAAAGATATAACGCTTCAGGGAAGAAGCACTTACCGATGAAGCGGCGTCTTCTGAACTTGCCGAGTGTGCAGGTTGCGGCTGGGGATCGGGGCGCTGCTCATTGGTATGAGGCGTTTCAAACGTCGTGGTGCGAGGGCGTGTACTCCCCCGACCCTCTCGGTGAGAGATCTCGGCAAGAGTCGCCTCAACGTTGGTTCCGTTGCGTGATTTGCGGTTTTTGAAGATAGGAGCGGCTCCTGACATCGTGACTGCGTGAACTTAGATCCTGCGTCTCTTTACACTCTATATGGTGATGTGCATCATGTAAACCATAACGTGAATGTATGCACCTCAAGGGCGTCGGAACGATAAGCATCTTCTAGGTTCCCCAGAGCGCCACTATGAAAATAGACGACAGTTCATGAAACCACGTGAAATAAGCTCAAAAGGCAGGATAACCGGGATATAATTAAGCAGGGATGTTTCACTGTTGTGCATCCGGTATGTTTTACCCATCCACGGCGAACTAGCTCACCCGGCACAGATTCTCCCCGGAACCTCAGGAGCTTCGATGAAGAACGTATCTGTCACCCGCAGAACCCTGCTCACTGGTACTCTCGCGCTCTCAGGAATCAGCGTGCTCACCGCCTGCCAGGCCGGAACCAACGCTTCAGAACTGCCCGGCTCGGGCTGGGGAACAGACTCTCAAGAAGCAACAGCAACCAATCCGCGCGATAGAGCCGAGTTGCGCGAAGGCGGCAACCTCAACCTGTCATATCCCGCTATCGGACCAAACTTCAACATCGCCTCCGAATCCGGGTACGGAATCTCAATGCTCACCATTCACGCGGCCGTGAACTCGGCAGCCGCCACCGGAGGATGGATAAGCGACTACGCCGGAAACCTCACTACCAACCCCGACTACGTTACCGAGTTCAAAGCCGAAACCGCGAACGGTACACAAACCATCAGCATCAAGATCAACCCAAAAGCCACGTTCAACGATGGAACCCCTATTGACATTGAGGCACTACGCACCACCTGGGAAATCCTGCGCGGCAAAGACGACGGCGGCAACGACTACCGAATACACGACGGGGGAGCCTGGAAACAGATAGCCTCCATCGAAGAAGCAGGTGACAAACACACCATCAGCATTACCATGAAAACCCCGTGGTACCCAGCCGATGGAAGCCTCTGCATCTTCCTGCACCCGGCGCTGAAAGACCCGGAGCTCTTCAACAACGGCTTTGATAAACCCCTTGATAAATACTGGGCAGGACCCTACAAAGTTCAAGAGTGGAATACCGCCGAAAGATACCTGAGAGTCGAGCGAAATCCAGCATGGTGGGGCACACAGCCCCTTCTCGATACCATCACCTGGTACGAGATAGAAGACAGCGCCGAGGAACGCGCATCCTTCAAAACCGGAGAACTTGATGTTGTTAACGTGAGCACCGTGAGCGCCTACAACGACATCACGAGTGTTGCAGACATCGAAATTCGCCGCGGAATGGCGCTCTACGCGGGCGTTTTACAGCTCAACCCCCGCAAAGTTCCGCTGCCCATACGCCAGGCCGTGGTTGCCGGAATCGACCGCAAACAGATTCAGCATATACGTTTCGGACAGCTTGGCTGGAAAGAAACCCTGCCCGGCTCGCTCTGCTTCCTACCGCTCCAAAACGGGTACCGCAACAACTATCCCAGCAGATCAAGCATCGAAAACGCCGTCAAAATCCTTGAGAAAGCCGGATACACCCGCGCAGGTATCTACACTAAAGGCGAAGAAAAAGCAGCCCTGACCATCACCAACTTCACGACCGAGCCAACGGTGGCTTCCATGAGCAACTTCATGATGGAACAACTCAAGCGCATGGGGATCGACGCCAAGGTTGAAAACCGCCCAGCCAACGAATACAGCACTGCGCTCGCCGCTGGCGACTACGATGCGGTTTTCACCGGGTACAGCATCACCCCAACCCCCGTGGAGGCGGTTAACTACCTGTACGCTTCCGCCACGGAAGGCTGGAGCACCGAAGAAATCCGCAGCATGGCGGCGCAGATGCTGGGAACCGAGGATACACACCAGCAGCTGGAACGCGCCAACGCCATTGAACAGAAGCATCAGCAGGATGTTGCCACCTATATTCCGCTGTACAACGGGCCCAACTATCTTGCGGTGCGCAAAAAACTCGCCAACTATGGCCCCGCGCTCTTCGCAGCACCCTACTACGACCCCAATGTGTGGATTAACGTGGGGTGGGAGAAAAAATCGTAGTATGAACCGGGGGCTTAAAAGGCTCCGCCGCCATGACTAAACAACGGAATATCACAAAAGCCCCACGTGCAGCTGAACTGCACGTGGGGCTTTTGCCGCATCGGAAAACCTACTTAGTAGTCACCTTCAAAACGGTGGATGCATTATTTGCATTACCCACAACGCCCTCAACCGAGGCGAACTTGCGGGTATTGGTCACAATCACCGGAGTGATGAGCGGGTAACCAGCCTTCTTAATGACCGCAGGATCGAACTCGATCAGCGTATCGCCAGCGGCAACTTGCTCGCCCTTCTTCACCTTGACGGTAAAGCCTTCACCATCGAGGTTCACGGTATCCAAACCGACGTGCACCAAAAGTTCCACGCCGTTATCCAACTTGAGGCCTACCGCGTGACCGGAGGGGTAAGTAGCTGCGACTTTACCCGCTGCGGGTGCAACCACGGTGGTGCCGGTCGGCTCAACCGCAACACCCTCGCCGAGCTTACCGGCAGCGAAAATCGGGTCTGGAACCTCGGAAAGCGCCACGGCCTTACCCTCTAGAGGAGAAGCCACCTCAAGAACCGTACCTGCCTCTAGTGCGGGCGCTGCAGCGGTTGCAGCTGCGGATGCTGAGCCGGCCTGATTGGCGGAATCTTTCTTCGCCGATGCGCTTGCCGCCGCATCCCGTGCGGAATCTGCAGGAGTATCGGCAGTCTTTGCTGCGTTCCTGGACTCATACCCGAAGAGCAGAACACCCGTCATCGCGCCACCGAACGCAATTGACAAGCCCAGAGCATACAGAGCGGAAGGCTGCATTGCGGGAATCGACAGGAGCGAGGTGAAGGCGAAAGCGTGCGACTTGACTCCCAGCAGTGAGATGGTGGCACCAC
>ERZ773008.1394-NODE-1394-length-17083-cov-6.150282_pt1 | contig 17083 bp, 15 predicted proteins | sample MGYA00580664_ERZ773008 | MGnify/ENA primary metagenome ERZ773008 (study PRJEB29015, sample SAMEA2738016) | human oral metagenome | biome: human oral; feature: human-associated habitat; material: dental | place: China | collected 2048 ... | reverse complement strand
TTTCGATTACTACGTGCATATCATAATATTTATAGTCTGCTAGACGTCCACAGAAGATGACATCTTTACCTTTTGCTTCTTCTAAATATTTTTGATACATTTCATTATTTTTAGCGTCGTTAATTGGATAGTATGGCTCATCTCCACGTTTCCAATCTACTGAGTACTCACGCGTAATAACTGTTTTTTCTTGAGTACCTTTTTCAAAGTGTTTGTGCTCGATAATACGAGTATAAGGAACTTCACGCTCTGTGTAGTTCACTACAGCATTACCTTGGTAGTTCTCCTCATCTAATACTTCGTGTTCAAAACGAAGACTTCTGTATTCTAACTCTCCATGTTTATAATCGAAGTATTGATCAATCATTCCAGTGAATACTACTTTTTCCGCACTTGCTTCTAATTCTTCACGATTTTCGAAGAAGTCTACATTTAGTTCTACTTCAATACCTTTCAGCATGTTTTCAATAATAACATTGTATCCACCGATTGGAATACCTTGGTATCTATCATTAAAGTAGTTGTTATCGAATGTGAAACGTACTGGAAGACGTTTAATAATAAATGGTGGTAGTTCTGTTGCACTGCGTCCCCATTGTTTTTCTGTATAACCTTTAATTAAAGTTTCGTATACATCAGTTCCAATAAGCTTAATAGCCTGTTCTTCTAAGTTCTTAGGTTCACTATCTTGCAGATGAGATGTTTGTTCAGCGATTTTAGCTTTTACTTCTGCAGGAGTTTTAGTTCCCCATAATCCATAGAATGTATTCATATTGAAAGGCAGATTGTATAATTTACCTTTATAGTTTGCTACTGGTGAGTTAATGTAGTTATTAAACTCAGCAAACTGATTCACATAATCCCAAACTTCTTTATTAGAAGTATGGAAAATATGTGCACCGTATTTGTGAACGTTGATTCCTTCAACGTTCTCACAATAGATGTTTCCACCAATGTGGTCACGTTTATCTATTACTTTTACTTTTTTTCCTTGTTTTGTTGCTTCATGAGCAAAGATCGCACCTGACAATCCAGCTCCTACTATTAAATAATCGTACATTTGTTCCTCCTATAAATGACTATATAACCCATCATATTTTTATTTTTCAACTTCAAATTAAACTTATATTTTAATATTTTTTACTCCTCATTTTTTGAATCTAGCCTGGTCTTATAGAATAATGCTGCAATTACAAACCAGAAACTATTGTATTGTGGTAATATCATCAGATCATCTATAATTCCATGTAAAGCAAGTAGAGAGAATATTATATATAAATAGACATCATTAAGCCTATACACCCTCCACATTACTATCGTCATTCCTAGTATAAATATAACTAAAAATAATAAACCTAATTTCAATAATAATTGAATATATAAATTATCAACATAATCATAAGTTTCTGTTGTAATATACCCATCTACGTCCAAGCCATTACCTACTAACGTTATTTTTTTACCAAGTAGCCCATAACCATAGTATTTTAAAGTACTATATCCTAGTGAGAGTCTCCCACCTAAAAATTCATTAATATTTGAGTGCCATTCACTCAGATGGTTGTAACCAATAGTAAAGTACAAGCTAAGCAATCCAGATACTACATATGAGCCAATAAGTATCTTATTCATTAAAACTCTTTTAAATTTAGAGAAGAACTTTATTAATATTGTTAAGATAAGAAGTAACATTCCTAATCCAAAAGTAAGCCTTGAATCAGTTAATTCATATAAAACATAATTTCCAATAATCAAAAATATTAATGTTCTCCATTTTATATTATCTTTTTCTAAGTATACTTTTAAGAATATTATGTTACATAAAATAGCTGGACCGAATAACGAATATCTGAATCCAACATACTCTCTCTCTCTTCCACCATCATAAGTTATATAGTTAGTAATCCACCCTAAATAACTACTCACTATAATAAAAATTAATAATACTAAGCTTATTCTATAAGAGATTTTAACTATAGTAGTAGTATTCACATTTCTTGCTGAATATACAAAAAAAGGTAACATAGCATAGTTATAGCCCATATAATTAAAAAATAATCCACCTATAATCGCTAGAATTATAAACAACGTTAAATCTCTAGAATTAACTTTAAAATCAATAACTTCCTTAAATATCAACATTGCTAACACAATTATAATTAATAAATTACCAAATACATTGATGTTTTTTGAATAAAACGAAGTATCTAGTAGATTGTACCCCAAATATATACTGTATGCAAAATAAAATAAAAGATTCTTTAGGGAACTTTTCTCTAATGTTATCTTCATAGTATCCCCCTACTCTATTTATTACTATTCATATTATCTAAACACTTCTGTACTGCTTTTTTATAGTAATATCCATTACGAAGTTGCATACCTATTTGAATAGCATTATTTTTCAATTCAGTATAGTCACTATCCGATATATTATTAATTACATCATCAATTTCTGTTAAACTTTCAACTAATATACCTGCTTTATGTTTTTCTATAAAATTAGACATTGCCGCTTCTTTCCAAATGATAACTGGAATTCCTGCTGATAAATATAGGGACGTTTTATGCGGATTATTGTATCTTAAATAGTTTCCTGTATTTCCACTACAAGTATCTAAACTGTCTCCATCCCATACTAATCCAAACTTACCTTCTAATTTCCCTGGCAATTCATCAGGTTTAAAACTTCCAAAATACTTTATATTATCGCCTAATTTAATATTTTTATCCATATAAGGACCATACAGATTTAACTGATAATTAAAAGTATGTTCTATTAATTTATAAATATATGGACTTTTCTCAGGGAATAAATTTCCTGCAATTGCTAAGGAATTACTATAATAGTTATCTTTCATTTCTAATGAACTAATATAATCGAATATTTCTAGACTTACTAGTTTGTCTTCGGAGATTCCTCTATCAATAAGATACTTCTTCATTTCATCGTTATGACAAATAATTTTATCAAAGTTATTCAATAATTCATTATCTGCAATTTTGTGAATTGCATCATTATACATATATGATAATTTCCTTAAACTTTCTAAATCATGAATAACTACAATGAATTTTGCTTTCTTAATTTTCTTTATCCACGGAATTATTTTATTTGCTATCCTAGTACCGTTAGCTGGGTGTTGATAAACAAGAACGTCTCCTTTTCCTAACTTCATAAATACTTTCCCCCATTGACACATACCAACAGTCATCATCCATAACTTTCTGTGTAAATCACCTTTATTGGGGGGGACTTTAAATCCTATGCTTTTTCCTCCTAATTCTTCTGTAAATTCATAAATATCATTAGGTGCCTTAGGTCCAGCAGTTTCTTCTGTTCCATTATGCATTTTTATATAATATAACATTTATAATTAGTCTCCTCTCAATCAACTTATTTCAACAAATATTTAAATCTTATAACCATACCCAGTAATCCAGCTTTATATAAAATATATTTTATATATCTAGGTTGTTTTAATAATCTATTAAAGTTGATTTTTTCTTTAATAATCTCACTTTTTATTTTAGCAAAAAGTTCTTCATCCTTGTCAGTAGATTTCAGATAATCTATATATAACTGAGACATCTCTACTTTATACCAAGCTACTATATTTGAAGAATCTTTACCTCTATCTTCTAAATATTTCTTACTCGCGTGATATATTTCGTTAGCTGATAGATAATGATCCTGTATATTTTTCATAGTAATCGTATTGGTAATTGCACCTTCATTTCCTTTCCAATAATAGTACAGGAAATAATCCAAACCTACTACTTTTTTCATGTTTAGGAATAATCTATGCATTATTTCTAAATCCTCATAGTTTCTTCCTTCTAAGAATCTAGCATTATTAAATACTTCTGCTTTAAAAATCTTTGTCGTTACAAAAAAGTCATATCTACCTAAGAAAGATTCATCTATATATTGACTTACATCCATCTCTTTAGCATTTTTATCACCTTTTTCTACGACCTTCTCTTCTGTAAGATACGTTCTTTGGAACGAAATCATATCATAGTCATTTTCTAAATATTCACTTAATACTTCTAGTGTATCTAAAGCTAGCCAGTCATCCGAATCAACGAAAAATACATAGTCACCTTTCATAATATCTAAAGCTACATTTCTTGCAGAAGATAATCCCCCATTTTCTTTATGGATTACCCTTACTCTACTATCAATTTTTGCATATTCATCACATAAAGCAGGACAATTATCTGGACTTCCATCATTTACTAAGATAACTTCAATATTTTTGTATGTTTGATTTAATACACTATCCATGCATCTTTTTAAATACTGTTCTACCTTGTATACAGGTACTATAATACTAACTAATTTACTCACAATATCAGGCCTACTCTCCTTTTTTTTATATTGTTTTCCCACTAATTTTACTTAAGATGTTTAATACTTTACTTCCTAAACTATAGTTTAGTGTAAATAATATTAAAATTACTTTTCTTGAAAATGGTAGGTACTCTAATAATAATTGTTTATTTTCTTTTATACTTTTTAATAATTCTGTTATTTTGCAATTATATTTTTTTAGATTTTCTTCTTTATTTTCTGCTAAAGCTATTCGACATAATAGATTAAAATCTATTCTCTTTCTATTAATTACAGCATATTTTAAGAAGTTTTTATTCTCATATCCTTCTGATTCTTCTACAATTGTATCCCAAATTTTCTCTAAATCAAAATCCTTATCTCCAAACTTAGCAGTAAGACCGTTATCATTAATGAAATAGTTATATGTTACTTTATTACTATAGAATATACTTTGGGCATTTTTCATATATCTAAATGTTCCTAGAACATCTTCTGCGAATAGACCAACTGGAAACTCTACATCTTCCATTATTTCTCTTTTGTACAGTTTTGACCAAGCATAATATTCAATAGAATTCCCATCTATTTTAAAGAATTTTTTTGCATATCCTTCTTGTGTTAAAATCTCTTCTTTTAGACTATCAGGCTGAGAAGTTTTTTCTTGATAGCCTTTAGTTCTTATATTATTTGTAACAACCATATCTACATTATATTTTTTCATAGAATCAACATAATATTCAATCGCATCTAATTCTAACCAATCATCTGAGTCAACAAAAGTAACAGCTTCTCCCTTTACATATTTCAAACCTGTATTCCTTGCTGCACTTAGTCCACCATTCTCTTGATTGATAAGAGATACATTCTCATAATTTTTCTCATATTCCTCACAAATATCACGAGAATTATCCTTCGATCCATCATTAACTAATATTATTTCTATATTTTTATATGTTTGATTAATAATTGAATCTAAGCAACGCTTAAGATACTTCTCAACATTATATACGGGGACTACCACACTTACTTTCAATTTTTTACCCTCTCTAAAAACTTTCTTTATATTTCTTTTTGAAGAATTTCGCTTTTAAGAATGCTCCACCTTTTTTGAACCAATCTACTTCAAAAGCATCAAAAAATGGTACTTCTTTCACTTTATAATCCTTATGTTCTAACCAAACATTAAATAAAAGTTCGCTCACTCTTCCAAATAATCTTGCTTCAAAAGCTGTAAGATTAGAAACATCTATTCTATTTTGTAGTTCGAACAAAATCGGGAATAACCATGAACAATATTCATCGAGTAATTCTTTTTTCATTATGAACATATTGAACATATGTCCACTAGTTTGTTTCATCACTTTATCAAACGATCCAAGATATTCAGGTGTCATTTCTAAAATTATATCTCTTGTTTTATCAAGATGACTACCATCAAGTGTATTTGCATAATGATCATAAAGTGTTTCGATATAATATTTTCTTAATTTCGGAACTAATATGTCTGCTTCTTTTAAATATTGTTCTGTACTTTCCTTATCTAAGACTACTTCATTTATATCCATACCGTCTTTATATTTTACTTTTTTAGTACTAAAATATCTGCGGTAATGATCTAGTCCAATATACTCTGCATCTAGGTTTTTCCATGCCCAATATACACCTGTCAATTCACAAAAGTAGGGATTTAAACACGATATATTTTCACCAATATTATCTTTTTGATAACCAAGTTCTCCTTTGCCTTCAGCTCCGACATGAATTGGTAGATAAATCTCATCTTTAGGGGCAATAAACTCCTTATGAGCCGCTATTAATATTTTTATATCTTTATTCATTTAATCTCCTTTGATTTTCTTATTTTTCAAACTCAGATTTATTAGGATATTTCTGATTAAACTCTTTCAGCATTACATCTCTAACATATTCAAAATCATTTACTTCACTATCATTTAAACAAATCATCTTATGTGTAGAATTTCTAATATCTTGAATAATTTCTTTATAATCCTTCATACTATAAGAATTACCCGCATTTATACTTCTAGGATAAAATTCACCCTTAGTCAACTGCCAATATCTAATCAACCAATGATTTATTCCCTTACTACTCCTGAATTTATAACTATAATTTTTTTCAAATAAATCTCTTTCCAATTCATAAACATCTCTAAACACAGATTTCTTATACGATACAGGTATGTGATCATCATAATACCCTAGTATGTTTTTCCAAGGTAGTAAAAAAATATTTTTTATCATATGTTTCCCATATTTAAATTTATAAATTTTAGAGAGTGAATTTTTTAAAACATGTCTAGAATTATAATACTTGTTTACTATTTCTAAATTATTCAATATTACATGCTCTATACCTGTTCCTTGTGCTTTAATAGGCTCAAATACACCGATATCACATGGTAATCCATTTTTGAAGAAGTCCTCTTCTTTTACATCTCCATTTAAAAACATATCATCATTAAACAAAACAAACTGCTCTGACAATTCTTTTATATTATGAATATTTAACTCTATAACATTAGAATTATACGTCGGTAAGTATTTCTCATCTATATAATCACTGTGCTTAATCACTACCAATTTTTCATTCTCTAAATTTAACCACTCAGGAAGATGCCCTTCAGTTATAAAATAAACTTTGTTTACCCACGGGGCATGTTTTTCTACAGCTCTAAACCAATATCTCATGAATCCCCAATCACGGTACCTTAGATTGTCATTTAAGTCTACATTGATACTCATTTCTTCTTCATAGTATTGTTTCTCTTTTCTCCAGTTTTCATCATTACTATCTACCCACGTAACAACAAAATCTATTTTTTTACACATTTCGTAGACTCCTCTCTTCCTTTTTTCTTTTTTTTATGGTATCATATCCTTATTACTCATTTAAGTCTGTGTTTTAGTTTGGCGACGAAACACAGTCTTTTTTATTTATCTACTTATCTATTTTAGTATGCAGCGTCCCTTGTTATTATTCTCTTTAATTCTAAGAAGAATATTTTCATATCTAGCTTAAATGAACAATTATCCACATAATACAACTCTACGTCACATCGTTCTGGATAACCTACTTCACTTCTTCCACTAACTTGCCACCAACCTGTTGCTCCAGGTTTAACAGATAAAAATTTTGGAGCTCTTTCTCCATACTGAAGTAACTCTTCTGCTATAACAGGTCTAGGACCTATAAAACTCATATCCCCTTTTAATATATTAATAAATTGTGGAATTTCATCAATACTATGCCTTCTTATGAACCTACCTAATCTAGTCATCCTTGGATCTTCTTCCGGAAGCAGTTTATAACTATTTTCTATATATTTTTTATAAAGTTTCGGATCTTTTTTTAAAATTTCTTGAGCATTCTCTACCATAGATCTATATTTATAAATTTTAAATCTTTTACCATTTAAGCCTATTCTTTCTTGAGAGAAAAATATTTTCCCTTTATTCTTACCGAAACTATAAAAGATAGCTAGGATGATAGTAACTATTATCAATACTATCATCCCTACTAATGCTATAGATATATCAAATACTCTCTTGAAAAATAAATAACCGGCTTTATTTCTTACTCCCTCGAACTGATTATTAACTAAGTTCTCTTCCATTTTATTTATTTTCCCTCCTTATTATTTCTTCTAATATAATACATCTTGCTCTCCTCTTATCTTTTCAAATTATTTTTTATCTTTATTCCCCTTTATTCCATAGCTACCGTAGTGACCGTAGTACCCACCGTACCCTAGTTCATTTGAGTTAACTTTATTTAAGATTACACCTAGGAATTCTGCTCCACCCTTTTCTAGTTGTTCCTTGGCTTTTTCTATGCTTTTCTTCTTAACACGATTTGCTTCTACTAGTAGCACTACTCCGTCAGTTTTAGGTGCTACGATAGCTGCGTCGATTACTTGCCCAACTGGTGGTGTATCGATAATTACATAATCGTAATATTCTCTAAACACCTCGATCATAATATTAAAGTTTTTATTTTGTAATAATCCTGTTGGGTTAGGCGGTACTTGACCAGCTGGAATAACATTAAGGTGCTCTACGTCAGTTTCATAAATAACATCCTCGATTGGAGAAACTCCAGATAAATAGTTTGATAACCCACTAATCTTGTGTTTGAATTTAAAACGCCCTGCCATAACAGATTTACGTGTATCCGCATCTACTAGAATCGTTTTAAGACCTAATTTTGCTAATGAAATAGCTAGGTTAGTCGATACTGTACTTTTACCTTCATTTTCTGAAGTCGATGTAATTGCGATTACTTTTTTATCTTTTCCTAAAAATTGGATATTAGTACGTAAGGCATTATAATACTCTTCATTCTTAGGATCCACTATTTTTTGGTTTGTTAGTAAATTAATTTGTGCCATGTTTTCTTATCCTATCTCTTTCCTGTTTTTGTATCTGGAACTACACCTAAAAGTACAAGCCCCATTGTCTCTTCAATATCTTCCGCTCTCTTAACTCTATCATCAAGTAACTCGAATAACACTACTCCCGCTACAGCTAAGATGAATCCTAATGCAGTTGCTAAGATTCCATTTTTAAGAATGTTTGGAGAACTTGGTGAAGTAGCTGCTTTTGCCTCTTCTAATGTTGTTACATCATCAATCTTTGTTACTTCTTTGATTTGATCTGCTGAGATTTCTTTTACAGTATTTGCTAAATCACTCGCAACTTGTGGATCTTTATCTTGAACAGTGATTGAGATAATACGTGTATCTTTCGGTGCTTCTACACTAACTTTTTTTGCTAGTTCTTTCGCTGTAAGCCCTGTTCCACTTTTCTCTGCCGCGTCTTCCATAACTTTGTTAGAAAGAATGATCTCTTTATAGTCTTTTACTAATAATGATCCTAATTGAACATCTTGCGTAGTAATTGCTTTCTTCTCATCTTTTGTTTGGTTAACCACATATACCTTCGTAGTAGATGAATATTGCGGTGTTATTACAAAAATACTAACCGCAAGTGAGGCTACAGTGAATAGTAGTGTTACTAATACTATTAATACCTTCTTCTCCCAAATTCTTCTTAACAGTAGCATAATATCTAACTGTATTAAATCTTTTTCTTGATTATCCATTATAATATTTTTCCTCTCTTTATATTATTTTATTCATTAATAGTTTTTCTTGATTTTTTTCGAATAGTTCGTAGGCGATTGTCGGCCCGTATTTCTTCTCGATAATATCGTATGCTTCTTTCATATACGTTCTACGAGAATCCATATTGTGCATATCACTTGCGATGAAGTGAACTAACTCTTCATCTAAGTATTTTTTAGCACGTTTTTTGTAGTGTTTGTGTTTATCACCGATAAGTTTCGGTTTTAGAACACTAGCTGCATTAACCTGGATGTAAGCACCCATGTTAATTAACTCTTGAACACCTTTTTCATCTACATCGTTATATCTTTCAACATGTGCTACTACTGGAGTTAGTCCAAGTAGTATAACCTTATTAAGTGCTCTGTGGATTTCTTTATAACGCATTTCATAAGGGAACTCTACAAGTACGTAATCAGTCTCCGCTAATCTCGGGTATACTCCACTTTCGATTTTTTCAATTTCTCCTTCTTTGTAGTAGATTTCGCTACCTAAGTATACTCTTAGGTCTTCAGCTACTGCAGCAGCGATTTCTTCTACTCGTTTGAAGTTTTCTTTAATTATTTCTATGTCTGTTTCGAACATTCCGCGTCTTCTGTGAGGTGTTGCAATGATCGTTCTAACACCTTGTCTATAGCTCTCTTCTAGTAAATCACGAGTGTCTTTTTCAGTTTTTGCACCGTCATCTACCCCAAAGACTACATGGGAATGTATGTCTATCATTCTAATTCCGTCTCTCATCTACTTACCTTCCAATACTTCTTTAATATTTTCTGTAACTTCTCTTAAACTTTGTTCATTTATTTGTGTCATATATAATGTAGCTCCAGGCATTGCATACGATGGTAATCCCATACTTCCTGTTCCTGTTAGTGCTTGTGATGTCACGTTATAATCCTTACCTGCGCTAAGCTGTTCATTCGCAAGTCCCATAGCTGTTTCTATCGGCATGTTTGTCTGAATCGATTCACTTAATTCTTTAATAACACTTTGATAATTTGATAAACCTTCTTTAGAAGTTAATTTCTTAATTATCGCTGCGATAACTTTTTCTTGGTTTTTACCACGGTCATTATCTCCACCTGTTAAACTATATCTTTCTCGTACAAATGAAAGAGCAGTATCCGAGTCCATGTGTAATAGTCCCGGTTGGAAATTTTTCCCTCCAATATGAGATATAAACGCCTGATCATTATACACATCTACCCCTCCAACTGTATCGATTAGTTTTAGGAATGATGTGAAGTTAAGTCTAGCGTAGTAATCTATTTTAATACCGTATAGATTTTCTAACGTATGAATTGAAGAATCTACTCCATACAGACCTGCATGTGTAAGTTTGTCATATTGGTTATTTCCACCATCGGCGATTTTCACATAAGAGTCACGTGGTGTTGTCGTTAATAATATTTTTCCAGTTTTTTTGTTAACTGTCATAATAATATTAACGTCCGAACGGCTGACACTAGATACCGGTCCATATGTATCGATACCACTTATGTACACGTTGAATGTGTCACCTGCGTTTTGTTTTGCTTTTGAACTTACAGTTTTTGTTATTTTATATTCATAGATTTTTTTCGTTTTATCTCTGAAATCTGGGTGTTGACTAGTAATAAGATCTTCGAATGAACTGTTAAGAATCATCGCTTTACTAGTTCCCGCGGCTAATTCCTCATAAGCTGAGATGTAGTTTTTAGATTCTGTAAGATCTAGAGTTTGTTTTTCTTTATCGCGAATTTCTTTCATCAACTTATTAATGTTTTCACCATCTGCAGATACTGGAGCCGCTACTGCTTCCCCTTTTAAGTCTGCAAGTTTTTCAGCTGCATCGTTTTTCATCACAACAACGCTCATAGTATACTCACTAACTGCCGCGTTACTATTTAAGTTATCGAATAAACCGATTGCTGTTCTAAACTGCATGTAAGAAAATACTAAGGCAATATTCATAACAATCAACATTATCGCATTGAATATTCTCGCTTTTTTCTTAATTACGAGGAATATCGCAAGTATTATCGCTAAGATAATTACTCCGATTATTCCGTAGTTGATTCCTCTAAAATTTAGAAAGTCGTACTTCAACATCGTCCAGCTAACTAGACCTCCGAGTATAATAAGTAAAACGGTCAATATTCCATTGACGATTTCAAACGCTCCTATACCGGATTCTGATCTAGAGTTACGGCTATTTGAATTTCTGCTCATTTTTTTCCATCCTCTTTAATTTATAAAATTTACTAATACAGCTAAGGTTCAATGTTTCTTCGCTGTTCACTAATTCTCCATCGATTTGGAAGTATTCTTGGTTTGTTTTTATTGTTAGTTTATTTGTTTTTATGTGTTGTACCTTCTTTAGTTTGTTGTGTTGCTTTAAAAGTAGGCATAAATAATTGTAAATAAAGGTTGTTAAAGACATATTTTCCATAATCATGATATGAAGTTTACCATCTTGACCTGTGGCATTCGGGGCAAATTTTATCCCGCCACCTTCATAAGGTTGAATCATCGCATTAAGCAAATACAACTTATTAGTCTTGATTTCTCCATCATCCCATGAAATTTTTGCTTTATATTTTTTCAGCATTAAAACACCTATTACTCCCTGAAGAAGATAGATATACTTGCCTATATATTTCTTTAACTTTGAGCCATTAGCTCTTTTTATGATGTCAGCATTAAAACCGATATCAAATCCCGAACAGAATTTTCTATCGTTAACAACACCTACGTCATATTCAATAAATCTTTTCGATTCTAACAATCGACTTATTTCTATGTCTTTTTTAAACTCTATAGATCTCGCAAGATCGTTACCCGAACCATATGCAAGATAGATAATTTCTTTACCATGATAATTATTTATCACTTCGTTAATAGTTCCGTCTCCTCCGATCACTATCAACTCGCCCCCGTGAATCTCATTCATAAGGTCTTTCGCATTGGTATTTTTAGAGGTTTTCAACACTCTGTAAGGTAACTTCTTTTCGGTTAAAACTCGCTCTATTTTTTTAAGTTCAATTAGACTTTTTTTACTCCTTGAATTAACAATTATTTCAATCATTTTACGAACCTATATATAAAATACTTCATCCTAATAATTATACTATAAAAACTACTATTTATCAAAGATTTATCTATTTTAAACTCATGAAAACAATAGATTTTCACGCTTTTTTTAGTCTAATTCTTTTATTACAATTTGTCAGTAAAATTTAGATATTAAAAATTATTTTTTATATTTAGATAATATCAATATTAAATTTTCATTTTCTGAGTAAAAGAGCTTTTTGAAATCACTTGTTTAACAGTAAATAAAACAATTACAAAAACAAAAAACTATTTTATCAATGTCGGCATGAAGATAATTTTAATCTTCGATAATGCTCAATCGATAAAATAGTTTATAAATTACTCAAATACTTTTACTAATTAGCGATACTTTCTTACATGTACTCTAATCTATCAATTTCTGGTTTTTCAGAAGTTGTTTGCGTAAAGTCTGAGTTGTCAGTGTTTTTAGGTGGTCTTCTCGCGAATAACATAACTGCCACTATGAAGTATAATAAGTATACAGGAAGTAATATCCCAACTGTCATTACTCCGATCACTATCGCTGAAAGTAGGAATAAAATCCCTGAAACAATTCTCGCTTTCATAGTAAATGACGCTATTAATGCTAATAATAAAGCAACAATCGCAACTACTGTATAAATTTTCACCAATAATACAAGTAACGATACGATGTCTAAACCAGAACTTTTTAATAACGATTCAACTCCTGGATCTTGTAATAAGTTATAAAGAATAGGTTCGAATTCTTTTTGTTTAAAAGCAGTTGTTAACTGACTAGAAAATGCTCCAAGAGATAGTAATCCTGTTACAAGTATCATAATAACATTCGCGATCCACGCTAAGATTTTTTCAACTTTTCTGCTAAATGGTTTCATAATATGCTCCTTTTTTTATATATTATCATATTATATCACAAAACGCTCCAAATTAGCAATGTTTAGCCTTTTCTAATAAATAACATAAATGCAACAATAAAATACAATAAGTAGACGGGAAACCCAGCTTCTGACGTTATCCCAGCAATCATAAGAGCCAAAAATAAAAATAACACACCTGAAAATATTCTATATTTCATCGTGAAAGTCGCTAATAATGCTATAAATGCTAATAGTAAGACTGAAAATTTAATAGTTTTTATGAAAAATTCAATTACTCCATAGACATCAATTTTCGTATAAAGAAAGAAAGTGTCTACAAGACTAGAATTAATTAATCTAACAAATTCAGGAGTTAAAAATATCGCTTCGAGCTGTCTCTTGAAGAACCCTGTATACATTAAGACTACCACTGAAATTAAGATTATATTCGCTATCCAAACTAGTGTTTTTTCTATTTTTCTGCTAGATGATTTCATAAACCTCTCCTCTTTTTCAATTATTAACTAAATTATATCATAAAGGGCTAGGAATTTATCTCAATTTAAACTATTTACAGAAAAATTGACAGACGACTTTATTGATATCTACCTGGATTTTTAGTTCCATTTTCCACTGCTTCAAATTTATCATTATAGATACCGGCTCAATTCCATATAAATAACCTAAGTAGCAAAACACGATATACATCCCTCCTTCTGATTTTCCCAGTAAGAAGGCATATATCTATGCTACTTAGGTTTTATTAATATTTCACTCGTGCCCCGGAATTGGCTGTGAGCCTAGTTGATTGTAGTCAAGTTGGCGATTGCAATGTAATTTGTCTGTAAGCTAGATTAGCTGCGGACTAATTTCATTACATATCAGTTTAGTTGCAAACTAATTTCTTTTCATGTTGTTTTAGTTGCAGACTGACCCAGCTTTAACCCTAAAATTTTTAACCTTTAAATACTATCTTCCACGACGTTTTGCTTGTGGAGCAGCTTTTCTTACAGGTTTGTGGTTTTGTTGAACAACAGGTCTGTGTGCTGCTGGTTTTTGAGCTACTGCTGTTGGTCTTTGAACAGCTGGTTTTTGAGCTACTGGTCTGTGTGCTACCGCAGTAGGTCTTTGCGCTGGTTTTTGTGCTATTGGTCTGTATCCTACTGCAGTAGGTCTTTGAGCTGGTTTTTGTGTAGTTACTACTGTTGGTTTGTGGTTTGTCACTACTGTGTGGTTTGTAGTAGAAGAGTGACTTACAGTACCTGAAGCAACTAGTTGTTTTTGAACTTGAGCTGTAGCTACTACGTGTGCTTGTGTTTGAGTAGTTATGTAAGTAAAAGTTTGAGTGTATGGCTTACTAATTTGGCTCTCAGGCTTTTTAGTGAAGTACACTTGGTATACTAATTCTTGATCATAGATCTTGTTAGCTGCGATTTGACCTTTACTTTCATTAGAAAAATCGCGTTTTGCTATATTGTATTCGTTAGCTAAGTTTTGAGGAAGAGAGATTGTTGCAAATACGTTCTCGTCTCCTGATAATTTTGCACTTTCTGCTAATTTTTTGTTAGTTCCTTCTTCTAGGTAATCAACTCTTACGTTGATTTTTTTGTTTGCAGCTTCTACTTTTGCATCATTTACGTTAGCAAACGAGAAAACAAATAGAGCTGGTAATGCGGCTTTTAATAGTTTTTTAAACATAGTTTCTCCTTAATGTATATTTTATTGGAATTGATATCTAAATATAATTACGTATCTTTACCGGAATTAATAATATCATAAATGAAAATTTACGTCAATCATTTTCCGAAGAAATTTTAATATTTTACAAATAATTATTAAGTTGAGAAACAAGGCAGTAACCACGGTCTTAATTGAACTTAAAATATACTTAAAATACAGTTAAAATAATACTAGTTTTCTATATGATTAGAATAGTTTTCTAGTGTATTTTATAGTATTCTCTCTCTTTTAAGAAAATTAAAAATAAAATAATAGTAATATATTTAATCAATGTATGTTAACTTTATTTCTAACCTTAGTTAGCACTACTCCAACTATCTTCCTATATCAAAAAATCGAGGATGAGATTGCTCTCATACCTCGATTCATGGCTAATAGTCGTAAAGTTACTGTACTTTAATCCTATTTATCTTTTTTTTGACGTCTTCTAACTGCTACCGCGATTCCTGCGATTAATGCTCCGAATCCTGCTGCAGCTGTGTTAGTTGTTTCATTACCAGTGTTTGCTAGACGTTTGAATTGAGATTTAACTACGTCTACTGGACTTCTTTCTCCTTCTGGTTTAGCTGGAGAATTTGGATCCATTGGTTTTTCTGGTGTTCCTGGAGTTCCTGGATTTTCACCTGGGTTTCCTGGGTTTTCACCTGGGTTTCCTGGGTTTTCACCTGGGTTTTCACCTGGAGTTCCTGGTGTTCCTGGTGTTGCAGAACCTTTAGGTTTAAACACGTGTAGTACATTTCCAGTTTCTGGATCTTTAATTGTTTTAACTAGTTCGTATCCTGATACTGATCCAGCTGGGTTATCACCTTTAGCTAGTGGTCTAACTGGTTTACCATTTTCATCAACCCATACTGTTACTATTTGTTTAGTAGCTGGTTTGAAGATATGTGTTACTTTTCCAGTTTCTGGATCTTTAACAGTTCCTACTAATTCATAGTTAGGTACGTTTCCTGGTACTTTTGATCCTTCTTCTTTCGGACGGATTACATTTCCTTCTGTATCAACCCACTCAGTTACTTTGTTGACAACTGGTGTAGGAGTAAATATGTGGATTACATCACCAGTTTCTGGGTTTGTAACTGTTCTTACTAGTTTGTAGTTAGGTACACTTCCAGCTTCTTCTTTTCCTGGTACAGTTGGTTTTAATGGTTTACCATTTACATCTACCCATACTGTAGAAGGTTTGCCAGATGTTGTTGGTTTGAAGATGTGTGTTACTTTTCCTGTTTCTGGGTTTGTAACTGTTCCTACTAATTCATAGTTAGGTACTTTTCCTGGTACTTTTGATCCATCTTCTTGTGGACGGATTACTTTTCCTTCTGTATCAACCCACTCAGTTACCTTGTTGACAACTGGTGTAGGAGTGAACACGTGGATTACATTTCCAGTTGTTGGATCTACAGTTGTACCTACTAGTTTGTAGTTTGGTACTTTTCCTGCTTCTTCTGTTCCTGGTTTAGCTGGTTTTAATGGCTTACCATTTATATCTACCCATACTGTAGTTTTTTCTTCTTTTGTTACCGGTTTGAAGATGTGTGTTACTTTTCCTGTTTCTGGATTTGTAACTGTTCCTACTAATTCATAGTTAGGAGTTGATCCTGCTGGGTATGTTCCTGGTGTTACAGGTTTGATTGGGTTTCCTTTTTCGTCTACCCACTCAGTAGTTTTACCTTCTTCAATAGATTTCTTAACTTTTTCAGCTTCTTTTTTAGCTTCTTCTTTAGCTTTTTCTTTTTGCTCTGGAGTTAAGCTTGGATCTTTATCGATGTTTTTGATTTTCTCTTCAAGTTTTTTATCTACAGTTTCTTTAGCTTTCGCTTTATCTTCTGGAGATGGTGTATATGGTTTATCTTTATCACCTTCAGATGGGTTTGTTGGGTTGTCTGTAGATGGATTTGATGGATTTGATGGATTTGATGGTTTGT
>ERZ773008.1391-NODE-1391-length-17105-cov-9.276364_pt1 | contig 17105 bp, 12 predicted proteins | sample MGYA00580664_ERZ773008 | MGnify/ENA primary metagenome ERZ773008 (study PRJEB29015, sample SAMEA2738016) | human oral metagenome | biome: human oral; feature: human-associated habitat; material: dental | place: China | collected 2048 ... | reverse complement strand
GAGAAAAGAAGAGTAAATACTATATCTTAGGGGTATCTCTAGTTTTTTGCTTTTTAGTATATTCAAAAAAAATAAATTCTCTTATCTCGTTAATTATTTTTATACTATATGAATTTTTATTAATAAAAATATATTTAAAACTTAAAATAGAGAAAAATTTTGGAAAAGTTTCTATATTTGTATTTTTAAGTTTATTACCACTTATTTTGGTTCGCTTATTACCATTTACGAAAATTAATTATAAATTAGGTTTTTTAGGAATATCATATATAACTTTTAAAGTAATGCAAATACTTATAGAAATTAAAGATAATTTAATAAAAGAAGTGAAATTTGTTGACTATTTATCTTTTATGATATTTTTTCCAACCCTTGCATCAGGTCCAATTGATAGAAGTAGACGTTTTTTTAAAGATTTGGAAGCTACAGTTAGTAGGTCTGAGTATTTAGATAAGTTAGGTAAGGGAATAGAGTATATATTACAAGGTCTAGTTTATAAAATGATTTTATCTCAACTGCTTTATGATAAAATCAATGTTATTTCTGAAATGAGATATACAATTCCTAATCTATTAACTTATATGTATTTATATGGTTTTTATTTGTTTTTTGATTTTGCAGGGTATAGCTTAATGGCTGTTGGAGTTAGTAAAATTTTTGGAATTGAAACTCCGATGAACTTTAATAAACCGTTTTTGGCAAAAGATATGAAAGACTTTTGGAATAGATGGCATATTAGCTTATCACATTGGTTTAGAGATTTTATTTTTAGTAGATTAGTTTTTACAATGTTTAAGAGGAAAACTTTTAAAAGTTCGCTAACTACTGCTATGGTTGCCTATGTAATAAATATGACAGTAATGGGTATTTGGCATGGGTTAAACTTCAGTTATCTTTTATATGGATTGTATCATGGAGTTATTCTTGCATTTACAGAATTATTTCAAAAGACTAAATTTTATAAAAATAATAAAAACAAAAAATGGTTTGAATACACATCTATTTTTATAACTTTTAATTTGGTTATGTTTGGGTTCTTTATATTCTCAGAAAAATTTGTTTACATTTTACGAATAATAGGAGGTAGATTATGGTAAAAAAAGAAACAAAAGAATTCTTATTTAGAGTTGTGTTTTATACAATAATGATTACCTCACTAATAATATTTTGTATATTATATGATTTTAATGTTGTAAAAGAATTTATATATAGTAATTTTTAAAATAATATTTAAGGATTAGAATAAATATTTATTATTTATAGGAATTCATTACAAAAAAGGAGTAACTGCTATATGTTACTCCTTATTTTTTTAATCTTCATTTTCTAGTAAATCTTTTTGTAATTGTAAAAAACCTAATCTTCCTAAATGCATTATATCTTTGAAAAAATATGGTTTATAAGAATACATACTGTAATCTGTAAGCTGGACTTCATTTTCAGATGCTATTTTTTTTATTTTATCATAATATTCACTTATTGATGTCTTAGAAATTCCAGTATAATCTGCCCAGTAACCTTGTAAAGGAATCATTATCAAATTAACTTCGTAACCAAGTTCTTTAGCAACGTTAATGAATAACTCTAAATCCTCATACTCAGGACTTTCAGAATAGCTTTGTTTATTCATATAGCCTTCGTATTTTTTTAAATCATTTCTTATATATTCGTTATAATATTCATTTTCTATATAAAACTTATTATTATATGTCTCTTTTTTTGCTCTTTCAATAGCTTTTTCTTCTAGAACATCCCAATTGAGTCCATTGAATTTTCTACAATTTACTGAGCTATCATATTTATATTTTTTAACGAAATTCCTCTTTTCCTGTAAGTTATATTTATACTTAAAAATAGGATTAATAAGATTGTTAAAGAATTCAGGTGAAAAGATATTATCTAAAGTCGAATTTATAAAACTTGTTGAATCCGTTAAATTTTTTATTCTGTTGTACATTTTTTCTTTAGTACTATTGGAAATATTTTTATTACCAAAGAAATGATAAAGGTGATCTAAAGAAACCCTACTTTCAAATGCTTCTTTTGCTATACCATTTTTTTCAAACCATTGCATTGATATTATTAGATTAACTTTTTTAACAGGAATGTCACTTCCGATAGAACCTAGAACAATTGATTGTAATAAGCTTTGATAATGGCCACCACCGATTTGCATGATATTCTTATCAGAATAATCTAATAGTTGTCTTGGATGTTCTTCATTTTCTAAAGTAGCAACAAGTTCAGAAGAACCCATAAGTAAAATTGTATTTTCATCTATATTTTTTGTTAATACATCGTAAGAATTATATTTTGAATATAGAGTATTATATTTTATACTATTATTTTTTACAGTTATATCTTTATCAATATTTTTAGAATATGATGTTAATATAAATGAAGAAAGAAAAATAGACAAAATAAATGAAATTGCTAATGCTTTTAATCTTTTCATAAGCACTCCTAAAAATTGTTATATAGTTTTTTAAACAATAAACTATATTTTTATGTTTTTTTCATCTAAAATATTAAGAATAAGAAAAGTATTTTAATATTTGAATAAATTATATCATAGTAGTTTTTTATTATCAACATAAGTCATTTTTGTAATATATCGTCATAATAAATAATGTAGTATAAATTTAGCTAAAGTTTTTTATTTTTATAAATTTTATGTTATAATATTAATCGTGCGATAGATATATTATATTTTTAGTTTAGTTTAAAGTTTGTGTTATAAACTTATTAGAGAATTTTTATGGATTTTTTAAAATTTTTTATTATATTTAAACTTTTAAAAAATCTATAATTTTTTATTTATTAATTGAATATTATATTGGAACATTTTATATATTAAATTTTAGGAGCGTTTATGAAAAGATTAAAAGCATTAGCAGTATCGGTAATTTTATCAGTAATTATTTCTTTTACATTTTTACATTTTTATACTAACAGGGAGAAAAACGAATTTGATGAATTAACAGTTAAAAATAATTCTATAAGATATAATGACTCTCCAAATAAATATAAATCTCATGATGCAATTACAAAAAACATAGGAAAGGGCACTATTATACTTTTAGGATCTTCTGAACTTATAGTAACTAGTGATTGGAAAGAACATCCAAAACACTTATTAGATTATTCTGATAAGAATATTATGCAAATTGGAGAAGGATTTTATCAATCTTTAATTCAAGCTATAACTTTAGGTTCTATTGGTGAAGAATCTCCTGTAAAGACTGTTAATTTAATATTGTCTATGCAATGGTTTGAAAAGCATGGATTAAGTCCCGAAGCATTTCAACCAAGGTTTTCAATAGACCATTTATATAATTTATATAAGAGTGAAAAAATTTCTAAAGAAACTAAAGAAAAAATATATGATAGAATTTTAGAACTTTCAAAAAATAATTCTATTGTAACTAGAATGGTAGAAGGATTAAAGAGAGATAACCCAGTTGACAATGCCATAAATCAAGCTAATGCTGAAAAATATAAATTAATTGCAAACAGCAAATTTTTAAAATCATACCATAGAGATGATAGTGTTAATGATAAAAAAGCACCTAAAGAATTTGATTGGGATCAGTTAAGAAAAGAAGCATTAGAAACAGCCAAAGAAGAATCAAATGAAAACAAATTTTTTATGTATAATAAATATTTTGATAAAAACTTTAAGAAAAATTTTGATAAATTTAAGGGATCAGCTAAAAACACTAAGTATAGAAGTGAAGAAGAATATGGTGATTTACAATTATTTTTAGATGTCGCTAAGGATTTAGGATTCAAGGTAAATTTAATTTTAGTTCCACTTCAAGGACATTGGGCGGACTATACTGGTATTCCTCAAGATGAGATAGAATACTACTATAAGAGAATTAGAGAAATTTCTGAAAAGAATAATGTAAATTTGATAGATTATAGTAAATATTCTTATACAAAATATTTCTTTAAAGATGCTACACATTTGGGAAGACTTGGACTGTTGCAATTACAGGAAGATTTATTAAAATATAATGATTAAGTATTACCGAAAAATATTTTAAATTTGATATATTGTCCTAAATCATTGCAAAAAATTTAAAAATGTTATATAATGAGTAGCCAGCAAAATTTTAGGAGGAAATTATGGATTTAAAATCAAAAATAAGAGTTATTGAAGGATTTCCTAAAGAAGGAATCAGTTTTAAAGATATAACTACATTAATTAGTGATGCAGAAGCTTTTAAAGAAGCTGTAAATATTATGAAAAAAAATTTAGAAAATAGAAATATAGATTATATTGTTGGACCTGAAGCAAGAGGATTTGTTTTTGGATCTGCTGTTGCTTATGCTTTAAATATCGGGTTTATTCCAGTTAGAAAACCTGGAAAATTACCTGGAGAAACTGTTTCTTATGAATATGCATTAGAATATGGAACAGATGTACTTGAAATATGTAAAAATTCTTTAAAAGCTGGTGATAGAGTAGCAATAGTGGATGATTTACTTGCTACGGGTGGAACAATTAATGCCTGTGCAAAATTAATAGAATCACAAGGTGCAGAAGTTGTTTCAATGCAATTTTTAATGGAGTTAACAGACTTAAAAGGTAGAGAAAAAAATAAAGACTATCAAATAGATGCTGTGTTGGAGTATAATATTTAATGAGAATTGATAAATTTTTAAAAAATTCAAGACTTATAAAGAGAAGGACTGTTGCAAAAGAGGCTTGTGAAAAAGAAAGAGTTTTTAGAAATGGAAAGCCTATGAAACCATCCGATGAAGTCAAAGTTGGAGATGTTATAGATTTGAAATTTGGAAATTCTGAAGTTAAAATTAGAGTTTTAGATATAACTGACAGTCAAAAGAAAGAAGATTCACAAAAAATGTATGAAAATCTTTAAAAGTATTGAAAAATTATATATTTTATTATATAATCTATGTTAGATGGGAGTGATGACTTGATGAATAAAAGAAATAAGGGTCGAATTCGAGTTTACAGTTTAATATTTCTTGTTTTATGTATAGTTTTTGGAAAGACTTATGTTTATCAAGTCAAAGAAAAGAACAGATTGAATAATAAGATTCAAACTTTACAAGAAAGAAAAGATAAATTAAACTCTGAGATTGGAGAGGCTAAAGAAAATCTTCAAAAAGTTGATAGTGAAGAATTTATAAAAAAAGTTGCTAGAGAAAAACTTAAAATGGTTGAAAAAGACGAGATAGTTGTAAAGTATAAAGATAATGATTAGTTTGATTTAGTGAAGAAAGGGGACCGAGTTTTTGCTCGGTTTTTTAATTTTTATGAGAAAAGAATTTTTAAAAAAATTAAAAAGCTATGGTATAGAATCTAGAATTTTACTTGCTGTATCGGGTGGTAAAGATTCTATGACTATGCTTGATTTGTTTAGTTATTTTAAGGATGAGTTAAAATTAGATTTAGTTGTTTGTCATTTTAATCATTCTTTAAGAGATGATGCAGACAGAGATGAAAAATTTGTTAAATCTCAATGCAAAAAATATGGATTAAAATTTTATTCCAAAAAGGAAGATGTTCTCCTTTATTCTAATGAAAATAAATTGTCAACTGAAGAAGGAGCAAGATTTTTAAGATATAAATTTTTTGATGAAATAAAAAGAATTGAGAATCTTGATTATATAGCAACTGCACATAATAAAAATGATTTAGCAGAAACTGTTATGATGAGAATTCTACGAGGAACTGGAATTAATGGACTAATAGGAATACAATCTGAAAGAGGAGATTTAATAAGACCAATTTTAGATTTTTCAAGAGAAGAAATAGAGAAATATATTGAAAAAAATAATATACCTTTTGTTGATGATAAAACTAATTTTGAAGATATGTATTTAAGGAATAAAATTAGACTAAATTTATTTCCAATTCTACAAAATGAATATAATCCTAAAATTTCTGATGCACTTTCAAGATTATCAAACATTGCTTTTGATTTTAGTACAATTTCAAGAGAATATATTTTATCAAAAGAAGGTTTGTTGTGGGAATTTAGTAAAGATAAAATACTTGTTTATATTGAAAAGTTAAAACTTCAGTCTAGGTCTTTTAGAAATATTATGTATAGAGATTTTTTTGAATTTATAAGTAAAGATCCAGATGGAATAAATTTTAAAATAATTGAAGAAATTGATAATTTGATTTTTTCAAAAACGGGTAAATATATAGAAATTAAAAATGTAATTTTTAAAATTGAATATGATAAACTTCTCATTTTTGATAAAAATATTAATGAAAGTGTAGAAACAGATTTTTATTATGAAAATTTGGATTTTTCTTTGTATTCTACAAGATTTTTTGATATAATTATAGAGCAGTCGAATTTTGATGAATTTACAAATTTAAAACAAAATAAGAATTTGCTTTTCATAAATAAAAAATATCTAAAATCTTTAAAAATTAGAAATAGAAAAAATGGAGACTTTTTAGAATTTGAATTTGGAAAGAAAAAACTAAAAGATATATTTATTGATGAAAAAATAAGTAAAGAAATTAGAAATAATATTCCTATTTTTGAAATAGATAATACTATTGTTTGGGTTCCAAATACTAGAAGATCTAATAGATATTTGGTTGATGGAAAAGATGATATTATAAAAATTAAAGTTTTATCAAAGGAGAATTTATGGAGAGATTAGATAATGTCGTAAAGTCAGATATGAAGGATTTGTTATTTGATGAAAAAACTATTAAAAATAGAGTTGAAGTTCTTGGTAAAGAAATAACTAAACACTATGAAAATGATGAATCTGAACTTGTGGTAGTTGGAATTTTAAGAGGTTCTACATTGTTTTTTGCAGATTTAATTAGATATATAAATCTACCTATTTCAATAGATTTTATGGCTATTTCATCTTATGGTAATTCATCCGAAAGTGGGGTTGTAAAAATCATTAAAGATTTAGAAGCGGATGTTACTGGAAAAAATATTTTGATTGTTGAAGATATTATCGATACAGGAAAAACATTAAAATATCTTTTAAATTATTTTAAAGAAAGAGGAGCTAAAACTGTTAAAATTGCAAGTATGTTAGACAAACCAGAAAGAAGACTTGTTGAAATATCGGGCGATTTTGTAGGTTTTGCGGTTCCAAATGACTTTATTGTTGGTTATGGATTAGATTATAATCAATCATATAGGAATTTACCATATATAATTTCTCTAAAAGAAGAAGTTTATAAATAGAGAGTAATAGGAGGAAAAACGTGAATAAAAAAACTAAAGCATATCTAGTGTATTTGGTGCCAATCTTATTTTTAGTTGTATATTTTTTTGTTATAAAAACTTCAACTCCTGTAGTTAAAGAATATACAGTTACAGAGATTGTATCAAAAATAAAAAATGATGAAGTCTCAGAGATAACAACTCAGGGTTCATATATAACCGGAAAATTAAATGATAAGGATAAAACGGAATTTAAAACATATTTACCACAAGAATTTAGATTTCAATTTTATGAAAATTATTTAAAATCAAAAGTAGAGAATAATACTTTGAAATATAATGGTAAAGCTGAACCTACAAAACCTTTTTATCTTGAAATTTTACCAACTCTATTACTTTTGGTAGGACTTGGAGTTGTTTGGTTCATATTTATGAAACAAGCTCAAGGTGGCGGAAAAGTAATGAACTTTGGAAAGAGTAAAGCAAGACTTCATAAAGATAAGAAAAATGAGGTTACTTTTAATGATGTAGCTGGTCTTGAAGAGGAAAAAGAAGAATTACAAGAAATAGTAGACTTCTTAAGATCACCAAAAAAATATAGTGATATTGGTGCTAGAATTCCAAAAGGTGTTTTACTTGTAGGTCCTCCAGGAACTGGTAAAACTTACCTTTCTAGAGCAGTAGCTGGCGAAGCTAAAGTTCCGTTTTTTAGCATAAGCGGTTCAGACTTTGTTGAAATGTTTGTTGGAGTTGGTGCTTCAAGAGTTAGAGATTTATTTGAAGAAGCTAAAAAGAATGCTCCTTGTATAATATTTATTGATGAAATTGATGCTGTTGGTAGAAGAAGAGGCGCAGGACTTGGTGGGGGACATGATGAAAGAGAACAAACATTAAATCAATTACTTGTTGAAATGGACGGTTTTGGTGCGAATGAAGGAATCATTGTTATGGCTGCAACAAATAGACCTGACATACTTGACCCTGCTATTTTAAGACCGGGTAGATTTGATAGACAAATTTATGTTGGAATTCCGAATGTAAAAGAAAGAGAAGCAATACTAATGGTCCACACTAGAAATAAAAGACTAGATCCAGATGTAGACCTAAAAGCTATTGCAAAACATACAACAGGATTTACTCCTGCAGATCTTGAAAACTTGTGTAATGAGGCGGCTCTTTTATCTGCAAGACAAAACTTAAAGAGTATTCCTATGAGAATATTTGAAGAAGCTGCAATAAAAGTTGTTGCAGGACCTGAAAAGAAATCAGCTGTTGTAACTGATAGAGATAGAAATATTACAGCATATCATGAAGCGGGACATGCAATTGTGTCAAGATTTGTACCATTGTCAGATCCAGTACAAATGATTACTATTGTTCCAAGAGGAAGAGCTGGTGGATTTACAGCATATACTCAAGATGAAGATAGTCAATATATGACAGTTAAAGCAATGAAGTCAAGACTTGCAATGATGCTTGGTGGACGTTCAGCAGAGCTTATAATTTTTGAAGATTTTACTACTGGTGCTTCTAATGACATTGAGAGAGCAACTAAACTTGCGAGAAGTATGGTTACAACTTATGGTATGAGTAGCAAGATTGGACCTATAAATTATGATATGGGTGAAGAAGAAACTTTCTTAGGTAGAGATTTTGGTAAAGGAAGAACTTACTCAGAAGATATTGCAAAACTTATTGATGGAGAAGTTAAGGATTTACTTGATGAAGCTTACGAAACTGCTAAAAATATTTTAAATGAGAATGTGGAATTTTTACACATAATAGCAAAAAAACTTTTAGAAGTTGAAACTATAAGTGGAAAAGACTTCGAAACTATGTATAATAAATATATGGGAATTGAAGAAGAAAAAGAAGAAACTACAGAAGAAACAATTTTTGGAGAAGAAAATACTATTGAAGAAACATCAAATGAAGAAAACAATGCAGATTCAACTGTAGTAGAAAAAACTGAAATAGATGAAAATTAAAATTAAGTAGAAGTTCGCTTCTACTTAATTTATATGGAGGATTTTATGGGAAGTAATGATTTTTTATTAATAATTTTTGGTATAGTTTTAATTTTTGTAATTAAGAAAATAGTAGCTATATTTCAAACAAGAAAAAAATTAACAGGTGAAGTTCAAACTATTACTCTTAGAGGAAGAAAAGTATTGTTTGGACTATCAGTAGCTTTAGTTGGATTTGGAATTGCATATGCAGTAAAAGTTCAAGATATTTTTAGTATAGTATATGTATTAATTGGTTTGACTTACTCTATAGTTTCTCTTGATAAATTATACATTGGCGAAAATGGATTTTGCTTTGATGGAAAGTTTGGAGAATTTAAAAAAATAAAAAAATGGGGAGCCATTAGTAATAAATTTTTTGAAGTTCAAGTTTCTGGAGATTTAAAAGATGAAGTACTAACTATTCCACTTGATAAAGAAAATTCTGATAAATTGTCTGCAATTATAAAACAACATAAGTCAAAATCAAAGGCGAAAAAATAATGAAACTTTATGAAAAAGATAATTTAGTAATTTTAGAAGATGATGAGAATTTTGATGCTAGAGCTATATTTACTTGTGGGCAAGCTTTCAGATGGTATGAAGAGAGTGATGGAAGTTTTACAACAGTACATTTAGGTAGAGTCTTAAATGTTTTAAACGAAAAAGATAAGGTTGTATTTAAAGGAACGAATTTGGAAGAATTTAACGAAATTTGGATTGATTATTTTGACTTGAATACAAACTATAAGGAGATAAGAAAAGAGCTATCAAACAATGAAATTTTAGCAAAGGCGATGGAATATGGAAAAGGTATTAGGATATTAAATCAAAATCATTTTGAAATGTTAATTAGTTTTATAATTTCAGCTAATAATATGATTCCTAGAATAAAAAAATCTATCGAAGTAATCTCCATGAGATATGGGAAATTTATCTGTGAAGATGAAAATAGAAAATATTATTCATTTCCAACGGTAGAAGAATTGAGTAAGGCAACTGTTGAAGATTTAAGAGAATTTGCAAAAGTTGGCTTTAGAGATAAGAGGATTTTTGATACAGTAAATATGATTTTAAATGAAAAAATCGACTTAGATAATTTTGAAAATTTAGAAACTGATATTTTAAGAGAAGAATTATTAAAATTTTCAGGAGTTGGAAATAAGGTTGCAGATTGTATAATGCTATTTTCATACAAAAGAGGAGAAGTTTTTCCGGTTGATGTTTGGATAAAAAGAGTGATGGAAGAACTTTTTATAAAAAAAGAAACTCCTGTTAAGAAAATTTCAAAAGAAGCAGATAGAATATTTGGAAAATATGCAGGCTATGCACAACAATATCTTTTCTATTATGGAAGAGAAGAAAAAATAGGGAAATAAGAACCTCAGCCTTCCTCGATGCTTCGCATCGGATAGGTGCCTGGGAACCTTGTTGTTTTACAATAGGAAAAAGGAAGTGATATATTTCACTTCCTTTTTGTGTTATTTTTTTATCTTCTTACGAATAGTTAATGAGCCTAATATAATTGCGGAAATAACAAATAATACTATTGAATTGTTTGAAATTCCTGTTTTTACTAATTTGTTATTTTTATTCTTAGTATTAGTATTAGTATTACTATCATTAGTATTATTATTTGAATTATTACTGTTATTATTATTATTGTTGTTTGGTAATGTATCTTTTTTAACTATTGTTAAAGATGTTTCTATTTTACCTGTAGTAAATTCAAATAATAGTTTATGTTCGCCAACTCCTAAAGTGTTTATAAAATTATCATTGAATTTTATAATTGTACTTCCTTTTGTAGCTGAATAAAACTCTTTGCTTAATTCTTTTCCGTCAACTAAAACTCTAACAAATTTTGAAATATCTTCACTAATCTTAATATCAGATATTTTTCTTCCAACTGTTACAGTTTGATTTTCTCCATAGTCAAATTTTAATTTACTTGGATTGTCATCAGGATTTTGAGGTTTTTCTTTCTTAGAAATTGCGATAGTATCTTCTGCTGTTTTATCTTTAGTAAGTTCTACTTCAAAATTGTTTTTATCAATATTGTAGTTTTCATTTAATTCTACTTTTATTTTATATTTTCCAAGTAAAACAGATTTTTCAAAAGATTTATTTTTGTTTTCAAGCTCAACTTCTTCTCCTGTTATTACATTAATAGCTTTAATTTTTAAATCCTGTGGTATATCATCGCCATTAACTTTTATTTTAATTACAAATCCCATAGTTGCTTTTACATTTTCAATATCTTTTATAGCAGTTTCAAGTTCATTTAATTTGAAATTTACTTTTAATAAGTTTTTAGCATTTTCTATGGCTTCTAAATATGCTTCATTATCTTCTTCATCTGAATTGATATAAAGATTACCATCAGAAATCAATTCTTTTTCAGCTATTAAATTTTTAAGTTTTTTTACAAGCTGAGCATAAGGTTTATTTCCATCTAGTGAATCTTTTGCGAGTTTTATATCTTCAACAGCTTTCTTAACAACAAACTCATTTCTACTATTTTCATTATCTATTAATTCCTGTCCTGCTTTTATTGAATTGTCATACAATTCTTTTAATTCATCAATAGCATTTATATATTTTTCTGAGTTCTTGATTTCTTTGCCTTCTTCAACTAAGGATTTTAATTCTGAAATATCTATACTATTTGGTTTTCGCTTTATTTTGAAATTAAACACTTGATCAGGATTTTCTAATGTTAAGTTGAAATTATTTATTGCATTAGGGGAGATTTCATAATTTGAAAGTTTTCCATCAATATCAGTAATTTCAAGTTTATGTTCTCCGATTGAAACAGGAATTTTATTTCCTGAAAGTGAAATTTCTTTTCCATCAAGTTCGATTTTACTTAATTTATTAGCTGTATCAATAAATTCAAGTCCAATATCAATTGTACCTTTTGTAATCTTTTCAAGATTTACTGAAATTTCATTAGTATCTTTTGTAATTTCAATTTCCTTGTCTATATTTTTTCCTTTATAACTTTCCGGGCAAACTATTTCAAGTTTATATTTTCCTACTTCAATATTATTTTTTCCGGATTTAAAGTCTAATTCATTTAGTTTGAATTTTACATTAGGAATTTCTGTATCTCCAGCTTTAAATTTAATATCAACTTCTTTTCCATCTTTAACTTCTTTAGTAATATTAAGAGTTATAGGATGTCCTTCAGCACCAAAGACCCATGCTTCTCCATTAGGACAAGTATATCCACTAGCTAAATTTGTTACAACTACATCATATCCTGAACCACTTGGAATAAGAACTGAATGAGTACTTTCATCTGATTTTTTATAAGTATGTTTTACAACAACTTCATCAGAGTTTTTCTTTCTAATTTCTAATTGAAGTTCATCATTTGGATAGTTTTCAGGAATATTTGCATTAATTTTTCTTGGATATTTTTCAACAAAATTATTTTCATTATTTTTTCCCCAAGTGAAACCTACTGTGACATTTTTTTCACCCCTTTTAACTTCTATAACTTTTTCTTTTAAATGGTAAGTAGGGGTAGGTTCATTAGCTTGAGCTTTATATTCTCCATATTCTTCCTCTTGAGCTTCAATACAATACCAACCAGGATTTAGTTTCATTCCTGGTGTATAGTCCAGACTCAATTTACCTTTTTTAAAGTTGAATCTTTCGTTATAATTGTAGATTTTATACTTTGTTTGAATTCCTTTTTCATTTCCATTATCTTGAATTAATAGTGAAAATTTATCTTCGTCTTTTTCTTTGAAATATTCAAAAACAACTTCTTGTACAGGATTTTCTTCTGTTAATTTTACTGTTTGCATTCCCGGAACTACATAATATCCATTAGGAATTTCGTTAGGTACTATTTCTGAACGACCTCTACCAATGCTTCTTATATTTACAGGTTGACCAACTGAAAGATTCATTCCCATATATTCGATATGTCCATCATATCCCTTTGTTATTGGAATAACTTTAAATTTACTTTCTGAGAAAAGTAAATCAATTCTTTTTTTGAATGAATTTTCGTCAATTGTTGTTTCTGATATTTCTTTTTGCTCATCTGTACTAAGTTCATAATTGTATTTTAAAGCTTTATTTGCATCGGTTATCTCAACATTTAGCTTATATTTTCCATAAGGAGCATTTAAGAAAAATTGTGGAGTATCTTCTATTTCTTGCTTTAATTCAAATTTTAATTTAGGATTTTCTACATTTGTAGCAGTTATCTTAAATTCATTAAGGGCTAAATCTCCTGTGCCTCTTGCAAGAACCATCTTTTGACCAATTTTTTGTTTTGCAAATTTTAACTCTATTTTTTTATTTAAGTTATCATCAGTTATTTCAAATTCTTGTTCAGTATTTTCTCCAATTAATTTATACTCAATAGGGCAGAATTTATAAATAAAAGTATATTTTCCGTTTCTAAGTTTTTGAGTATTTTTAACTATTTTATTATTTTGGTCATAAAGGTCAAACTTTATAGGAACATTTTCTCCATCTTCTGCTTTTGCAACAACTTCAAGTTTTCCAAGTTTTTTATCAGAAGTCATAATTTCACAGTCTTCAGTATATTCGTTATATGCAATATCTGTTGCAGTAACTTGAACATCTTTTAAATTTGTATCATCTTTTAATTGGATCTCATATTTATTTTCTCCAATATTTTTAACTTCAAGTTCAACCTCTTTTGGTTGCTTATAGTCTGGAAATTGAGGATATGGTGCAACCATTTCTATTCCAGTGGCTTTAACATTTCTTATTTCATTTGCATCTTCAACTTCAAAAGCAAATTTTTTAGTTTCATTATCGAATTTAGCATTTTTAAATTTAGGAGCTTCTTTATCTATTGAAAATTTAATAGAATGTTTTTGTTCTTTTGCTCCTTCAGTAGTAGGTTTTGCTATTATATTTAGAGTATAATCTCCATCTTTTTGATTAGATAAATCCTCGATGCCAAGATTTGTATAACCTAAGAAGTTTTCGTCTAAATCTTGCTTATCTGCCCAATCCGAAATATTTTTAAGGAAAAGTTTTGAATCTTTCTTTTCAGCAACAACTTCATTATTAGAATTTCTAATTTCGTATCTTGCATCAGCATTTCTTGTGAAAACTGAATAAAGTGTAATTTCATCTAATTTACCATCTCCGTTAGGGCTGATAACCAATTTTTTACTAAATTTAGGTTTTATATCTGTTTCTTTTTGAGCTTTTTTCAACTCGTTTAGTTCATCGAAATTTTCCATTCCTAAAACAATAGGTTTGCCGTCTATTTTACTTTCAATATGAGTCATAAATCTATGCCAAGCATTTGTTATTGGTTTTAAATTCCAGAACATTGGATTTTCTTTATTAAAATCAAATTCATACACAGGTTTTTCGATAACTGAAAGATTAGTAAAATCTCCCTTAAAAGTAACGAATGGAAAATTAGCTTTTTTGCCATCATTACTTGATAAAGTTAAGAAACCTTCAATAAAAGCACCTTTTTCAAAATCTTTAAGTTTTTCTAGATTTTCAACTGGAATATTTATTTCTTTAACAATTTCTTGATTAGCACCTACTGTAAATTTTTCGCTTTCTAGTGTTTTAGTAAATAATTCTGTAGGTTTTAACAAATTTTTCTTTCCTTTGTGTTCATCAACAGTCACTATTACAGATGGAGTAATTTCTTTTGAATGATTTGAATAATTTTTAATTCTTAATTTTAAAGTAATAGTATCATTTATTCCTTTTATGAAAGTAGAAGGAACATTTGTATCCTTATCAACAACAGTAAAGTCTAATTCAGTTGCGGACTTCATATCAACTACACCAGCACCTTGATGTCTAGGGGAGACAGGTACATTATTTTCTTTATCATTAAGTGGTTTTGCAGAATTCATAAGTATTGTCTTAATTAATTTTCCTCTATTAGCTACACTTAAGTTTTTAAATTCGGATCTTTCTTTTAAACTTTGAGAAACAAGGGCAACAGCACCTGAAACGTGAGGAGTAGCCATTGAAGTTCCACTCATTTCAACAAATCCTGAACCGTTTTTTGCAGAGTATATATGTCCGCCCGGAGCAGTTAAATCAGGCTTTAGAATTCCGTCTGAAGTAAGTCCCCAGTTAGAAAAACTACTCATTCTTCCTTCTAAAGGATTTTTAACTAAGTCTTCTTCGCTTGAAACAGTAACTTGAGTTGGAGTTTTTGCCTTTAATTTTTCTCCATCTTCCATAGATATACCAATTGCTGGAATTGTTGTAGAATTATCTAAAGACATTGAAAAAGAACCTAGTACATTGTTATAAATTATAACTCCAATTGCTCCGGCATCTTCTAATCTTTTAATTTTGTTATTAAAAGTATCTCCACCACGTTTAACAAGAGCTACTTTTCCATTTACATTAGAAGGGATTGATCCTTCTAATGCTTCTCCACAATCTATAATATCAAAAGTTTTACTCTCAAAAGTTCTATCCTTAACTTCATAGTATACAATTTTTTCATTTCCTACTAATAGATATTTTGCAATATATTCATTATTTTCAACAGAAGCAACTGTAATAGCACTCTGTTGAATTCCTGGGGATGCAATTGTTCCAAAGTCAGGATGATCTATAGAAATATCTCCTTGGTATTCGCCTTCATTACCGCCAGCGATAACAACATTTGTACCAACAGATGTGGCTCTATCAATTATCTCTGCTACGTTTTTATCTTTTGCATTATGAGTCCTTACTGTTCCTTTGGGTTTTCCAAGGCTCATATTTATTGCAGCAGCTCTTAAATAAACAGCATCACTTATAGCCTTTATATAATAAGTTGAGGAAGTTCCTTCATTTACAAAACAGTTCATCATTAAAAGTTGTGAATTTGGAGCAACTCCACGCCAATCATATTTATTCTTGATTTTAGTTTGGCTTCCACCAATAACAGCAGCAACATGTTGTCCATGTCCTTCTTCTGTTTCTTCAGGATTTAAGTTTGAATTTTCATTTATATAATGATATGCTAATGGAACTTTTGAATTAAAATATACCTTATCTTCAGTGAAATTTTTATTTTCTCCATTTTTGTGTTTCACTAGTTTTTTAATATCTTCTTTTGTTATTGCAGGAATAATGTCTTTATCCAATTTAAAAACCTCATGAGTTGGATCAAAGTTTGTATCAATAACTCCTACAACTTCTCCACGTCCATCATATTTTTTTAAAAAATCATCATCAATACCGATTAACTTTGTTGCATGTGCAGCGCTTCGAGGTGTAGGTTTTGCGGTATTTGGTTTTAAGTCAACTTCATATTCAGTATCTTGTTCAATTCTCTTAATAAAGTCTAAATTTTTGAGCTTTGCTATTTGAGTCTTAGTTGCTTCGAATGAAATAAATGGCAAAAGAAACTCGTCTCTAGATAGTTCTTTAAAATCTCCTATAATTTCATTTATTTTTTCTTTTGCAATATTTAGAGAATTTGAATTTATTTCTTTTACTTTTTCATATTCTCCATTTTTTAAAAGTTTATCAATGTTTTCTCCAGAAATTTTGGAAGTGTTAATTGTTAGAATGATTTTACTGAATTTATCTTCAGCTTTAGTTATAAAATTGCTTGTAAACATTGATAAAACTAAACATAATGCCAAAAATCCAGAAAAAAGTTTTTTCATAACGATCCTCCTGTAAATAAAATTTATAAAATATTCTAATATTTTTTAATGAAATATTAGATATATAATATAAGAATATTATATACTAAGATATGGTTTTTTACAATATTATTATCAACACCATTCAATAAATAAATCTAATGGAATTAATTAATTAAATTAGATTTTCTAATAGTTTTAATTTATTTAAGTTGAAAATTTATAAAGTTAATTTTGTTTAATATTTTAAAATTTTAATAAAAAATTTTAAATTTTTAGTAAAAAAG
>ERZ773008.1383-NODE-1383-length-17168-cov-4.085607_pt1 | contig 17168 bp, 11 predicted proteins | sample MGYA00580664_ERZ773008 | MGnify/ENA primary metagenome ERZ773008 (study PRJEB29015, sample SAMEA2738016) | human oral metagenome | biome: human oral; feature: human-associated habitat; material: dental | place: China | collected 2048 ... | reverse complement strand
TATCACGATGGTGATAGCCACTGCGGATAGAACTACCCCACCCTTTTGCAACACCTTCACACTTCGCTCTTGCCATGAATCGGGCAAGAAGTGAGTAAATAAGGCAAAGAGCATGAGTATAAAGACATACTTGTAAGCTATGAATACATCAGGAAGGACGGAAAGGTTAAACTTCGTCACCATCTGTTTAATCATTATCCACGCACTATCAAAGTCACGACAACGGAAGAGAATCCACGTGAAAGTTATTACATGGAACGTTATTAGTACAGAGAAGAACCTACGAATGCCGCTTGGGTGATAGTGGCGGTCATGTCGCATGATAGTCTGTGACCAGAACTTATGAATACATACGAGGGCACCATGGATTACTCCCCATAGAACGAAGTTAAGGGAAGCTCCATGCCAAAGACCACAAGCTGTCATGGCTATCATTTGATTGATATACATGAAGACCTTTCCTCTTCTATTACCACCGAGGGATATATATACATAGTCGCGAATCCATGTCGAGAGAGAGATATGCCAACGACGCCAGAAGTCGGTCATAGAATCAGCTTTGAGCGGTGCATTAAAGTTCATCGGTATTTCATAACCCATCAATAAAGCAATACCAATCGCCATATCAGAGTAACCAGAGAAGTCACAGTAGATTTGAATGGTATAGCCATAAAGCCCCAACAATACCTCACCTCCAGAGAATAAGGTTGGATTATCAAAGATTCGATCTACAAAGTTCTGTGAGATATAATCTGAAATAACAGCTTTCTTAAACAGACCTATAATGATGAAGAATACACCACGTGCGAACATCTCTGGAGAGATATGTAACGGCTTACGAATCTGTGGACCAAAGTCGGTTGCACGTGTAATTGGTCCAGCCAACAATGTTGGAAAGAAACTTACATAGAAGGCATAGTCTAGCAATGACTCCATGGGTTGTGCTTTCTTCCTATAAATGTCAACTACGTAAGAGATTGTCTTGAAAGTATAGAAGCTAATGCCGACAGGTAAGAAGATGTCCCATGGTTGGAAGTTTCCTCCTATCATCTGTGCGATAAGACCAGCAAAGAAGTTTGTGTACTTGAAATATGCAAGTAAACCTAAATCAATGAGGAGACTCAAAATTAACCATAATCGTGGATACTTCCCATGCGCTACACGTCGTGCAATATAGAAGTCGCTGACTGTTACAATTAGAAGTAGGAAGAAATAGAAGCCACTACTCTTATAGAAGAAATAATAAGAGAAGAGCGTCACAAATAATAATCGTGCATCCACTTTCTTACGCAAGCAGAAATAAACAAGCATAAAGAAGAGGAAGATAAACAAGAATGCTCCTGAAGAGAAGAGTAAAGGCTCGTGAGGATTATAGAGTAAGATGTTAACAATCTTACTGAAATCTATTGATGCGAAATAGGATAATATATCTTGAATCATTATAGTATAATACGTTGAATTACTGTTTATTTATAAGTTTCATCTTCCTTGCGTAGTTGTTCTGTCCTGCTACTATTGACTTAAAGATGCGTGGTGCAACATATTTACCACCTTTATAGTTAATATGTACATAGTCCTTTGAACCCATATTCTTCTCATCAACAAGGCTCATCATCGTGCCAGGACCACCCATTGCTTTATAGAGGCTATAGAAACCAACCTTGCAGTCGGCCGCCATCTGGTCTTGATAACCAACAAGCATCTTAACTCCTTCCATAGTGCCATCAGGTGAAGACTTCGAGCCTCGATCAGGTGCACCAACAACCAAGATACTGGTTGTTGGGAAGCACTTATGGAAGAGTTGGATAACCCGCTTCATGTTTGTAGCGTATGTTTGAAGTTCGTTAGCTTTAGATGCAGGGGTAATTGCATTAGCACCAAATTGAAATACAATAAGGTCGTATGGACGAACTTGAGCAAACTGACGAAGCATAGCCTCTGGGAGGTTAGCAAGTGTTTGTCCGCTTGAACCACGCATACTAAAGTTATCCAGAATGATACCACTATTCCCTTCTTGTGCTGTTGCGAAGAGGGTTGCATTAGAACCAGATATATCAATAGAAGCATGAGAAGTCGCTCCATTTAGTTTCACCATTTGGACATCAGATGAAGGGGCAACTTGCTCGGTAGTAGACTTACCTCCATCAATATGGAAAGTTACACTAGCACCATTCTTAGCACGTAGATAGAGTTGTGTACTAGTCCATTTCTCTGTTCGTGGATATTCGTGTGCCATAAAAGGAGCAAGCGTAATGTTTGCACGTCCTGAAAGAGGATAATAACGTTCAGCCATACCTGCTTGACGCACGTCGTAAGTATCTGGCTTCTTCACTAAGTGTTCTGTTAGTCCGGTGAACTTCTGAGTTGTTGTATGCTTATATTGATTAAGGTCATTACCAGCATCTAACCATCCAACGCCTTCTCCACCATAATACTTCTGGAGTTCCTCACGAAGGTCTGCCAAGAGAATATCTCCTTCTATAAAAGAGTCGCCGAAGTAAGCTATACGAACAGGGCGACCTAAGTTCTTCTTCTCCTTCAGTGCTGTTAATTGCTCATAGAAGTGATCCATACCACCAGGCTGCCCCTCGGAATAATCAACTATACGCTCTGTTCCCTTTGGCCATTGCTCTTTGAAGTTAATGAGCTTGCCATCCTTCTCTAACGCAAGCGTTGTAGAAGGAGCCTTTGGTGCAGGGATTACATCTTTCAATTCTTTCTTCTGTCGTGATAGGTCACTCAAAATATCTATCTCTCTTAACTCGGTATCCCCTATCTTGAATGTAGGTAAGAAATGAAGCAGCAAGAGAAAAACTACTACTAAGCACGTTAATAGTAGTGTTCTATGTGTGTTAGTTTTCATCTTAATTATCTTTTAATTAGGAGTTATCCTTACTTCCAGCATTATGCGTTCTCAGAGAAGTATTGATCCAATAGCTTAATACCTTTTTCTGTGCAAATACCTCTTACGAATAACATAATCATAATGCGACTTAGTTCTGTGATATCATATCTTTTGAAGAGGAAGTTATTCATAACAAACTGCTCGGAAGCAAATGTGAGTTCACGAACAATCCCGTAGTTTACATTCTCAAGGAACAATCCTTCATTCTTACCTCTTTCGATAAACGCAACTATTTCAGCTTCCTTGTCATTATGTAATTTCCTCACATAGGTTAACAAGTTAGGATACTTCTGAAGGTCTTCAAAGAAGAGAGGATTAACCGTGATGAACTCTGCCGTACGTACTCTATAAATCTCCAGAATGATGTTGATAACATTCGTTCCAGGCTTATCGAACTCTAATAATTGCTGGCGTTCTACACTATCATGCTGCTGTAAAACTTCAAAGAGTAAGTCTTCCTTATTCTCATAAACCTCATATAGTGTACGCTTTGATATTCTCAAATCGTTGGCAATATCATCCATCTTTACTTGCTTTATGCCATGCTGATGAAACAGGGCTGTAGCAATTTGAAGGATTCTACCTTTCAGTTGCTGTCGATAGACAGTCTCATTACTTGTATTTTGCATTAATAGTTTCAATTTTCTGCAAAATTACAAAAAACTTTGGGAATGGTATCTGCTTTTTAGGTAGTTTTATTATCTTTGCGCCTACGTATAAAACAATTCACGACTTAATACATAAGATTAGATTATGGTCAAGGTAACAAAAGAGGCCGCTTTGGAATATCATCATAACGGTCGCCCAGGAAAGATTGAAGTAAAACCAACAAAGCCTTATAGCACCCAAACAGACTTGAGTCTGGCTTATTCACCAGGTGTTGCGTATCCTTGTTTGGAAATACAGCAGAACCCCGATGACGTATATAAATACACCGCAAAAGGTAACTTAGTTGCTGTTATTAGTAATGGTACAGCTGTTCTTGGTTTAGGTAATATAGGTGCAATGAGTGGTAAACCAGTTATGGAAGGAAAGGGTTTACTATTCAAGATATATGGTGGTGTTGATGTATTCGATATAGAGGTTAACGAGCAAGACCCGGATAAGTTCTGCGAAGCTGTAGAGAAGATAGCACCAACCTTTGGCGGTATTAATCTTGAAGACATTAAGGCACCAGAGTGCTTTGCTATCGAGGAGCGATTGAAGCGTACACTAGATATCCCTGTAATGCACGACGACCAACACGGTACTGCAATTATCTCTGCTGCTGGTTTGAAGAACGCCCTAGAGGTTGCTGACAAAGATATTAGCAAGGTCAAGCTCGTAGTGAATGGTGCAGGTGCTGCAGCTATCTCATGTACGAAGATGTATATGGCATTGGGTGTTAAAAAAGAGAATATAGTAATGCTCGACTCTAAGGGCGTTATTACTTCAGATCGTGAGAAACTCACACCACAGAAAGCATTGTTCGCTACTGATCGCCGTGATGTCCACACATTGGAAGAAGCTATCAAAGGCGCTGATGTATTCGTTGGTTTGTCAAAGGGTAATATACTCTCACAGGATATGATCCGCTCGATGAACGAGAAACCTATTGTGTTTGCATTAGCCAATCCAGTACCAGAGATTTCATACGATGACGCCATTGCAGCTCGTCCAGACGTAATCATGTCAACGGGTCGATCAGATTATCCCAACCAGATTAACAATGTGATTGGCTTCCCTTATATCTTCCGTGGAGCATTGGACGTACATGCGAAGGCTATCAACGAAGAGATGAAGATGGCGGCTGTACATGCTATTGCCGACCTCGCTAAGCAAACGGTACCAGACGTTGTCAATGAGGTTTATCATGTAAACGACCTCACCTTTGGTCCTAAGTATTTCATCCCGAAGCCAGTCGACCCACGACTGATTACCGAAGTAAGTGCTGCCGTAGCTAAGGCTGCTATGGATAGCGGCGTAGCGCGCACGCCAATCAAGGACTTCGATGCCTACAAGCAGCACCTGCGCCAGATGTTAGGGCAAGAGACAAAGCTCACCCGCTCACTCCACGCAACAGCCGCTCAGCACCCACAGCGCATTGTCTTTGCCGAAGGTGGTCACCCTACCATGATGAAGGCAGCTGTCCAAGCAAAGCAAGAGGGCATTTGCGTACCTATCCTTTTAGGTAATCAAGACCGCTTGAATCGTGTGGCAAATCGCCTGAAGTTGGACATCAGCGACATAGAAATCATTGATATGCGTGCCGATAAGGAGCAAGGTCACCGCGCCACTTACGCTAAGCATTTAGCCGAGAAGCGTGCCCGTGAGGGATACACCTTTGAGGAGGCATACGATAAGATGTATGAGCGCAATTACTATGGTATGTCAATGGTTGAGAATGGTGATGCCGATGCGTTTATTACGGGTCTATACACCAAATACAGCAATACGATTAAGGTTGCAAAGGAAGTTATCGGAATCCGTCCCGAGTATAAACACTTCGGAACCATGCATATTCTGAATACAAAGAAAGGTGTATTCTACATCGCAGATACCTTAATCAACCGCCATCCAGATAGTGATGTCCTAACTGATGTGGCACGTTTGGCAGCCCACTCCGTTAAGTTCTTCAATGACGAGCCAGCGATTGCAATGCTCTCATTCTCTAACTTCGGCTCAGATAATGGAGGCTCTCCAGAGCAGGTGCGTGAGGCTGTTGCGAAGTTGCAAGCCGAGTGTCCAGACCTCGCTATCGATGGTGAGATGCAAGTCAACTTCGCTTTGAACAAGGAGCTACGTGACGAGAAATTCCCATTCACACGCCTAAAAGGTAAGGACGTCAACACGCTCGTGTTCCCCGACTTGTCATCGGCTAATAGTGGTTACAAACTCCTACAGGCGTTAAGCCCAGAGGCGGAAGTAATCGGTCCGATTCAGATGGGATTGAACAAGCCAATCCACTTTACCGACTTCGAGAGTTCCGTTCGTGACATCGTAAACATCACAGCGGTTGCTGCGATTGACGCATACGTGGAGAAGTTGAAGAAGAATAAGTAATCTGTTTTCAAGCACATATTAATAAAGCTCAGACTTGCATAAGTCTGGGCTTTATTCGTTTAGTGCTATATACTGTTCATACGCTTTTAATTATTCCCCTAATAACCTACTCGCTTACTTGCAATCTTATACTAAACCTATAGACTTAAACCCTATGCGCGACCTTTGTCTAATAGGGTTCCGCCTTCTTTCTCACGTGTTCCCCATTTCTTTCTCACGTGTTCCAATATTCTTTCTCATGCGTCTTGCGTCTTTGTGTTCCGTATCTTTTCTTATTCTCACCATGGTGAAACTATTTTCTCACCACGGTGAAACTATTGTGTCACCATGGTGAAACTTGTGTCTCATCATGATGAGACTAACTTTACATACGTGTGTAAATGATGCACAACACATGAGAAAGAATGTTGGAACACGTGAGAAAGAAATGGGGAACACGTGAGCAAGAATGCTGGAACAGGTGTATAACGATTCGCAAACAGGTGAGAAAAACTGGGCAAACCTGTTAGAACGAATCAGATATAACAAGTCTTCGGAAGAGCAAACCTGTTAGAACGAATCGGATATAATAAGTCTTCGGAAGAGCAAACCTGTTAGAACAAATCAGATATAGTAAGTCTTCGGGAGATATTACAATAAACTCACGCTCGTAAGTACTATTTATTAGAAAGAAGATGAGCCTTATTCAGCCACAAGCCGACGTAAGTTAGGAGTCCATTCAACATCAGTAGCTCGTAGCCAAACTTATATCCTGTAGCGTTAGAAACAATCATGTCTAAGGCAAAACATAGGAGCGGACTGGCGATAGCGATAAATGGAACATAGCGATCATTCACCTTGCGTTTCGTTGAAAGACCAAAGGCGAAAAGACCTAAGAGAGGTCCGTAAGTGTAAGAGACGATTGTATAGACGGCATCTATCAGACTCGTGGAATTAACATAACGGAAGATGAGGATAAACAACACGAACACAACGGATACACCGAGGTGAGACCACTTGCGCAACCGCTCGTCCTTACGCTGGTTACAGATATCAACACAGAAGGTTGTGGTTAGGGCTGTCAGGGCAGAATCAGCACTGGAGAAACAGGCTGCAACAATACCAATCGTAAACAAAATTACGACCCATGTACCTAATTGACCGCCTGCTATGACTTGTAACATCAAATCGTCCGATACTGCTGGGAGAGCTTGCCCCACCCGTTGGTAATACATCATCAATAAGATTCCCAGGGCTAAGAACAGGAGATTGACGGGGGCGAATGCAAAGCCATAACTGCACATATCCTTTTGTGCCTCACGCAAAGTCTTACAAGTAAGATTCTTTTGCATCATGTCCTGATCAAGTCCAGTCATCACAATGACGATGAAGATACCGCTAAGGAACTGCTTCCAGAAGTTCTGTGTTGATATCCAATCATCTAATACAAAGATGCGCGAATGGCTATCTGCCGCAATGGCTTGCACGGCTTGAGGGAGATTCAATCCGAGTACATCCACTACCTTATATATTATGAGCAACAGAGCAAGGAGCATACAAAGTGTTTGAAATGTATCGGTCAATACAAGGGTGCGTATTCCGCCCCTCCGTGTATAGAGCCATATCAATGCAACCAACACCACAACGGTTATGGGAAACGGAATGGCGTATTTGTCGAGAACGAATTGCTGGAGTATCATGCAGACAACATAGAAGCGAACGGCGGCACTTGCCATCTTTGACAAGAGGAAGAAGGCTGCGCCCGTCTTGTAACTCCTATTGCCGAGACGGGTTTGCAAATAAGTATAGATGGTTGTCAGGCGTAGACGATAATAAACGGGTAATAGCAGATAAGCCACGACGAAGTAACCCACGATAAAGCCCAAACAGGTTTGCATATAGGTCATATCACTCGTGAGTGTCATACCTGGTACACTTACAAAAGTCACGCCCGAGATACTAGCACCTATCATACCAAACGCCACCAAATACCATGGTGACTTACCATTAGCACGGAAGAAAGTCTCGTTATCGGCTTTGCGCCCTGTAAGCAAACTGATGAGTAAGAGCATGCAGAAGTAGACTGCAATCGTAGCAATTATAATCATGATGTAGATAAAGTGAGGAGATGAGTTCCCGTGTGTTCCGTTTATTTGATTCTAGCAACACGAATACCGATATTTGATGGTCGTGACGTCATATACTGATAGAAGGTTTCGGTAGGTTCCACCACCCTATTGCCGTTCTTCTTAAGACTGGAGGCGTTCATGAGATGGAGTCCGTCCTCATGCCAAACGGCAAAGCCGAGATGAGTTGTATCGAGTTCCCGCTTGTTAGTTACGATAGCTATGATGTCGCCATCATGGATAACCTCTCGCAACTCGTTGTTATTATTCAGTAAGGCAGTAGGGATATAGCGCACCTTTGTTCCGTTACTAGCATCCTCTAATTTCTTGAGTTCAGCCACACGCCTCGGGTTATTCTTTAGCATATCATACGCCTTTGCGTTAAGGCTCATATAGTTTATTTTCAATGTTTGTACCGCTGTAAAAGGTGGGTTAGGCGTGTTAATCTCTTTGACAAATCCCATGCGCACATTGTCCTCCAACCACCAATGGAAATAGTGAAGACGATTCACGTAGCTCATCTTACCGCCACGATAACGAATCAGTTCTAATTGGTGTACGTAATCAGAGAACTTATGTTTGCCTCGCTCAGCACATAGTGTTAGAGCCGTCACAGCCTCAACATAAGTGGTGCAATCTAAGCCATGTAGGTTGACGACGAGTTTCTCTTCATCGTTCTTATCCAACGTATGCGCAACGTAAGGAACACCTATAAACTTGCGGGCTATCGTGAGGATAAGCTCCTCATGTGATAGACTATGCCTTTGTGCCACCATATCTTGTAAGATACCACAAACCAGTGTGCTGTCTGCTTTAGAATAAGAATCAATATAAGCAGGTAAGACGTCCTTGTTCGCATGATGTTCAGCACTCACGGAACTATCTTCTATCTTTTCAGCCACTACCACCTGCTGTTTATGCTTATTCTCTATCGTCTTAGCCCCACATGCAGTCAATGCAATGAGAAGCAAACCAATTATGCTATACTTCTGCTTCATCACTTATCCTTTCTGTTCTTGATAGCCTTCCTTCTTCTTCGTTTTCCTCTTTCCAAAGTTAAAGCCCACATAGAGGTTAACACTACCAAAGAAGTTATTTGTTGAGAAGTTGCTGCGCCGATAGTTATAGGCATGGAATATCATGCTCATACCAGCGTACCACTTACTATTGTTCCATACTAACCCAAATCTTCCAATACCGTCTATATTGATATTACTGAACTTGAAGTCGCTGAATGAGAAACGCTCGTGGGGTAAATCACCCGAGCTCTGCTTATAAGCTAAGGCGACGGACAACGAACTAGCAAAAAGCCAGTTGTGAGCAAAGACCCAGTTGTAAGCATAACCTCCACTGACGGAGACATCCGTGTACTTGATCTTATCGAACATCAAAGTGCTATCCACTTTAACATGATTCCCTAATCTACAACTTACGAGGTCGGCTAGTTCCTTCCAATTGACTTCCAGCGTATGCCTTGTGTATCCGATGCCCAACAATGGACTGCCAGCCGAGCGACGTTGTATGGTGCTCTGGCTGAATGCTGCGGGATATGAGAAGCGTCTATGATTGAAGATATAATAGAGATTAAAGCCTCTAATGCTCGACGTTAAACCGTCGTAACCAGTCCCCCTTATGAGATCAGTGTTGATACCTTCACCCAGATAGAGCTGCCGTATCTTATAATCATTGCCAGTTCTCCGATAATAGATATCAATGCCTAACATAGAACTATACAGACTCAAATCATATTCCTGCCTGCGTTTATCATTGCTTTTCTGCAATAGGTGAGTTATATCAACAGTATAGCCAAGGAATATCCAACGCCACCCGAAATAAGGTCCGATACGGATGTTAGCTTCTGGTGCAAAGGTAATGCTTTGCCCTTTATCGCTCGCTATACGATACACCTCGTAAGTGTTCGTATTCTGCAACATCGTTGTGAAGTTGTATCGCTGTGGTTCAATATAGTTTGTGTCTATGTCATTGAACTTATAGCCAGTCTTTCTCTTCTTATGGTATTCCGTCTTATTCCTATAAGCACTAGAATCTACTCGCATCCAGCGTATAGTGTCAAGTGTATGTTCCAGGTTACCAACCGCTCTTGTAGAAGTTTGTGCATTCGCTATCCCTATTCCCATGAAGAACAAGAGAAATGATAACATAACACAACGATTAATAAGCAGATTCATTGATAACACGGATTTGAATAATATGTAAATGTAGTAAGGCTTCTATATCTTACCAAGAATACGATCTATCACCCAGTTCGTTGGGGTCGCACTGATACTTGTACAATCGCAAGAGCCATATCCCTGCATATCTTCTATGACGGACTTAATGATTGGTAACTGAACGTAAGGCGGATTGGCTACTTCTATATCCTTTTCGCCCTCACTTGTACAGAGGTGGATGGGCGTGTATGTATAGACAGAGAACGACAGACGTCCCTTTGTCCCATAAACCTCAATATGATCCTCACGCGCACTCTCATGGGCGACAAAGCACCAAGCACCACTGCCAGTGAGACCATTCTCGAAACGGAAGACAGCATTTACCGTGTCTTCAACATCATAAAGTCCGGCTCGGTTAGCTGTATAGCCATGTGCCTTAACAATAACACCAAAGAAGTTCTGAAGCAAGTCTAACTGGTGGGGAGCTAAGTCGTAAAAGTATCCACCACCAGAGATATTCGACTGTAATCGCCACGGATGTTGTACATTGCTCTTATAATCCAGATCACGTGGTGGAACGGCAAAGCGTACTTGTACGGTCAGGATATCTCCGATAGTACCATTATCTATAATCTCCTTTACCTTTTGGAAGTACGGGAGATAACGGCGGTAATAAGCAACGAAACAAGAAACGTTAGTCTGTTCAGAAATACGGTTAATGCGAACACAATCCTCGTAAGATGCAGCCAATGGCTTCTCTATGTAACAGGGCTTACCAGCACGCATTGCCATGATAGCGAATGTGGCATGGGCAGAAGGTGGAGTTGCAATATATACCGCATTCACGTCTGGATCATCAACCAACTCCTGCGCATCTGTGTACCATTTTCTAATATTATGGCGTTCTGCATAAGAGCGTGCCTTCAGTTCGCTACGACTGAAGACTGCTACTACATGTGAGCCCATAACCTCATTAAACGCAGGTCCTGACTTCTTCTCTGTGACCTCCCCACATCCTATAAAACCCCAATTGATTTGCTTCATTGCTCTTAGTTTTACTGCAAAATTACTAAAAAACTATCAACTACCAGTCCTAGCTCTTAAGTTTTTAGTATCTTTGCAACAAGAAAGATACACTCATTACATATAAATCAGAATGATAATTAAGAAATCAGAATTCACTATATCATCGCCTAGTTTATCAAAATGTCCTGATGATACTAAAGCAGAATATGCATTTATCGGACGCTCTAATGTTGGTAAATCAAGTCTTATTAATATGTTATGCAACCATAAAGGATTGGCTAAGACATCAGCTAAGCCTGGTAAGACTTTACTCATCAACCACTTCATCATTAATAATGAATGGTATTTGGTAGACCTCCCTGGCTATGGTTATGCTAAGAACTCTAAGACAGTGCGTAACAAGCTGGAGCAGATGATAGCGCAATACATCCTACAGCGCAAACAACTCGTCAATGTGTTTGTTCTCATTGATATTCGCCATGAGCAACAGAAGATAGATCGTGAGTTTGTTGATTGGTTGGGAGAGAGCAACGTCCCTTTCTCTATTATCTTCACTAAAGCTGATAAGCTATCACCTGCAAAGGCTAAGTCTAACGCATTACTATGGATGAAGAAGCTGCAAGACAGATGGGAAGTATTACCTCCTTACTTTATCACCTCGTCAGAAGACAAGACTGGGCGGGATGAAGTACTCGATTACATAGACCAGATAAACGCAACACTGGAATAACCCCCAAACACATGGCACAGATACCTTACCTTGATGTCCAAAACCTTACTAAGAGCTTTGGAGCACAAGTTCTATTCAAAGATATTTCATTCTCAATAGCAGAAGGTCAACACGTCGGGTTGGTCGCACAGAATGGCACGGGGAAGTCTACCCTACTTTCTATCCTAACGGGAAAAGAGAGTCATGACGCAGGTTCTATTATCTATCGCAATGACTTATGTGTAGGACTCTTAGAGCAAAGTCCGAAATTCGACCCAGAGGAAAGCGTGTTAGACGCCTGCTTTAATCATGAAGGGAACCCAGAGCGAATATTAAAGGCTAAGCAAATTCTCACAATGCTAAAGCTCACCGACCTAGACCAGCCAATGGGGCAATTAAGCGGAGGTCAGCAGAAGCGTGTAGCACTAGCTAATGTCTTGATATTAGAGCCCGACTTCCTCATTCTTGACGAGCCGACGAACCATTTAGATTTAGAGATGATTGAATGGCTTGAAGGTTATCTATCACGTGGCAATAAAACAATCTTCATGGTTACACACGACCGCTATTTCCTTGACAATGTGTGTAACACGATACTTGAATTAGACAATAACACTATCTACACCTATCGAGGTAATTATTCTTATTACCTAGAGAAGAGACAAGAACGTATTGATAACACACGCGCCGAGATAGCACGTGCCAATAATCTTTATCGCACGGAGTTAGAATGGATGCGCCGCATGCCACAAGCACGTGGTCACAAAGCGCGCTATCGTGAAGAGGCTTTCTATGAGTTAGATGCTAAGGCAAAGCAACGCATTGAGGAACGGCAGGTGCGTTTGAAGTCGTCTAACGTGTACATCGGAAGTAAGATATTTGAGTGTCAGTACGTATCGAAGAAGTTTGATGATAAAGTTATCCTACACGACTTCTATTATAACTTTGCCCGCTTTGAGAAGATGGGTATCGTGGGTAACAATGGCACAGGAAAGTCCACGTTTGTCAAGATGCTTCTTGGTAAGGTAGCTCCCGATAGCGGACGATTCGACATAGGAGAGACCGTGCGTTTCGGTTACTTCTCACAGGATGGACTAAAGTTCCGAGACGATCAGAAGGTTATTGACATCATCACCGATATTGCCGATTACATTGACATGGGCGGCGGAAAGCACATGACTGCCTCCCAATTCCTGAACTACTTTCTCTTCTCACCTGAAGAGCAGCATAACTATGTGTACAAGCTCTCGGGAGGCGAGAAACGCAAGCTGTATCTCTGCACGGTACTTATGAAGAACCCGAACTTCCTCGTATTGGATGAGCCAACCAACGACCTTGATATACAAACCTTGCAAATACTTGAGGAGTATCTACAGGACTTTCCAGGGTGTGTTATCGTTGTTTCGCATGACAGATATTTCATGGATAAAGTCGTAGACCATCTGCTTGTCTTCAAAGGTGAGGGAGAAATACAAGACTTCCCAGGCAATTACACGCAATATCGTGATTACCAAAAGATGAAGTCTAAGGAGGAGAATCAGCAAAAGCCCATAAAGAAACCGACGAATAATGAGCCTAAGAGCAATAACTCCCACAACGAAAAGCACAAGATGACCTTTAAGGAGAAGCGGGAATATGAGCAGCTTACGGAGAAAATTAGTGTGTTAGAAGAGGAGCGTAAGCAGCTGGAAGAGGAGTTATGCTCGGGTAAACTATCCGTAGATGAACTGACAGAGAAGAGTAAACGCCTACCATTACTAAAGGATGAGATAGATGAACTCGAGTTGAGATGGCTTGAATTATCGGAATTAGCTTAGTCACAACTCGGCTGTAGTCCCTTAGTTTTCGGACAGATAAGGGTGTGTCAAAATAGACACATCCTCTCTTTTTATTTCTAAAACTTACTCTATCCACAAAAAGGGTCAACAGTTTTTCTCAAAACAGTCGACTGATTCTCAAAAATAGTCGACTGATTTTTAAAAATAGTTGACTGTTTTCTCAGAAAGGGTTGACTGTTTTCTCAAAAAGGGTTGACCTTTTTCGCGAAAAGGGTTGACCATTTCTTCAAAAAAGAGGATATGTCCATTTTGACACACCCCCATATTTGATTAGAAATGACGTCATATTTCTGACAATACGCTATAAGCGAGCTAGAGAAGTACCTATAGAATACGAGAAGAGCCCCGTCTGATATACAGAAGAGGCTCTTATGTTTCTTAATCCTGTGAGGAGATATAGAGAGGGATGGATTATATCAAATTGAATACTTCGCTAGGTGTCTTACGCTTCAACACGTCAAGCATGAAATCTTTTCCTGCTATAATTCCCTTGTCGCGCAACACAGACTTTATCGTCTTCTTAGCTAATTCGGGATGATTGTTCTCATCACTCAAGTGGCAAAGCCAAACATGACGTAAGCAAGGTGAGGCATTATCTACCAAAGCATTCGCACATGCCTCATTGCTGAGGTGACCATTCGGTCCACCGATACGTTCCTTCAGGTGGTGGGGGTAAGGACCAGAGGCGAGTTTCCCCGGCTCGTGGTTGGCTTCAATCACCAGATAATTAGAGATAGAAACGTAATGAGCTATGTCGTCGGTTATATGTCCGCAATCGGTTACTAACGTGAAGCATATATCATCATGCCTAATAGAATAGCCTACACAGTCACTGCTGTCATGGGGAACAGTGAACGGAGTAACATAAAACTCGCCGATCTGTACCTCCTCATTCTTTACTAATTCGCGTGCAAGTTCATGGTCAATCTTACGCCGAACACACCAGTTCCGACTAATTCCAGCATGAACCTCACTTGTTGTATATACGGGTAATCGCAGGTCACCGCTTATTGATCCAACAGACTTTACGTGGTCGGCATGGTCATGTGTAATGAGAATATTATGTACCATTTGCATTTGTAGCCCGTAGTTATGAAATGACTTTTTAAGAGAGCGAACACCAACGCCACAATCAATCATAAGACAATCTGTATCCGTATAAAGCAAATAGCAATTACCACTACTACCACTACCAAAAGATAGAAATCTCAACATTATTTCCTTAGTTTTAGGCAAATGTAACAAAAGTATTTTAATAGACAAAGCCTATTATTACCTTTGGCGGTCATTAGCCTAGTATTTATGAATAATTAATTATCCAGTTTACTCTACATATTGTTAGAACGGGAGACCAACGGCAAAATGGAAAGTGAAGTCACGTTTAAGATTGGGGTGCCACAGGGCATAATGCTCGGCGGTAGTTGTGTATGCTGGGTTGATAGCCTTCATACCACCATCGAGACGCAACACAAAGTAGTCGAAGTTCAACCTTAATCCCAGTCCGTAGGCTATGGCAATCTGCTTGTAGAAGTCCCTGAAATGGAATTGACCTCCCGGCTGATTGGCATAATCACGCAGTGTCCATATATTACCCGCATCGATAAATGCTGCGCCATCGAACTTCCAGAATAGATGCGTGCGATATTCAGCATTAAGATCTAACTTCATATCTCCCGTTTGATTAATAAAGTCTATCCTACCATCAACGCCTCTAAACTTACCTGGCCCTAGCTCTCTGACGCTCCAGCCTCGTACGGAATTAGCTCCTCCGGAGAAATATCGCTTCTCAAAAGGTAGTATCGTACTGTTACCATACGGATAAGCAATACCCAATCCCCCATGTAGAACTAATGTATTACGCCCATCGAAACGTAATATCTGCGTGTAGTCAAAGTCGAACTTAGCATACTGTGCATAAGCAATGTTAAATAAGGTACGTTTACCCAGACTGTTCTCTTTGAACTTAAAGAGCCCACCGAGCCCATTCAGGATGTTACCAGCGAGCTCTATCCTACCTCGGAAAGCGTGACTACGGCTACTATAATTGATACCAAGGCCTGTGCGGACAATGAACAAATCTTGATAATTGTATCTGAGAATTGCATTGCGGGTCGTAGCATTATCGAGATAGTTGTGCTTGAACGTCTCGCTTATCCACGGCATATATACGTAACTGAGATTTAGAAGATCGAAGTCATACGTGAGATGGTGTGGGATATTCATCCAATGATACTTCCATGCGCCATTGAAGACTCGGCGATGGAACTCCGGTCGGTTCTGGAGATTCCAACTAACAGCTACCTCTGTGGTAGCATTACTGCGTCGTCTAAACTCCTTCGATGTGAAAGGCAACAAGAGACGTGGGAACTGAAGACGTGCTTGCACACTATACTCCTCATAGTTGCTGTTCTTATATCCTTCCAGTCCCTTGATGGCTTCAAAGGCTGAACGGAACTCTAAGCTCAAGTGCTCGCTGCCACGGAAGAGGTTTCGGTTTTGATAGGATAATACCACAGCAGCACCTAGGTCGCCCGCTGTATTCGTACCTTCTGGCTGAAAGGATATAGTATTGGGCTTATTGTTAGACACCATGATATCAGCATCCAAATAGTGTGTGGACGACTTTGTAACCGAGTGCCCAATGACCAGACTATCATAGCGTGGAACCTCACGGAAGTTAATGTTCGTGTAGTGTACAGCCCCTAACCGAGAGAAGTTATTATACGTGTTTTGTAGGTCTGTAGCCGAGAAGTACTTGCCTTTTTCTATGGCGGTATTGTCTTCTAATACGCTCTTGCGGAGATGGAACCCAGTAGAATCACTAGGTATGAAGTTAACATTATTAATGATATATCGAGGGTGCAAAGTTCGTGTTGTATCACTATTCTCCACATACTTCATCAAATGCAGCGTGACACTGACATGCTGCTTTCCCCTTATCGAATCAGCCGAATAATAAATAAAGTCCTTATGAAAACGATAGAAGCCTGAATCATTCAGGATATGTGTAAGACGTTTACGCTCATCATCAAGAGAGGTAACTGTAAACCGTCTAGGACGCTTTGTGTCAGACTTAAGATGATTGGCTAGCACTTTCGCTACAACTGAATCTTGAATATCATACTTGAAGTCATCAATTATGTATGGTTCCCCAAAGTGCAAGTTGTAGATAACCGTAAGTTTCTTGCCTCTTACCTTCTTATCTATATCTACTGTAGCATTCATATAACCCATGTTTCGCATGGCTGTAGTTAAATCTTCACAGGATAATCGTGCCTGTAACGTGTCATATACAACAGGCTTCTCTCCCATCTTGCGCAATGTTCTATTGATCCATCTCGTAGAATCTTTACCCGACATCACATAAGTTCC
>ERZ773008.1377-NODE-1377-length-17235-cov-5.437485_pt1 | contig 17235 bp, 19 predicted proteins | sample MGYA00580664_ERZ773008 | MGnify/ENA primary metagenome ERZ773008 (study PRJEB29015, sample SAMEA2738016) | human oral metagenome | biome: human oral; feature: human-associated habitat; material: dental | place: China | collected 2048 ... | reverse complement strand
TGAGGGCTTTTTCGTGCGTGTTGTCGCGGCACATAATCACACCGCCGCGAGGACCGCGCAGGGTTTTGTGGGTGGTGGTGGTCACAAAGTCGGCAAACGGCACGGGGTTGGGGTATTCGCCGCCCGCAATCAGGCCGGCATAGTGCGCCATGTCCACAAACAGGTACGCGCCCACTTTGTCGGCGATTTCGCGGAATTTCGCCCAGTCGATTTCCAAGGCGTAGGCGGAGGCACCGGCCACAATCATTTTGGGTTTGTGCTCGAGCGCGAGGCGTTCCACTTCGGCGTAGTCGAGCACTTCGTTTTCGTCCAGACCGTAGGTAACGGCGTTGTAGAGCTTGCCGGAAATGTTTACCAATGCGCCGTGGGTGAGGTGGCCGCCGTGGGCGAGGCTCATGCCGAGGATGGTGTCGCCGGGTTTCAATACGGAGGCATACACGGCTTGGTTGGCCTGGGAGCCGGAGTGGGGCTGTACGTTGGCATAGGTGGCACCGAACAGTTTTTTCACGCGTTCGAGGGCAAGCTCTTCGGCCACATCCACGTGTTCACAGCCGCCGTAGTAGCGTTTGCCGGGGTAGCCTTCGGCGTATTTATTGGTGAGCTGGCTGCCCTGGGCTTCCATCACGGCGCAGCTGACGTAGTTTTCAGAGGCAATCAGCTCAACGTGGTCTTGCTGGCGCTTTTCCTCGGCAGCAATGGCGGCGGCCAGTTCGGGGTCGTATTTGGCGATGGTGAGGCTGTGGGAAAACATGGTTTGAGTCTCCTTTGACAGACAGTGGATGGATGCTGGCGGGCAGCGTAGGATAAGCTGAACAAAAAACCGATCTTTTCCACAACTGCGCCGTTCGTACTACCGACAGTTGACTGGGGAAGGAAGAAGTTTGTTTAGCTCATGCTAAGCGGTATTGTAGCCGAATTTCGTGCTGATAGCGAAAGCCCTTTGCTTCCTTCTTCGGCGGCAAGCCTCACCGTATAGCCCAACCTGTTTTGAGGCTTGTTGCTTGCCATGAAGAAAAGTTCTTCCGTTGTACTGCATGCGTGTTGGTAAGGAAGGCTACCTGAAGGCAGATTTTTCCTGTTTCAGGTAGTCTTCCGAAAAGCAAAGGCTACCTGAAAAGTTGTTCAGCCTGCATTTATTCGAACTACCAACTAGCCAAATACTGGCGGGTATAATTAAGATATCTTGCTAAAGGCTATCATGAATAGAATGAACACGCACAATCTGGGCGGATACGTGCGCTACAAACTTTAGTTCGCATAATGAATGGTTGTGATGCGTTACACAAATGCAACAGGCTACCTGAAACATTTCAGGTAGCCTAACTATTGCAAGGGCTGCCGCGCTGCGCTTGGCGGCTACTCGTTCAGCTTAATTACTGCGTAATTAAACTGCCCGAGCAGCTAAAGGATATCCATACGGCGACCGGCGAAATTGCCCAGCACAAAAATCAACACAGGGATAACAGCAACACCCCCAACATATCCAACCGAATAAGCATCATCCGGCTGTAATATAAAGAATGCCCCAAGGATATAGATACAGCAGAACGCATATCCTACCCATCCAAACCCCTGAACATTACGGCGCTTTTTCGAATAGCCGTATAAAAAGCCCAAAATAAAAGTAACTAAAAAAGTCATGATTTATCAGAAGTAGCCGTTGTTGTCTTATACGGATTATAAATTCCATTTTCAGCGAAATCCACGCACAGCCCCTTATCCATATCACGGATTGGCGTAGCCTGTTCGGTATAGCAGGTACAGCTATCGGCAGACTTAACACACGCCACAGGGTAAGGCATGGTGGCGATTTGCTCATTATGCGGGGCATAAATCGGCGCTGTCCACGGTTTCCCGGCCAAAGCAGGCACAAAGTTCTCCGCCGACAACTTCGGTACGGGGGAACTGGCGGGCATGGCGCTATATTGGCCGCCTGCGTTCGCGTCGCTTATCGCTAACGCTGCACGCTCCGCTTCCGCCTGCGGTGCTGCCGCTTCTGCGGCAGAAGTGGCGGCGCCGGTATGAATAGCATAGCGGTTTTTCAAATGCCAGCCGACGACACCAAGAGCAACCAAAACAAAGGGCAGGGCGAGGATAGCGCGGGAAATTTTGCCCCTGACCTTGGTATGTTCCTCCGCACTTTTATACATGCCAAAAGCCTTTTTAGGCAGAAAGAAAATACTGGTAATGGCTTCCGCTATATCCCGACGGGCAGCGGGATTTTTAGCCCCGCCCGTATTCCAATACAGCATGCGGCGCAACCCGATCAGGGTTTTACCGATATGCCGATGTTCGCCGACCAAATCGCGCACGTTGGCGTCAATCAGGCGCGGGTTCTGCGTGAGCAGGAAAAAATCCAAACCCCTATGCCGGTGGGTTTCCAACTCCGAAACGTAGGCGGGCACATCACTACCGCTTTTACGCGGCCTGAAAACCTTCTGGCATTCGTCAATCACAATCAGGGCACCGGTGGGCGCCCATTCCGGCCAGTTGCGGGCTTCGTCTTGGGTTATATCCTCATGCGGTATCTTCAAGTCTGGAATGCCGCAGACATAGAGCGGGCGGCCTTGTAAATCGGGTCGGCTCATCAACTGGCTAACCATCCAAGCCGTTTTACCGCTGCCCGGCACACCTGTAATCAATGACAGAGGCATATCATTTTCCTTTCATCAAAATACCGAGCTTGGTTGTAGTCCGGTAGGTAACAATAAAAGCGATGGCACCAAACACCCAATTCAGCGCAACGCCGACCCCGCCAATCAGCAGGATTTGAACAGCGTCGGAAGGCAGGCTATTCCAAGCCCCTAAAGCACCGCTGACGAACTTGCTTTGTATGTAACTCAACCCCGTGTAGGTAATGGCACCGATACCGAATGCGGCAATCAACTTGCCTGCGGTACTCATTAATGCCGCAGTAATCATCATGCCCAAACTTGCCCTAGCCATTATTGACTGCTCCATAAACCATGTATAAGGCACAAACCATGCCCGACAAAATCACAATAAAGCGCACACCCTGCGCCACATCACACATTGGTTTGTAATCGATTTTGACCGTAGTCCGGAAAACCCCGATTGTCTTAGGCTGCGGGCAAACGCCGGTCGTGCCGAAAATATCGGCAGGGCTGAAATCCAAACTGCGCTGTTCGGTGGGCAAAACAGGGTCGGTATAGTCGGCACTGCCGACATCGGCACACATCAGGCTATTGGGGTTTTGCGCGCAGACGTCGGGCTTTTCTGCGCTGCTGTCAGTTTTGGCCGGGCGGGTATCTTGCACCTGCTGTTGTTGTCCGACTGCTTCGCGGGTTGGGGCTTGGCTGGTATTGGCGGCTAAGTCCGGCCGTTGCACAATGGTTTGTGTTACGGTGCCGTCTTTATTAACTGTGAATTGGGTTTGCTGGGCTTGATTAGAGCCTACCGGTGTATAGGGTTCGGTCAAGAATGTATTATCGCCAGGTGTGCCGGTTACCATGCTTTGGGTATTGCCGGGATTAAGGCCGCCACCCGCCCAAAGCGCATTCATTAGTTCGGTATGATTGCGGTTATTATCGTTTAGCATTTGCTCCATGTACTTGAGCAGGATTTGCTGGGCTTCCCTGTTATTGATAATAGAGGATACTGCAAACGCGGTTTTGCCCGTGCCGGGCGTCCCAGTAATCAGGTAAATCATGAGAACACCCCGAAAGTTAGGCGGTTAATCATGTTCTTGGTAACGATAAACGTTGCCGCGCCGATTAAGTAGCCTAAGCCATCGGTAATGCCTGATTTAGCCACCAGTAGGAACATATCGGCAGGAATACTGTTTAAAAAGCCGCTAACGCCGTTTTTAACATAATCTAAACCCTGTTCGTAACTGGTAAAAGAGACGAAAGAAACGCCAAAGGCAGCCATTAGCTTGCCTATGGCATTCTGAAAAATCTTATTGATAAAATTGGTTAAAGTTTCCATCATTTAGCCCTTATTGATTTCACTACCAACATGCCAGCAATAAACATAAAAACCGCTTTAATGACTGGCGATAACATATCTAGAAAACTACACAGTTTGGCATAGCTGAAGGTCATGCTACGCCCCAAAACGTTCATAGTTTTATCTTGCGGACATTGGTTCGGATTGCGTAGGAAAAAATCGCCCTTCCAGCCCATACCATCCCGAGATTTGGGAACGCGAACGTCTCCAAGCTGACCGCTGCCCGCACCACCTTTAAACATGCCTTTGCCTTCGGCATCGCCCGAACCTTCGCCCTTACCGTTGCCTTCGCCTTTGCTGCCTTTGCCGCCATTATCACCCGAACTATCTCCCGAGCCTTCACCTTTTGGCTGCTTCTCGCCCTTATCATCCCCCTGACCTTCACCTTTAGGCTGTTTGCCATCTTCATGCTTGGGCTGTTTGCCATCATTCGGATTCGGTTTCTTAGGTTCTTTCTGTTCAGGCTGTTTAGCCTTCTCTAAATCATCTTTACTGCATTTGCTCGTATTTACGTTACCCCAAATAGCATTGTTGCCCGGGGGCAAATACTGACCGTTGGCATAGGTACCGTCCTTATTGCAAGCCGTACGAGGAGGAATATAGTTCCATCCCGCTGCCTTACATACTTCTTCATAAGACCGACCACGATGCCCTTCGAACTCAAAACAGCCTTGTTCTTTCGGCTGTTTACCACCTTCAGGCGGTTTGTCAGTCTTTGGCTGTTTGCCTTCATCATTATGCTTTTCACACGGTGAAAGATCGCCATTCTTAAAACAAGCGCGCCCATTCTCATCTTTGTATTTCTCTGGTAATTCGCAATCCCGAGCAGCACCAGCGAAGTACTCATAAAACTGACATTGCTTATTCGCACCATCTTCCGAACAAGTAAACGAAATTTTGCCGTCCGAACAAACAGGCAAAGCAAAAGAAAAAACGGGCATAAAACATAAAGCCAGCCCGATTAAAAAACGTTTCATAACACAGCCCCTAGTAACGAAACAGAATCAAGCCGACAAAGACCATGACAAAAACACCCATTGCAAAATATTGGTCTATCATCTCAAAATCCGCCTGATTACAACGATGCCCCAAGCTGCAACAAGGGGAATCAGTAAATAAAGTCCAAGCTGCACCCCATCCTTGAAATTCTGCTCAGGGTCGCAAGAAGGCAAGGCGGCTTGCAGCTTGGTACCTTGGAAATACCAGCCATCCGCTTGACGGGTAGGCTGATATAGGGCTTTGCCGTCCACATAGGGGACGACCTTGGAATAGTAGACGTCTTCCGCTTGCTGACGGTTGTCATAGCAAAGATTGCCGACGGCATAGCCCATGCTGCACCCCTTAGCGCAAAATCTTCACAATCAGGGTAATGGCGAACAAGCCAGCAATAGCGATTACTACATAACCGCCAACGGTCACACCCACATAGCCGTCAATCTGATGCCGCAGGAAATTGCTGTTCATGCTGTTGAAACGGCGCGATGCTTCGCGGGGGTCGGTTACATGGTCGGGAAAAGTCAGAGTGACGAAAGCGCAGTTGTCGATACCGTAGGCATCAATCAAACCGTGAATGTTCATTTCCAACGCAGCAGCAGACTTTCTGCCGCTGGTTGAAAATTCCTGCGTTTCTTGGTGTGAAAAATCGTGGAAATAAACGGGTGGAACTTGCTCAGAAATTGAATTGTTACTATTAAGACAAGGAAGGGTCGCTGCGCTTCCTGCGGAAGCTTCGCGCCCCCCTGCCGTGGCTACCGCGCAGGCATCACAAACGCGGCTGTCGGCAGCAAAGTGCATCAAATCGTGATAGGTATCACATTCGATGCAGCGGCGGCGGTTCAGCATATAACTGCCGTTGGCACTTATATGCCGTACCTTGCCTGTTTGTTGGTAGAGCGGGGCGGTCATGGCAATTCCCCCGTTTCGATGAAACGTTGACCGTCCAAATGGGCGCAGCAATAGCCGTAATCGTTCCCGATAACCTTGCCATCAAGCCCGATTACCGGCTGTTGCAGAGGGTAGGATAAGAAAACGCTGCCGCCGACAGGAACGCCCGTGTCGTAGCAGACTAAATGCCATTCGTCGCCGTAGAGACAAACGGAAACGGAGCGGTCAGCCTTAGCCATTGCCGCCCCCGATAAAGTTGTGCCCCATCATGCAGGCTTGTTCAAAGCCTACGTCGAAAGTCGCGCCTTTATGGTTCACCCATTCGGAAAGGAAGAAGGTGGAAAAACAAACCTTGCCGTCTTCTTTGAAGACGACCTCGTAGCCCTCGATATCATCGAGTGCTACGGGGAAGAGGTGGGAGTCGGTGCGTTTGCGGGTGGTGTTGCTGATTTCGAAAGTTCGGAGAGTGCTAGAGGAGGAAGTCATTTGGTAGCCCTTATGTAATTACCTAATTACCTAATTTATACCAAACATACAAGAATCGCCTAAAAATGTAAATAGGTAATTAAATATTTACCTAAACAGGTTTATATTTCATTACCTAAAAACCACAGAAGGCAGATAAAAATGGCACGAGTTGGCACTACCAGCTACAACATAAAAATTGATAAGAAACTGAAAATAGAGAGATTAGCGATGGAAGCCAGCCTAAAAGTAGGCAGAACCATCAAATGGACGGAACTCATGGACATTCTTGTTACCGAATTCGGCAAAGATGCCCAAGAGATGCTTATTCATCGGGAGCAGGAGAAAAATGCGTAATCCAACGCTCATAATGGTAGCTTTGGCTATGCTGGCCGCAGGCTGCACCCAGCAGGAAGCGCAGAACGCCTACCGCCAAAGTGCCCAATCCGTAACCGAAGGCATTCAGGAATTCACGTTCAGCGGCAAAAGCCGAGAAGCAGAGCCGATAGGTGCTATTCAAGCTGAATACCCTGAATCGGCACGATATCAGGGGCAGGAAGGTACGGTTTGGCTGGTGGTAAAAACCAATGTGCTCACCGGCCCACCGCAAGAAGTGAAGCTGGGCAGGACGAGCGGTTTCAAATCATTGGATGATGCGGCGATTGCGGCAGCCAAGCGCCACCGCTTCCGCCCGGCACTGTCGGCAGCAGGAATGATGATTGAATCTGAAATCGACGTGCCCGTAGATTTCTACCTGCAACGTTAGGCTACCTGAAAAAGGCTACCTGAAAACTCTTTCAGGTAGCCTTTTTGACTACTTCGCAAACGCTAACTCTTACGCATCCGCGCATTAAACGTCATAATAACAAACTATTATTTCATAATACTTTGTTATTATTATGTTTAATGCTTCTCAATGGCTGGACTTGTATAAATTCCATGCCTGCATTTATTCGGACTATCAACTAGCCAAACGCTGGAAGGTGGCGCCGTCCTATATTTGCCAATATAGAACGGCGCGGCTGCGCCTGCCTTTGGCTTTCATCTTGGAAATCGCGGAAACGGTCGGGGTAGAACCATTGGAAATCATTGCTGCGCTGGAGTATCCGCGAGCAAGGGAAAATCACCAGGCACGAATTAAGCGGGCTTATTTCGATGCCTTGCTTAAAACGGTAGTAGATAGAATGGCCGCACAATACCAATCGGGATACGTTCGATATAAACGGTAGTTCGTATAATGTATATTATGTAAAATTATATATGCAGCAAGGAACTGAATAGCTGTTTGAGGTCTTGTAAACAAATGTACCTTTCTCAGTTATATAGACAAAAGGCTACCTGAAAGCCCTTTCAGGTAGCCTTTATTGCCAAGCCGTCAAGCAGTTTCGCTGCCGCCCACAGTCAGCCCGGCATCGATGCGCAGCGTAGGCTGCCCCACGCCCACGGGCACACTTTGGCCTTCTTTGCCGCACACGCCGATGCCGCTGTCGAGCGCCATGTCGTTGCCGATCATGCTTACGTGCTTGAGCACTTCCGGCCCGCTGCCGATGATGGTAGCGCCTTTCACGGGGTATTGCAGCTTGCCGTTTTCCACCCACCATGCTTCGGAGGCGCTGAACACGAATTTGCCGCTGGTAATGTCCACCTGCCCGCCGCCGAAGTTCACGGCATACAGGCCTTTTCCGATTGAGGCGATGATTTCTTCCGGCTCGCGGTTGCCGTTTTGCATGAACGTGTTGGTCATGCGCGGCATGGGTGCGGCGGCGTAGCTTTCGCGGCGGCCGTTGCCGGTTACCGCCATGCCCATCAGCCGGGCATTGGTTTCATCTTGCAGGTAGCCGGCCAAGATGCCGTCTTCAATCAGTACGGTTTGTCGGGTGGCGTTGCCTTCGTCATCCAGATTAAGCGAGCCGCGCCTCAGCTCGATATTGCCTTGGTCCACCACGGTTACGCCTTTGGCTGCCACGCGTTCGCCCAAACGGCCGGCAAACGCGCTGGTGCCTTTGCGGTTGAAATCGCCTTCCAGCCCGTGCCCCACGGCTTCGTGCAGCAGCACGCCCGGCCAGCCGCTGCCGAGCACCACGGTCATGCTGCCGGCGGGCGCGGGGCGCGACTCCAGGTTGACCAAAGCCTGTTTTACCGCCGCCTCCACATAACTGCGCAGCCGCTCTTCGCTGAAATAATCCAGCCCGTGCCGCCCGCCGCCACCGAAGCTGCCCACTTCGCGCCGCTCGCCCTGTTTGGCGACCACGGTGATGCTCAGGCGCACCAGCGGGCGGATATCGGCGGCGGTGATGCCGTCCAGCCGAGCCAGATAGATTAAATCGTGTTCGCAAGTCAGCCCTGCCATCACTTGCACAATCCGCGGGTCGGCAGCTTTGGCCAGTTGTTCCACACGGTTGAGCAGCGCCACTTTGGCAGCAGAGTCTAAGCTGGGAATCGGGTTGTCCGGTGTATAGAGTGCAAGCTGCTGGCGGCTGGCTGAACCAGCCAGCTTAACCTGCCGCTCCTGCCCCGCTGCACCGATAGTGCGTACCGCTTCTGCCGCCTGTTGCAATACGGCCGGGCTTAGGCTGTCGGCATAGGCAAACGCGGTTTTCTCGCCCGACACCGCCCGCACGCCCACGCCTTGGTCAATCTGAAAACTGCCGGATTTCACCATGCCCTCTTCCAAATGCCAGCTTTCATAGGCGGTGCGCTGGCAATAGATGTCGGCATAGTCTACTTGATGGGCGGAAATGGCAGATAAAGCACGGGCGATTTCGTCGGTGCCCAGTTGGTTGGCGTGCAGCAGTTGTGCGGAAACGGTGGAGTGCGCTGTGTTCATGGCGTTAAAGGATTGAAAACGAAAGTCGGGCGGCATTATATAACGGCTGGGCAGTTGCTCGTATTTCCTGTTGCTAGGATTGTGAAAATAAATTGCACCCATGCGTATTGATAAAAATATTTTCTATTTAAATATTGATAACAATTATCGTTTGTGTATAATAGCCATACCCCTCTCTTAATGGGGCATAGCTGAAGAAGCTATATCTACCCAATTCCACAGGAGTGCGCCTAGCGAAACCAATTGCTTAACATCCCAATACTCAAAACCGAAAAGTTGAAGCCCGCTGCCGAAAACAGCGGGTTTCGGCTGTTTGCAGCACACGCAAAACAGCGCCGGATTTACTCTGGCACTTTAAATTAAGCTATAATGCCCCGCTTTTGGGCGCAGGCTACCTGAAAACTAAACAGCCTGTACACAGACAACTTCCCCGAGGACAAGAAAAATGGGCTTTTTGCAAGGCAAAAAAATCCTGATTACCGGCATGATTTCCGAGCGTTCCATTGCCTACGGCATCGCCAAAGCCTGCCGCGAACAAGGCGCTGAGCTGGCGTTTACCTATGTGGTAGATAAATTGGAAGAACGCGTGCGCAAAATGGCGGCCGACTTCGGCTCCGATTTGGTATTCCGTTGCGACGTGCAAAATGATGCTGAAATTGAACAAGTATTTGCCGACCTGGGCAAAAAATGGGATGGTCTCGACGGCCTGGTGCACGCTATCGCCTTCTCGCCCAAAGAAGCCCTCAGCGGCGATTTCTTAGACAGCATCAGCCGAGAAGCCTTTGAAATTTCACACGACGTTTCCGCCTATAGCCTGCCCGCGCTGGCCAAAGCCGCCCGCCCGATGATGCGCAACCGCAACAGCGCCATCCTCGCGCTCACTTATCTGGGCGCCGTGCGCGCCATCCCCAACTACAACGTAATGGGCATGGCCAAAGCCAGCTTGGAAGCCGCTATCCGCTTCACTGCCGCTTGCGTCGGCCCCGAAGGTATCCGTTGCAACGGTATTTCCGCCGGCCCGATTAAAACCTTGGCTGCCGCCGGCATCGCTGATTTCGGCCGCCTGCTCAACCACGTTGCTTCGCAAAACCCGCTGCGCCGCAACGTAACCATCGAAGAAGTGGGCAACACCGCCGCCTTCCTCTGCTCCGACCTCGCCTCCGGCATCACCGGCGAAATCACCTATGTGGACGGCGGCTACAGCATCAACGCCCTAAGCGGCACCGGCGCCTAATTTACTGTCCGTTTTAGCCCGTTAAGGGCACACAGGCTACCTGAAAACAATTTTAACGAAAGTAAAAATCCGTTTTCAGGTAGCCTCTTGCTTGCCCAGCACCAAGACAGTGCCCCGTTTTGGTGTTATCCTTGCGCTTTCCTAATATCACGCATTTTGGTTGTTGCATGAAAAAACTCCTTTGGCTGTTCTCCGGCCTCATCCTGCTGCTGGCCGCCCTATTCCTCGGCGCGCCCTACTATCTCGGCATCAAAGCCGAACAAAGCCTGAACAAACAGCATGAAATCCTAAGCCATACATCTTTCTTGCAAGTCGAATCCCGCCGCTACGAGCGCGGCTGGTTCAGTTCGCACGAAACCACCGTGGTGCGCTTCAAGCCCACCTTCCTGGCGCAGCTGCAAGACAAACTGCCCGACAACATTAAAACCATCCTCACCCAGCCCATCACGCTGGAGAGCAACATCAAACACAGCCTGTTTGCCAACGGCAGCATGCCTGTGCGCGCCGTGGTAGACACCGAATTTGTTTTCCAGCCCGAAAGCCGCGAAATACTGCAACGCTTCTTCGGTAGCCAAGCCCCTGCCAACCTGCGCAACGTGATCCAACTCAACGGCAACGGCCGCCTCACTTGGCAGGTGCCCGCTTTCAAATACCAAGAGCTCTCCGGTATCGCCATCAACTGGCAAGGCCTCGAAGGCAGCACCGACTACGCCAAATACTTCACCGCATACCAAAGCAGCCTGAACAACCCCGGCCTCACCATCACCCTGGCCGACAAAGGCAGCGTTTCCTACAAAAACCTCCAGCTGCACACCGAAACCCGCGAAGGCAGCCACAACCTTGCCCTGGGCAGCAGCAAGCTCACCCTCGGCCAAGTGGAAGTGGAGTGGAAAGACAGCATCAACTACGACATCCGCCTCAACGATGTGCTGAACATGGTGTCCGACCTGCAAATCGGCAGCTTCATCAACCCCTATGGCCAAGTGCCGCCCGCCAAAATCACCCTCAACGACCTGCAAATCGAAACCCGCATGGATCAAGACGGCCGCTGGGTGAACACCGAAGGCAAATTCGGCTTTGCCAAGCTCAACTACGGCAGCGACAACTACGGCCCGCTGGCCATCCACGTGAGCGCAGAACACCTAGATGCCGAAAGCCTCGCCGCGCTCAAAACCCGCCGCGACCAGCTCATCACCCAGCGCCTCAGCGACGAGCAAATGCGCGAAGCCCTGCTTGCCGCCCTGCGCAACGAAGCCGCCGGCCTGTTTACCAACGATCCCGTTATCCGGCTCAAACAGTTCGACCTCACCACCCCGCAAGGCATGATCAGCGGCAACGGCGAACTCAAATTCAGCGGCCTTACCGCTGCCGATTTGAACGATATCGACAATCTGCTCGCCAAAACCGACGCCGATTTCCACATCGCCGCGCCGCAGCAAGTGATCGAACGGCTCACCGCCGCTCAAGCCAAAAACTACATCAGCGTCGATCCATCCCTGCCCGATGCCGACCACGAAATCAAAGAAGCCGTGCGCCTGTGGCTCGACAGCGTGCTCGAAAGCATGGCGCGGCAAGGCTACCTGAAAATCGACGGCAACCAAATTGTGAGCACCCACATCGTCGTGCGCAACAAAACCTTCAGCATGAACGGCAAGCGCATCGAATCGCAAGCCGATGAAAACCTGTTGCCCGACAGCTCCCTGCCCGCCGATTCCAGTGCCCCGGCCACGCCGGCATCCGTACCGGCCGCAGCCTCGGCTGCTTCCGCCCCGCCGAAGGGCGCATCCGCTCCCTAGCCCAGCAACAGAAGGCTGCCGTTTCAGGTAGCCTTCTGATTATTTTCCAAACAAGCGCCGCACACAATGAGCCAGCTGCCCTACCCGCCCGCCGCCTATCCCGAAAAAGTAGGTACCTACCCTGCCCTCTGCCATTCCGGCGGCGGCTATTTCTACGACGACGTGCTCGAATACCGCGTGTGGTGCCATCCCGAGCGCGGTGCCCCCGATTTATATGAAGGCGGCGACTACTTCCATGCCTTCGCCACCTATGCCGAAGCCCTCGCCTTTTCCCAAGGGCAGCCCGGCAGCGAAGCCCCGCTCGTCCTCGTCCGACAGCAAGAATACATCGACGAACCCCAGCCCGGCACCTTCATCCGCCGTACCGGCGAACGCATCACCGAATGGCTGCCGGAATGGCTGGAAAATAGCCAGCACCAGCCCGGCTCAATCGAAGCTTTCCTCGCCCAACAGGCTACCTGAAAGCAAACGAACTGAACGCCAGCAAGGCAAACGGCAAGCCCGAGCAAATTTCGCTAAAATGCAACTGGATGCAGCAATGCACTTTCAGGTAGCCCCACTTGCTGTCCCCCGCCTCCCAAAAAGGCTACCTGAAAACGAAGCGAAGCGGAGTTTCTGCGAAGCTAAAAAGAAGCAAAGCGAAGTTTCTGCGAAGCTAATTGTCAAAACCAAGGCCGTGTCGCCGTAAAGACCAAACAAAACCGTAATCAAATTAACCCACTAGGGCTACCTAAAACCCCATTCCCCATCATGCTCCACACCGATTCCCTCACCGCCGCCGAACCCGAACGCCTCATCACCGCCCGCCAGATTTCCAGCCAGGAAGAGCAGCTCGAACGCGCCCTACGCCCCAAAACCCTCGCCGACTACATCGGCCAGGCCAAAACCAAAGAGCAGCTCGGCATCTTCATCCAAGCTGCCAAAAAACGTGGCGAAGCCCTCGACCACACCCTCCTGTTCGGCCCGCCCGGCCTAGGCAAAACCACCCTCGCCCACATCATCGCCAAAGAGCTCGGCGTGAACCTGCGCCAAACCAGCGGCCCCGTGCTCGAGCGCGCCGGCGACCTCGCCGCCCTGCTCACCAACCTCGAACCGCACGACGTACTCTTCATCGACGAAATCCACCGCCTCAGCCCCGTGGTGGAAGAAATCCTCTATCCCGCCCTCGAAGACTACCAGCTCGACATCATGATCGGCGAAGGCCCCGCCGCCCGCAGCGTGAAAATCGACCTACCCCCCTTCACCCTCGTCGGCGCCACCACCCGCGCCGGTATGCTCACCAATCCCCTGCGTGACCGCTTCGGCATCGTCTCCCGCCTCGAGTTCTACAGCAGCGCCGACCTCGCCACCATCGTTTCCCGCTCCGCCGGCCTGCTGCAAATGAGCCTCGACGACACTGGCTCCTTCGAAATCGCCCGCCGCAGCCGCGGCACCCCGCGCATTGCCAACCGCCTGTTGCGCCGCGTGCGCGACTACGCCGAAGTGAAAAGCAACGGCCGAGTGGATGCCGCCCTGGCCGATGCCGCCCTGCAAATGCTCGATGTGGACAACGAAGGCCTCGACATGATGGATCGTAAATTCCTCGAAGCCGTGCTGCACAAATTTGCCGGCGGCCCTGTCGGCTTGGACAACATCGCCGCCGCCATCGGCGAAAGCCCCGACACCATCGAAGACGTGATCGAGCCCTACCTCATCCAACAAGGCTTCCTCCAGCGCACCCCGCGCGGCCGCGTAGCCACCGAACGTAGCTACAGCCACTTCGGCCTGCCGTTTCAGCCGTGAGGTTACCTGAAAGCATCGGCATCGTTTTAGCTTCGCAGAAACTCCGCTTCGCTTCGTTTTTAGGTAGCCTTTCTTGAGCTCTTATCTCCCTCGATAAGCCATTATTGATTATTGCGGATATACGAACAAAGATTGACCCACGGATTACCAAAAACCCCAATGTAACTGTTCAAAGGCTACCTTTTGATGACCTGATTGAACAGGAAGCCAAAAGACAGGGCAAATGCCCGAAAACCGAAAAAATATGTTAGGAAATTAGAATGATAAATGATTCAGACATTAAAAATAAGTTATTCGAATATTATGGTCCTGTTTATTATTTTCAGCCTAACAATAAGGAACTCGCGGATGAAGAATGGATTAAACTGGTATCGGAGTTGTCGGAGTTTATATACGACAACTATCAAGAGCCGGAAACCGTATTTGCCGACTGCGATTTTCATTTTGAACCCGTAATGATGAGTGCTTATTTAAGGATTGCCAAAGGATTAGAGGATAACCTTTACCTGCTGCAATCTGAAAAAGTCAAAGCTTTTTTAATCGAACAGCTTAAGGATAAAAAATGGCTATCCGGACACGCCAACTTCTTACGTCCTTTAATCATGATGAATGACAGGAAACTGATCAATGATATTGCAAAAGACATGCCCCACTTATGGGAAACGCATTTTGTGAATACTTTCCTGATGGAGGCTGTGGCAAAAATGAAAATTCCGGGATTTCGGAAGGAGATGGAACAGTTTCTGAATAGCGGGGCAAAAATATTGGTTAGGAAAGCAGAAACTTATTTAAAGAACGAAGGCAAGTACAAGCCTGTATAACCTTCGGTTGTTCAGTTTCATTTTTTCAGGTAGCCTTTAAAGCGATAAAGGCTACCTGAAAACCTTATTTACCCCCCGTTTCCCTATCCGCCCCTTACTCAAAATGCCCCAATTCTCCCCCGCCGACCACGCCCTGATGCAGCAAGCCATTGCCCTTGCCTGGCAAGGCCGTTTTTCCACTTCGCCCAATCCGCGCGTCGGTTGCGTGATTGCGCAGGGCGGGCAGATTGTCGGCCAAGGTTTCCACCTCAAGGCCGGCGAGCCGCATGCCGAAGTGCACGCCCTGCACCAGGCCGGCAGTGCCGTGCAAGGCGCTACAGCCTACATTACCCTCGAGCCCTGCGCCCACCACGGCCGCACCCCGCCCTGCGCCGACGCCCTCATCGCCGCCGGCATCGCCCGCGCCGTCGTCGCCTGCCGCGACCCCAACCCGCTCGTTGCGGGGCAAGGCATCGCCCGCCTGCGCGCCGCCGGGAGGGGCGGAGGTCTCCTCAGTCGGAGCCGCGTCCGCCCGCGCTCCGGCGCCCCCGGGCGTCGGCTCGAAGGCCACCCAGCCGACGTCGTCGATCCACACCTCGGGCCAGGCGTGCAGGTCCCGCCCGGAGACGGCGGTCGGCGCGTCGCCGCTCGTGGCCGCTTGCGAGGCGTAGCCGATGGCGATGCGGGTGGGAATGCCGAGGCCGCGGGCCATGAGGGTGAAGGCCGCGGCGTAGTGGATGCAGTAGCCGCGGCGCTCGGTCAGGAAGGCCTCCACCGTCGCCGTCGGGCTCCGGGAGGCGCCGGAACCCGGTGCGGCACCGCTCGCGCCGCCACCGCCGCTCGCGCCGTCGGCGCCGCCGTCGAAACCGCCCGGGGCGGACTCGTCGTAGACGAAGCCGTTTCCGTGGAACCACGCGGCCAGGGCTGCCGCCCGGGTGGCGTTGTCGGAGCCGGTCGCCCCCGACGCGCCGATCGCCTCCTCGGCGGCGTCCCGGACGACCCGGCTCCCCTCCGGCACCGACGTGTACGGGGCGAGCGTCCCGGGGGAGGGCGCGGCCGCGCTCGCGGGCGGGGCCAGCCGCGGGAGGCCGGTCGAGTCGGCGACGGAGGACCAGCCGTACGCTGTGAAACCGGTATCCGGCTGCGTCGGGGCGCCGGTCGAGATCACGGTGCCCGTCCCGGCGACCCACCACCAGTCCGCCGCGGTCGGCGCCCGCCCGGCGGAATCGGAAGAAGCGGACGACGCGTCGTCGGCGCCGTCCATCGTCACCAGGGCGGTGGACTGCAGGAGGGGGAGGCGGCGGCCGGACAGGTCCCGGACGCGCACGCGGACCCTGGGCAGCCGCTCGTAGGAGGCCGGGTCCTCGACGTCCGCCGCCGTCCCGTCGGCCGCCACCGCTCCGCCGGCCGTCAGAGCGCCGGTACCGGCCGGGGACGCCGGGTCCGAGAGCGGAGCGAGTCCCTCGGCCTCGGCCAGGGGGCTCCAGCTCGGCCCGTCGAGGTCGCGGACGACGGCGAGGGTGAGGCGCAGACTCGCGCCCTCGGGGAATCCCGCGTCACTGTGCTCGAAGGCGGTGGCCGATGAACCGCGGACGAGGTCCCGATTCAGGGTGAGGGTGGTCTCGGGGACGGTGGCGGGTCGCCCTGGCACCTGTCCCCAGGGACGGTCGGGGAAGATCGGAGCGAGGTGGACGGCGCCCGCCGCCAGGCCGAGAGCGGAGGCGATGACGAGGGCGCGCCCGCAGGCGCGGACGACGGCCCGGCGCAGGCGGGTGGCCCGTGGCAGGTCCGTGCGGCCGGGAGCCGCGGGCGCGGCGGAGCCCACGAGCAGGACCAGGCACGCACCGGCCACGAGAACCGACCGCGTGGGCGGGATCTGCCCGACGACGAGACCGGGAACGAGCAGCGCCCCCGCGGGCACGAACCCGCTGACCCCGACCGCGTCGCCGCTCCCGGCGCTCATGAGCACGCAGGCCCAGGAGAACAGGAGGCTGACGAGGGCGATCACGGCGGACAGGGTCGGGGTGGCCTCCAGCGGCGCGACGCCCTGGTGGACGGCGAGGCCCGCCGCCCTGAGCTGCTCGCCGGGCGAGGCCCACCAGGTCTCCAGCCCTGTTGCGGAGCCGATGGCCAGGCCCGTCGGGACGGCGCCGACGAGGAGGCTGAGCACGACGGCGCCCAGGATGCGGACGGGCCGGATGGTGCGCACGATCCCGGCCGTCGCAAGGGTCAGGGCGGCGATGAGAAGGCTCCAGCCGCTCCAGGCACCGGGGAGCAGGAGCGCGTCGAGGGCGCGCAGGCCGTTGGCCCACAGGATGGTGATGAGAAGGGCGGCCAGCAGGGGCTGTCCGCGGGCCGGGTCGGCGGGTGGCGACACGCCGGGGGCCGTCGGCGCGGCCGAGGTCGTCTGGCTCCTCCTGGCCGTCGTCGTCGGCGGGCTGTGCGCGGTGGCGGACGGGCGGCGCGGGGCGATCGCCC